>Ga0164295_10004078_pt1 | contig 11643 bp, 8 predicted proteins | sample GEODES006metaG_FD_111798 | JGI IMG/M metagenome (GOLD analysis project Ga0164295, IMG submission 111798) | Oligotrophic lake water microbial communities from Sparkling Lake, Wisconsin, USA - GEODES006 metaG | ecosystem: Environmental > Aquatic > Freshwater > Lake | place: USA: Sparkling Lake...
AATCATAATAAGCAGTGAATCTGACCCATAGTATCATTATTATAGTGAGGACGATAAGAGGAATAAATGAATAGAATTTATATGTATGATAGAAATTCAATGTTACAATAATTACCATACTAATAAAAACAGATGCTGATGATTGAATAATGAACTCTTGTAGAATTTTAGGTGATTGCAAAAACAATAACATTACAGAAGATAAAATGTTTGAAATGACGGTTGTTATGATACAAAATCCAATGATACAATAATAAGAAGAATAATGATTGTGATGCTTATAATATTCCTTATCTGTAGCTTTTTTTGTTATTCTTGATGATATCATAGGATTTGTTGTATGATATATAGATATCAATTTAGATTCGTTGAATGATTCAAATTCTTTTGCTAGTAATCTTGAGATATAATAATAACTTGCTGTGTTAAATCCAGATTGATTTACTGCTGTTGGAGCTGTTATTCTAGATGATCGTTGTGATTTTAGATTATTATTATCATCATGATTATGACAAATGTTTTTGTTATCATTTCTATTTTTTTGAATAATCATACAATCTAATAGTATTTCTTTAATGCGATGCACCTCTTTCATAATAATTAATGGTAAGATAATATCATAGAACATTATGATGATCAACTGTATCAAAAAAGAATCAATTATCATACTAATACAAAAAGAACAAATATAGATTTGTTGTTGATATAATGATGTTCTGATCAGAAAAAGAACAAAATAAAATAGATAACCAATCATCATAAATAATAAAATGAATAGAATTATACCATAGATTATTCTAATATACTTGTTAATGTTAAAATCATCATGATCATCATCACGATTTGCTTTATAATTAAGTATTATTTGATTTGTTATAGAAAAGTTATCATAATAGAAGTAATATAAAATATTATTCTGAATTAACATCATCGTCGTCATCTGATTGTTATCATTATTATTACCATCAATATCACCATCATCATTATAATCACCAAAATAATAATTATTATTGTCATCGTCATAATTATGATCATTACTAATACTTCTACCACTACTATTTCTACGACTTCTATTTGTAATCATCGTTCTAGCTATTTTATTACACACTGTTATCTTTGATTTAAATGTCTTTTGTAATTCAAATAATATGATGCGCTTATCACTATCACTGAATTTCCCCTCATCTGTCATGTTCCACTTAGCTGTATATAGTTAAAGAAAGAAACAAAAAAATAGATTAATTGATAGTTATCATCATCAGCATCAATAAATCATAATCATCATTATCAGCATCAATAAATCATAATCATCATTATCAGCATCAATATCATCACAATCACTCACGTCCTAATCCACATCATCACTAGAACGATCCACTTACCATAGAATTCCATTTTATCACGATCATGTAAACCATTCACATGGGAATATATAGTGTTTATCAAATTCGAATAAGTACCTTCTAGGCTAGATGAATGCTTTGCTGATGAGAGTGTTTGAATTTTATTTCGTATGCTATTATGACTATTATTACTACTTCTAAAATTATTATGATCATCTACAATTATAGAATAGAATGCTGATTTGTTACTACTATTAATATCACTATTGTTTATACTGTTGTTATTACTATTCACATTATTTTTAGTAGAAGTATTGTTAGAATCATTACCACTTCTACCAAATCCACTAGAATTATCATTATCATCAACAACTTCTGACATCGCTTTTGACAATGATGACGATATAGATTCACATTTAAAATTTATGATAATGATATACAAGTATGAAGAGATAAATAAAGTCTCTATGATTTTAAATATCATTGATGATAGTACTATAGCAATAATGGCTACTATGATGATAGTAGTTTTGAAAGAACCATAATTATTAACGTCTATAATCAAATATGTGATAGTTATTGAAAATAATAGTGATATTATTTTGATGGATAATGATAAAGATCGCTTTAACAGTGCCAATGATGCAGATGATGTCTTTGATGTTGATGATGAAAAAAATAAAGATAATATAGGATGTTTACATTGAAATTCTTTAAGTATTCTTGTCATTAATGGTAACGTGTGATATATTGATGGTAAACACCTTTCAATAAAATCAATATTAACTATTGTATTATTATCATTCTTCGTCTTATTTAATATACCAATCTTCTTTGATTGATTATTAACATTAATTATACTAAACATTAAAATTAAAATAATTAATAACAATAAACTTGATGTAAAAAATAACCCAGTGCTATAATCATATGTATTCATCGAGGACGATGATGATGATTTATTCTGAACCAAAATATCTATAGTTGAATTCACTGATGACTGGTACACTTTTGATGTATAAGTACGTGAATATAAGTTTCTATCATTATTATCATCTCTCAACATTTTTCTATGCACGGTTGTAACATTTGTAACGGTATTACTGTTGCGCAAGTAACGCTTCTGAGAACGGAAATACGGGCATGAGCATGAAATACTTTCGTTCGTTACGGAAGTGACTGTACAAGATTCTCCGTTCGAAATATCCGTTCCTTGAAAAGAACTACAAACTGCATTATATTTTTGAAATATACAATATTTTCGTAGAGATATAGTTTTCGATGATGATGATTGTGATGATAGTATTTCATCACATGTGATATCTATGGTAGTACCATCTGGGCATGATATTGAATGAAAAGATTTATCTCCTTTTATACATGTTAAGTTATTCTTACTATTATTATATTTTGGATGATCAGTAAGATCTAATAATGATTTTGATGTAGATAATGTAACTTCAAAATTACAATCGATTTTATTAGTTATGTCATTATGATCATTAGAAGAAGATGATGAAGAACATATAAAACTATTAATGTCAGTATTACTTTCAGATATTTCCAAATATAAAGGATTTGAATATAATTGCTCTGCTATAGAATGAAGCTGATATTGTTTATTATAATACTCAGCTCGGATTGATGTTAATGATACAGTTAAATAATCATAGTTTTTTATCATATTATCATCCGTTAAAGGTAATACTATTGAAGTGCTTTTTTTATTGAAATAGATTTCTATATTTGATAATGGTAATGATATCATCATATATTTGTTATGATTACTATTATAGGATGTTCTAGATATCTTATTCGTAAATATTCGGAAGTTATTATAAATAAATCTTGATGCCTTTTCATCTGGTAAAGAATTTGAATTAATAATTTGTATATATTTTGTTAGTGATTCTTGTAATAGTGATAAAGTTGAATTTGAATGTAATTTTTGATTATTGGTTGTTGTTGATGATAGTGATGATGATAATGTTGATAAAGATGATCGTAGCGAAGATGACAATAAATATCTATTATTACTATAAGTAGTAGTATCATTATGAATATAGATATTATTAGCACCATTATCAATCACAAGTAACAATGGTTGTAAATATTGAATATTTATATCATTATGCATTACTTGAATATAATTTAAAATTTTATTAACACAATCATATAATAATAATATAGATTCAATTGATAATTCATCAGCAACTTGTACTGATAATTGTAATAAACTAATCCAACCAATAATTGTATCTAAATCAGGATCTTCTAGAGTAATCAAATGTTGAATAGAGGATATCAATAAAAATCTTATCTCTTGTTTCTTTTTATATTCATATGTACTTAAGGTACAGAAATTATTACCAAAATAATTATCATCACATAAGCAAATTGCTTTACAAAGATAATCATTACTATAACATGAAGATATTTCATTTCCAGAGTCAATATTTACATATTTACATTGACCATGATTTGAACAATTTAGATTACATGTTTTCAATGTGCCCTCCACCATTCTTATATTACTACCCAATAATAGTCTATGATCGTTATCGAATTTATTCTCATACGATGATTTCTTGAGATTATTCTGCTGCTGCTGCTGCTGCTGTATTGAATAACATAGAGTATTACTATCACCACTATCACCAATATATAATGTAGTTGATAATGAAGATATAGATGATGATGATGATGATGATAGACATTCACCACAAGTATTCACGGTACGATAACATGGATATCTATTTAATAATCGACAATTTGGTGCTTGTGAACAATCAACATGATTCAATAAATAAGCACTCCACGCTGTTATTTGTTTTAAGTTATCTGGGGAATTATAAAATTTGGTAATATTTTTGATTATATATTGAGAATAACTATCACTATAATTATTTGATTGTGATGATAATAATTGTTGATTTGGATTAACAATAGCATTGAATGATGATAGTGTACTAGAGAGTAATGAATCATAGATTTCAACAATACATGGTAGATGATAATTATTATATATATTACCAGCTGGTAAGATTGATGATCTGGATGTTGTTGGCGATCTCAACCATAATAATACTACAGTATCTGATAGTGATGATGATGCTGAAGAGGATGATGTTAACTTATATTTAAATTGATATTGTAAGGGCAAATCTATATCATACCATTGAGTAGCAAAGAATAGGAACAATTGTGATAACTCTTGACCATAACTAGGTATAACTTGAAATGTTCCTGATGATGGTGGAGTATTCACTATCACAGTTAATATTGATGATGATGATAATTGTGGTAATGATGGTGATGATTTATGATTGAGTAGAGTCACTTTTAATTTGAAATTCAATGTGACACCAACTGGTAATGAGTTTGGTAACAAGACTAAATATAAGTTGTAGTTAGACGCTGATGATATTGATGATGATGGTGATGATAGATTGACACTTATAGCAGTTGTAGCTGATGTAGACAAATCAAATCCAGTATCATCATCAACACTCCATGTTGCTATAGCAACAGTTGTAGTAGCTGTTGTAGTTGATGTAGCTTCATCAAATGATTGTGGTAGATTAATGATTCCTAATATCTGTAAGGAATTGTGAGGATTGAATTTCTGTTGATTTGGTTGTTGTTGTGATGATGATGAATAAAAATTTATACTCACAATAGGATAGTTATTTGATTGAATATTTACTGTGATAATAGTCATTGATGATGATCTACTTGCTATTTGATCAGTTATGATAAGATGAATTTCAATATCCGCTATGTTAAAATGACTTGTTATATAATATTTTGATGATGTTATTGTTGATGATGATGATGATGATAATTTTCGTGAAATAACTTTATCACAGCTATCAGATAGTTTAGGTGATATTTGAAAACATGTCCAATGAAAAATCAAATAATGATTATCGTTACTACTATCATATCGAAGAATATTAATATCGATATCTTCATCATAACTCTGTGAAGCATCAATTATTAGTGTTTCATTCACATGCATTATTTTTGAGAGTCCTGAGGTGATAACTGGTATGATTTTACCTAATTGGACATTCACTTTGATACTTGTTGAAGCTGATACTACGGATGCTGATGATAAAGAGGAAGAAGAGGATGGTGATGATGATACTGTGAGAGTAACATAATATGTGGATCCAGAGGAAAGTAAAAAGGATGGTAATCTAAATTTTGATGGATCTTTAGATATTGATACATAGTTAAGATTAATAACACCATTATTATCAAGAACGCTCCATGCATACTGAAAATTAACAATACTATCACTTGATGATGTTAGTGAGGATGTCGACGATGTCGATGACGAGTCATCATTACACTCGATATAATCAACATTCGATATTAGTTGTAACTCCTGATAACGATAAAAATTCTGTACAATAGAACTACCAAGAATCTGTAAGGATGGAATATTATTTCTATTTGAAATATAAATATTCTTGATCCCAATACTACATTTATTCAGAAAATTACACAAAGTTATACTAAATAAATAATAATAATTTGATGCAAAATATTTTGATGATATATATGTTGGTGGGTTAATTGTATATGATGTATCTAAAAAGTCTTGTAGATTTTGGATAGAATTCATAGAATCAAATGAATTACTACTGTCACTAGTGACTTTAATTTCTATTTTTTCCCATTGTTTCCCACCAGAACCAATAGACTCTGTAAGATCTAATAATAGGAAAGTATTACAAACTATACTGAATATATCAGGTGCTTTAATTATAACAGTTGGATGAATTGGATTGATTGATGATAATATTTGAATTGATTTACTAGGAGTATAGTACGAATGTTGATAGTTACTACTACTACTACTACTGCTGTTGTTGTTGTTGTTGTTGTTCTTGCTATGACAATTATCGATGCATTGAGCTTTAATTTTGTTATCAAGTAGTGTAATTTCATCATCAATAACTTTACATGAAGTTGTACTTATGATAGTGATACTAATATCTCGATTATTCACCCATTGGCACATTGTAGATGATGAGAATGATAATGATGGTGGTGCAGTTGGTGATGATGATGATCTTGGTGATGATGATGGTGATCTCGATGATGATCTTGGTGATGATGTTGGCGATCTCGATGCTGATCTTGGGGATGATGATGGTAATACTTTTGATGGCGATGATGAAGGTGATAACGATGGTGATAATGATGAAGCTAATGTTGAAGATGAAATATCACACGAGAAGGTGAAAAGTTGATGACATGGAAATGTAGTAGGTAAAGATGCTTTATCAGTGTCACTGTCAAACGAAATTATGATTTGAGACCCATCATCTGATATAATAGCAGTACTTAGCTGTGGTATTGGTGGTTGATAATAATGATAATTATTGTTATCATTAAAATCGACTACATCAAAACTATTAAAGCTTTGTGTAGAAATGGAATATTGAATGGTATACTGCTTTGAAAGTGATAATAATGATGAGGGTAATGGCGATGGAGATGATAGTTGTGCTGATGGTGATGGTGATTCTGCTGATGACAATGATGGGATTGATGATGATATTTCAAGTGAATATTGATAACTACCAATTGGTATGGAAGATATTGATGAAAAATAAATAGATTGAAATGGTTGAAATGATGTGATGATAAATTTAGATGGATGGAAATATTTTGATGCATCAATTATTAAATTTGATGAATTCTTAAGGATGACGCTAAGTATCAGATCATTATTTGGTCGATTAATAATATTTATAGTTAAGAATCGAATACTTATTTGTGAGAAAGATAGATAAGATTGTTTTGAACTTACTTTTATGATTCGACAACATGATGTATTTACATAAAAAGAATGTTGAATACTATCAATTAACGGCATAGTAGATTGATGAAGATTAGACTTTGTGATACAATAAACATGATATTTAGTTGAAGCAATTAATCCGCTTATAAGTATAGAAGTAAAATTCTTTATATCTGATTTGGCACTAAATCCATGGATGATTATCATATCGATCGATGTTGGAGTGAAAGAGTTGTGTACATTATACAATGGAAAAGCAGCACATGTACTGATACCACTTTTATCTAATTGAATGTGTAGATTGATTGTTGTAGTAGTAATTGCTACAGTGCTGATGTTAAGAATAGATGGAGGAATATCTATGTTAGTATAGGAAAGTGATAGAATTTTGATACCATCATATATAGGACATGATGATGACGATGAGATACATGGTGAAAGAGAATAAGGATGGTTTGTTGGGCAATCGTTATCTTCATTACAGGGATCAGAGCAATCAATGCATAGAAAGGGATGATTAGAATTTATGTTATCACACCATTTCATTTTCCACATGTGATTTGAACAAGACACATGTTTGGAAGATAAATAATTTTGATCAGTTGATAACAGTAAATTTATTATAGTATTTGTTTTATTAGAATCAGTACAACTAATAACTATTGAATTATTATTATTAGGTGATAGATATGTATCTAATGTCTGTATCGATAGAAAAGATATTGATTTTGGCTTATACGTTATTAATGAAGTTGATAACTCACTTACTAGAAAGGTATGCCAATTATTACAGCTACCATATATTTGAGAGGGATTGTTATTTGATAGCATTAATTCATAATAAGTTGATCGATGAGTTACATAGCTTTCAGTTGATGGTAATATTGATAAAGATGGTGATACAGATGATGATGGTATTGATGGTGATACAGATGATGATGGTATTGATGGTGATGGAATAAAAGAAGCTATAAAACTTAAAGCTGTATTTAATTTAGTTATCCATAAAGAACGCTCACTAATAGTAGGTCTAGAGGTTGGATTGATAGAAGGAATTTTCGTTGCATCACTAGATGGAATTAATGTAGATGGCTTATAAGTTCGTGTGGGTATAATTGATGGGGTTGTGGATGGAAGAATCGATGGTTTTATGATAGGATTTGATGTGAAAGGTAAGGTCGGCGAAATGGATGGATTTATTGTTGATAGAGTACTGGTTGGAAAGACAGAAGGGTATCTAGTCGGAGAGATGAAAGGTAGATGAGATGGAACTAATGTGGAACATAGGGATGGTAGAAATGATGATATGAAAGTTGTTATAAGTGATGGTGTAGATGGCAATAGCATAGAAGGTATTGCAGTTGGAAGTAAGGTAGGGCTGAATGATGATGACAATGCTGTCGATATTGATGTTGGTATTAACGAAGGATGCAGTGATGATGGATTGGAAGGAGGTGGCGAAGGATTATTGGATGGTTGATTTGATGGGGGTACGGTAGGAATAGCTAATGCTGATATGGATGTTGAAATAGATGTTGATTGAGATGGTAGTGCTGATGAAGATAGTGATGGTAATGATGATGGTAGAGTAGATTGTACATTAGATGGATAAAGAGTTGGAGATAGAGATGATGATAACAACGACGGATAAGCAGATGGAGGATCTGATAGTATTGTAGAACATAAAGATGGATGTACGGAAGGTGTGAATGATGTAGTAAGTGAAGGACAAATGGATGGAGCAAATGATGGAAAGAAAGATGGATTAGAAGTGGGGTCTACCAATGGTAAAAATAAGGGGTAATAAGATGGATATACTGATGGAGAAAGTGATGGAGTTATCGATGGAGAAAAAGATGAGGACAACGAAGGACTGACTGAGGGGTAAAATGATGGTAAGAACGATGGATTCGATGAGGGAAGTATAGATGAACTTGATGATGGTGCAGTAGTTGTTCCAAGCGATGGATTGGATGATGGATTGTTTGACGTGACAAGTGATGGAGCACATGATGGTTCTAATGAGGGAGAGCATGACGGAAAGCTAGTTGGTACAGAAGAGGATGACATTGATGGAGTAGAAAATGGATAGCTAGTTGGAGATATGATTGAAGGATTAATTGTTTGATCAATCGATGGTAAGAAAGATGGTATCGTGGATGATGATATTGTGGGAAGTGTTGAAGACATCAAAGATGGACTAAGTGATGGGGATATGGATGGTTTCGCACTTGAAAATAATGATGGTGATGTTGATGGAGTGAAGGATGGTGATAATGATGGGAAGTTAGATCGTTCAACTGATGGACTGGAAGAAGGACATAGTGATGGTGGCAAGGTCAGTAGTTCTGAAGGTATGAATATTGGGTTAATAGAGGGAAGTTCTGATGTATCACATGATGGTATGATGGATGAAAAATCTGATGGAAAAGGTGATGATACTAAGGTTGGGTTCGATGATGATGACAAAGTGGGGAGTATTGACGGTGATGAACTTGTAGATGGGAATAATGATGGTGTTGATGATGATGAAAGAAGTGAAGAGGGGGTATAAGTTGGAGATGCCGATGGTGAGTTTGTTGGAGTATATGATGGAGATTGGGATGGATTGGTAGAAGGTGAGATAGATGGAGTTAAAGTTGGGTATAGTAATGGATCATTTGATGAAGCAAGAGAAGGACTCAACGATGAAGATACTGATGGAATGACAGAAGGATCTGCTGATGATATAGATAATGGCTTGAAGGTAGGATCAGGAGATGGACTAGTTGATGGATTAACGGTTGAACAATGAGTGGGGAAAAAAGTTGGATGTAAAGATGGTAAAAATGATGGTTTGATAGATGGATCTACTGATGGTGCAGATGATGGATTTCGTGATGGATTTACTGTTGGCAAGAGTGAAAGAAGCAATGACGGTTCTGAGGATGGTGGAGATGATGGAATTAATGATGGTTTTGAAGATGGTAATGATGAGGATGGTTTTATGCTAGGCAAAGAAGACGGTTTGGATGATGGATTGCTTGAAGGCAGTCGCGACGGTAATATTGAAGGAAACCTTGATGGTTTAATCGATGGGCTTAAAGTATGAGATAAAGATGGTGTCATGGAAGGCATTCTCGATGGTTTTCTAGACGGATTTGATGAAGGTGTGAATGAAGGATTCGTGGTGGAAGTAGTAGATGGTATAAATGATGATATTGCTGTTTGTATTGATGATGGACGTATGGTAGGTTCATTTGATGGTAAAGCTGAAGGATCTAATGATGATCCATGAGAAGGTTTCATGGATGGCAATGTAGACGACTTGATTGAAGGTGATACAGTAGAAAAGGAAGAAGGGTGGAAGGAAGAAAGGGGTGTTGGTATCATCGAAGGCTTTAGTGAAGGATATTTTGATGGTCTTGTAGAAGGTATAAAAGATGGAGTATTCGATGGTTTAAATGATGGAATTAATGATGGCGACGTAGATGGATTACTAGATGGAAGAAAAGTAGGTAAACGTGTTGGGAGTAAAGTTGGTTTCATTGTTGGAGCTATAGATGGTACCTTAGATGGACGAGAAGTTGGAAATAAAGATGGAGATACAGATGGCAAATTTGAGGGTGCTTTCGTTGGTACATAGGAAGGATCCAATGATGGTAATAATGTGGGAACTTGTGTTGGCTTTACGGATGGTAGCACCGATGGAATTTTTGATGGATAAGTTGATGGTTTTATCGATGGTTCCGAAGATGGACAAATAGATGGTGTTACTGATGGACATATAGTTGGACGTAGAGATGGTATATTCGTAGGAATTAATGTTGGGTATAACGATGGTGTTATTGATGGGACTAATGATGGATGAGAAGATGGTGCACTTGTAGGAGTTAATGTTGAAGATGATGATGGTATATTGGATGGAAAAGTTGTTGGAGTTGATGATGGGGAAATTGAAGGGATTATAGTTGGAATTACGGATGGTTCTATAGATGGAGAACAGGTTGGTGATAAAGATGGTGTTATGGAGGGATTCGATGTTGGATTAGACGAAGGAAGATTCGACGGATAAACTGAAGGAAATGAAGAGGGATGAATTGATGGTACTTGGGAAGGATATAATGATGGTAGAAATGATGGAAATGATGAGGGGATAATAGATGGCACTGAAGATGGTGTTATAGATGGGGATAATGTTGGAATACACGTAGGAAATGATGATGGTACAAGCGATGGTTCTGAGGAAGGATATACCGTTGGTCTTGATGATGGATATGTGGTGGGATGTAGTGATGGTAGAGTTGAAGAAATCAGTGTAGGGTCATGGGTTGGAAGTGGTGATGGGATATCAGTTGGAGCTGAGGTTGGATACATTGATGGTACAAGAGATGGGTCTATCGATGGAATAGATGATGGGTATTTAGTAGGACAACATGATGGATCTGATGATGGTAATGTGGTTGGGAAATGAGAAGGATTCATAGTAGGTGTCAATGAGGG
>Ga0164295_10004079_pt1 | contig 11641 bp, 8 predicted proteins | sample GEODES006metaG_FD_111798 | JGI IMG/M metagenome (GOLD analysis project Ga0164295, IMG submission 111798) | Oligotrophic lake water microbial communities from Sparkling Lake, Wisconsin, USA - GEODES006 metaG | ecosystem: Environmental > Aquatic > Freshwater > Lake | place: USA: Sparkling Lake...
ACCACGGCTGGCGGCGATCATCGGTGTCCACCGGTGCGTGCTCGTCGGATCATCGGAGCGCGCGTCGTGCGCTGGTGACCTGCGCGACTCATCGGCTGCGTCGCGTCGCAGTGGGCCGGCGAGCCACACCCGCCCGGTGGCCCGGCCGCCGGTAGGCAGCGCGAGATCGAGGGTGGCCTCAAGAGCACGGGTCGGGGCGGCACCGTCAACGCCCGGAGCGTCGGTCCAGGTGAATGTAGACCCGCCCAGGCGCCAGGATCGGCCGTCATCGCCCCAGGAGCACTGATCGCGCGACAACTCCGAGAGTAGGTAGAACCGCGCCCGGCCACCACCGTAGACAACGAGGTTGACGCTGGGCCGATCGATGGGGAGTTGCGCGCGGCCGGCCCGGGCCGCCTGAGCGTAGCCCGGCAGGAACGGCAGTCCCCAGGACCAGATGAGCGTCGCGGCACGGCCCTGATCGTCGACGAGGTCGACGTAAAACCAGGTGAAGCCGCCCGGGTTGTGCAGTAAGGCCGAGTCGGGCGCGCGGTCGGCCGAACATAACTCGATCAGGAGGCCTCCGGAATCCGGCTCGGGACGGCCCCGAGCATGCTGAAATCTACCGGAGACCTCTCATTGTTCTTCGCCACCCGCGCGGGCCATCAAACGCTGATGTTCGTCGGATCCGATGTCGACGGCCTGATCAACCAGCAGTACTGGAATCCCGTCGTCGATGCGGTAGGCCTTGTGCAACCGGGGGTTGTAGAGCACATCGTCGACGAGCAGCAGTGGTCCCCGATCGGCCGGGCACACCAGAATGCTTAGGAGCTTGGCGTCAAGCCCTTTCTGATCAGGCGCCGCCACGCTATTGAGCCGGCGCCACTGGCACCACGGCGCCGGCCTGGGTGCCGCCGGCAGTCATTCCGCCGGGATTGCCGTCGCTGGGCATCTGTCCGGCGCCCATCACGGCGCTGTTGGCGTTCTGCTGTGACTGGGCCTTCTGGAGCATCTCCGTCTGGGCCTTGACCTTGGCCTGATAGGCGATAGTGTCCTTGAGCGCGTTGATCAGCGGATTCTGGTTCGGGCGGTAGCTCATGGCTGCGGTGATCTCGTCGTAGTAGGCCTTCGACGGCTTGTAGCCCATGGCGCGCAATTTCAGCGAGACTTTGAGCAGGTTGGACAGCTGTCCCCCGCCGGACCCGATCGCGTACTGGTCGGCTAGCTCGTCGAGAACGTCGGCCTGCGAGATTGCGGTCGACCCGAACACCATTCCTACGGCCACGGCAACGCCGGCAATGCCGTTGCGCGCACCCCGCAGCCACGATCGCCTGGCGCCTGTTCCGGTCATGTGTCCCCTCCAGCTGGGCTCCTGCTGTTGACGAGCCTAACAGCGTTCGCGGGTTGGAGCTGCCGTCAGCTACTACCCGTTAGCCAGCGCGGTCCGGGCCGCGGCCGTCAGCCTCCTGTACCCACCCGTATCGGTGTCCAGATACCAGCTGTTACGGCTCGCCTTGGGCAGACCGGCCGCGCGCAGCGCCGACGACACCGGTCGATACGACGCGCTCACCGCCAATTCAGGCACCACGTGCACCACATCGGGCGGCAGGCCGGCCGGCATCGAGGCGACCGCTTCGCTCAGATCAGCGACGGTCACGCTCATTCCCGGCCGCACCGTGATCGCGGTGACGACCCGTGTCCCGGCCGGGGTTTCCACCCCGTAGGTCACCGCCAGATCCACGCCCGAGATGGCGCCGATCGCATCGGTGATCGGAGCGGGGAACACCACGCCGCGCGGGCTGTGCAGGAACCCGGAGCGATTGCCGAGCAGCCAGAAGTCGCCGTCGGCGTCACGCCAGAACACATACTCGGTGGAAATCCAGATGTCGCCGGGGGCGAACACGCCGCGCTTGATCGACGCGGTCGGGTCGATCGGACCCCACGGACGGGCCAGCAGGACACCGATCTCCTCGCGGCCGGCGACCTTCACGAACCCGCGGCGGTCCTCGAGAATGAGATCCGCGTCGACGTCATAGGCACCCAGTTCCACCTCGCCGCCACCGGGCAGTGGGCGGCCTTCGCTGCCCACCTTGACCCCGGCGACGTTGGCCAGCACGGCCTGGCCGTCGGAGGTGGCGAAGAACTCCACCACCTTGGCCGGTTCGAACACGTCGAGGATCCGCTGCCACAACCCCGTCGGCAGGCCCGAACCCATGAACAGCCGGATCGGGTTGTTGCCGGACGACGTGAAGTCCGGGTCGTCGATGATCTCGCGCAGCATCGACCAGGTGTAGGTGACCACCGTGACGCCGTACTGGCGGATCTCCTCAAAGAACCGGTCCGGGCGTAGCCCGCGGGACAGCGCGATGCGCGCGCCCGCGACCACCGACCCACCCAGACTGACCAGTAGGCCGGACTGGTGATGCAGCGGCGTCAGGCAGTAGACGGTGTCGTTTCGGGTGAGTGCAGCAGCCGAGGCCGTGCCGAAGGCCGATAGCGCCCAGCGGTAGTTGGTGATCTGCTTCGGCTCCAGTCCCCCGCCGCCAGTCGAGTTGAACACCACGTACGCCACATCGCGGGCGTACCCGGGGTTGGGCCGGTACCACCCGGGTAACTCCACGGCGTCCGGGTCGATCCGTTCCATGTCGATCACACCGCTGCGGGCGGGCAGATCGAGTTCCCGGGTATCACCACCGCCGAGTACCAGGGTCTGCACCGGCAACTTGGCCGCCGCGGCCAGATTGGCCGGGTCGGTGATGATCTCGGTGATGCCGCCGAGCCTGGTGGCCTGCGCGAGGTCGCCGTCCGGTGGCATCAGCACGGCCACACCGCCCAGACGGGACAGCGCGGCGATCGCCACCAGCGCGCTGGGGCGGGTGTCCATCAGGATCCCCACCCGGGTGCCCTGGCGTACCCCGACCTTGATCAGACCGCGCACCACGTTGTCGATGCGCCGGTTGACCGCCTCGTAGGTGTGGACGCGACCGTCGAACAACAGGAACTCGCCGTTGGGTACCGACTCGGCCTGCTCGGAGATGATGCGGCCCAACGAGATTCGGGTGTGATCGTTGATCTGGCCGAGCCGGACCAGCCGCGGCAGGGTGCGGGCGGTTTCGATGGCGAGCGTGCGGATCGACTTGTTGACTCCGACGACGGCGTCGGATGCGCCACGGGCGATCGACACGGCCAACTCGGAGGCCTCCGCGACGCTGTGCATCACCCGTGAACTCATCGCGACACCGGTGTCATTGGAGTTGGCCGTGCTGTCCGGCATGGGTGCGATGTTGTCCGGGCGGTCCTGGCCGCCGGACAGCCACTGCACCCAGGTCGCCACGGTGGGCCAGGTGATGTTCGACGCTTTAGATCCGACCACCAGACCGAAGTGGCCAGCCCGGATCATCACCTCGTACACGTCGGCCTTGGGCGCTGCGCGTTTGATGCCACGCACCGATGCGGGTTGGCCGATGTCATCGACCTCACCGACGAACGCGAGCACCGGACAGGTGATATCGGTGAGCGTCACCAGTTGGCCGTTGATGGCGAAACCACCGGTCATCATCCGGTTGTGCGATACGAACTGGGTGAGCAGTTCCGAGACCGCCGGACCTGACCAGGCGATCCAACCCTCGCTGTCCAGGAAGCGCCGCTGTTGTTCGCGCGGCAGCAGGGCTTCGCGGTCATGCAGTTGCAACAGGAACTCGACGCGGGACTTGGCGGTCTTGAGCGGATCGAGCATCTGAAACCCGGTGCGGGCCAGCCAGCTCGGGATGTCGATGCGATTGAACACATGGTCGGCGAGGAACTCCGCGACGACGACGCCCATGTTGGCCGGGATTCCCATCGGCAGCGCGGCAAGGGTGTCCACCGGGGAGCCGAAGGCAACCACGCTGGCGACGTCCTTGGACCGGCGGTAGGCGGCGGTCTGGTAGCTGAACATGCCGCCCTGCGAGTAGCCGACCAGGTGCACGGGTTGACCGGTAGCGGTCGCGACGATGTCGATGGCCTCACTGAGCGCGACGATGTGGTCGGTCAGGGTGCGCTTCATGCCGCCCTCGATCTCGTCGGGCGAGCCGTAGTCGATCACCCACGGATCAAGGCCGGCGGCGTGCAGGATGCCGACCGCGCCGTCCTCGCGGGTGACGTCCCACATGTTCGCCGACATCATCATCGGGTGGACCATCAGCGCCGGCGGTCCGGCGGGCGCTCGTCCGGGCCGGTTGTCCGGCGGGAAGTACCGCCGGAGCTTGTACATGTTGTTGCTCTCGACGATCTGAAACGGCGAGGGCACCGCTCCGGTTTCCAGGCCGCCCCAGCGCGCCACCTCGTACCCGTTCTGGGCGGTTGCGACGAGCCGTTCCAGCGGTCGGGTGATCGCCGACAAATTCAGATCTACCACCGTTGCTCCCTGCCGAACGCTGCCTGTTGAGTCAGGCGAGTCCCCCGACAGCCTAAGCTCTGCGCGGTGGCACACCTGCTGGGCGGGGAAACACTGCACCTGGCCTATCCGACGCAAGTCGTCTTCGATGCCGTGACCGTCGGGGTCAACGACGGGGACCGGATCGGAATCGTCGGACGCAATGGCGAAGGCAAGTCGAGCCTGCTGGGGCTGCTGACCGGCCGGATCACCCCGAATTCCGGACGGGTGACCTACCGCAGCGGGCTGCGGGTGGCCGCACTCGAGCAGGCCGACACCCTCGATGATGCCCACACCGTCGCCCAGGCGCTGGTGGGTGACCGCCCTGAGCACGAGTGGGCGGGAGACGCGAAGGTCCGCGATGTGGTCGCCGGTCTGGTGGCCGATATCGACTGGCAGGCGCCGATCAGTGCGCTCTCCGGCGGGCAGCGCCGTCGCGTGCAGTTGGCCGAGCTGCTCATCGGCGACTGGGACGTCATTGCCCTCGATGAACCCACCAACCACCTCGATATCGAAGGCATCACCTGGCTGGCCGCCCATCTGAAACAGCGCTGGGCGCGCACCACCGGTGGCCTGCTGGTCGTCACGCACGACCGTTGGTTTCTCGACGAAGTGGCCACCACGACATGGGAGGTGCACGGGGTCGGCCCGGAGGGGAGCGGCAGGGGCAGCGTGGTCGAACCGTTCGACGGCGGTTACGCGGCCTATGTTCTGCAACGGGTGGAGCGCGATCGGGTAGCCGCAGCCACGGAGGTCAAGCGACAGAACCTGATGCGCAAGGAGTTGGCCTGGCTGCGCCGCGGTGCCCCGGCGCGCACCTCCAAACCGAAGTTCCGGATCGACGCGGCCAATCAACTGATCGCCGATGTGCCGCCACTACGCGACACCGTCGAACTGGCCAAGCTCGCGACCAACCGACTCGGCAAAGACGTCATCGATTTGCTGGACGTGTCGGTGTCCTACCCCGGAATCAATGGGGCCGACAAGCCCGTGCTGCGGGATGTGGAATGGCGCATCGCCCCCGGGGAGCGCACCGGCATCGTCGGCGCCAACGGCGCGGGCAAGTCCACCCTGCTGGGGCTGATCGCCGGAACCATCACGCCGGATCACGGCCGGGTCAAGCGCGGCAAGACGGTGCGGCTGGCGATGCTGGATCAGCAGGCCGGTGAGCTTACGGAGATTGCCGACGATCTGGTGCGCGACGTTCTCGGTCAACTCAAGGCCGGTTATCAGGTCGATGGTAAGGAGCTGACTCCCGCACAACTGTTGGAGCGCTTGGGCTTTGGCCGCGATCAGCTCTCGACGCGGGTCCGCGAGCTGTCCGGCGGACAACGCAGGCGGCTGCAACTGATGCTGACCCTGCTGGCCGAGCCCAATGTCCTGGTTCTCGACGAGCCCACCAACGACGTGGACATCGACATGCTCTCGGCTACCGAGGACCTGCTCGACTCATGGCCCGGCACGCTGATCGTGGTCTCCCATGACCGCTACCTACTCGAGCGGATCACTGATCAGCAGTACGCGATCCTCGACGGGCATCTGCGCCATCTGCCCGGCGGGGTGGATGAGTACCTGAGGATCACCGCCGCCCGGCAGACGGGGAAGTCATCCACACCAGTGCCGGTCGAGGCGGAGGCGCATGCGCTATCGGGAGCCGATCTGCGCAATGTCCAGAAGGAAATCGCAGCACTGGAGCGGGCGTTGACGAAGTTCGCTGCCAAGATCAACACCAAACATATCGAGCTCGCCGAGCACGATCAGTCCGACCACATTGGTATCGGCAAGCTGACTGCGCAGCTTCGTGAACTTGATGAGGAGCTGGCTGTCACCGAGGGTCGGTGGCTGGAACTGTCCGAGTTGGTCGAATCAGGCGGCTGAGGTAACGGCGCTGTCGTCAGGAATCGGATAGCGAAAGACCGCGAGCAGACCACAGCACGCCACCAGGCCTGCGATCAGGATGCTGACACTGACCAGTGAACGTTCAGCGATCACCCCGAATACGAAACTGCCGACCGCCATTGAGCCCTGCAGAACCAGTGAATACAGCGATGTCATCAGACCGCGCTTATCCGGCGGCGCGGCAACCTGTACCGCGTACTGGTGGCTGATGCTCAGCACGCCCCAGGAAAACCCGAAGAAGAGCAGGAATCCCCCGTCCAAAACCATGCTGTTCCACCGGCTGATACCCAATACCGCGAGTGAAAAGACGACGACCGCAATGGCTGAGAGGGTATTGATCCGGATATGCCGGCGCAGTACGGGCGTCAGCGATACCCCCGCCGCGGTGCCGATTCCCAGAATGGTGAGCAAACCGCCGTATCCGAGGACGTCGGTCTGGATGTTCTCTTTGGCTTCCAGAGGAAGCAGAGCCAGTATGGCGGCGCACGGCACCATCAAGAAAGCACAGCGAATCATGGGCCCATAGAGTTGCGGTGATTTGCGCATGATGTCCCAGCCCTCGCGCAGCGAGGCGACGGCATCGGTCTCGCCGACGCTCGTGACCGCGGGTCGGGGAACTCGCAGCATGGCCACGATCATCAGAAGATGCGACACGGCGCGCGTGGCGAAGACGGTGCCGATACCGGCCAGGCCAAGCAGGTAACTGCTCATGACCGGTCCTGCAGTCTGGGCGACCCTGTTCCCCAATGAATTCAACGAGATCGCCGCGACCAGTTTGCCTTCCGGCGCCATATCGTGCAGGAAAGGTTTCCATGCCGCCTGCTGCACGACCAAGCCGGTCCCGATCAGGAACAGCACTGACAGGATCGACCACGGTGTGAGATCCCAGAACCACGCGATCGCGGCCAGTAACCCGGTCAACAGCAACATCCACACCTGAGAGGACAGCAGCAGCGGCCGAGAGCCCCACCTGTCGTTGGCGAGTCCGGCTGGGATGCTGAAAAAGAAGAACGGCAGACTCACCATGGTCTGCACCATGGAGACCAGGACTGCATTGTCCGTCAGCGAGGTCATGGTCCAGCCGCAGCCCAAGAGCAGCATGACCATGCCGAGGCTCAGGATGAAGTTGGCGCCCCACAGTTCACGGAACTTCGTATCGGCGAGCAACTCGAAGCCGAAACCGGACTTCCTCACCGACGCAGCGTATTCCGCATCGACGCAGCGGCCTCGCGAACCTTTGCCAACTGTGCGGCGACCTGTTCGGGAGCGGTGCCGCCGCGGGCGTTGCGGGAGGCGACGGAGCCGGCCACGCTCAACACGTCACGGACACCGGGTGTCAGTTCTTCGCTGATACCGCTTAGCTCATCGTCGGTGAGGTCCTGCAGGCCCACACCCCGCGCCTCGGCCGTACGGACCGCAACACCGGCGGCCTCATGCGCGACCCGGAACGGCACGCCGCGGCGCACCAGCCATTCGGCGATATCGGTGGCCAGGGTGTAGCCGGCCGGGGCCAGCGCGGCCATCCGATCAACGTCGAAATCCAGGGTGGCGACCAGCCCGGCCATCGCCGGCAGCACCAACTCGAGTTGAGCCACCGAGTCGAATAACGGCTCCTTGTCTTCCTGGAGATCGCGGTTATAGGCCAACGGCTGCGCCTTGAGCGTGGCAAGTAGGCCCGCGAGATTGCCGATCAAACGCCCGGTCTTACCGCGGGCCAGTTCGGCGATATCCGGATTCTTTTTCTGCGGCATGATCGAACTTCCGGTCGACCAGGCGTCGTGCAGGGTGACATAGCCGAATTCGGTTGTGCTCCACAAAATGATGTCCTCGGCCAGCCGGGAGATATCGACGGCGATCATGGCCAACACAAAGGCCGCCTCGGCAGCGAAGTCGCGGGACGCTGTGGCGTCGATCGAGTTGTCCGCGGCCGCGGCGAAACCCAGGTCCGCGGCGATAGCGTCGGGATCCAGGCCCAGCGAGGACCCGGCCAACGCACCGGATCCGTACGGCGATACCGAAGCGCGGTCATCGAAGTCAGCGATCCGATCCACATCGCGCAGCAGCGGATGAGCATGCGCCAGCAGGTGATGCGCCAGCAGCACCGGCTGCGCGGCCTGCAGATGCGTTTTGCCCGGCATGACGGCGTTCGGGTGCGCGGCCGCCTGCGCGGTGAGCGCCTCGACGACACCGAAGACACCGTCGGCAACCCGGCGCATGGCGTCACGCAGCCACATCCGGAACAGCGTGGTGACCTGATCATTGCGCGACCGGCCGGCCCGCAGTCGGCCGCCGACGTCGGCTCCGACCCGGTCGATGAGTCCGCGTTCCAATGCACCGTGGACGTCCTCGTCGGTAACGATGGGTGTGAAACTACCGTCGGCGATATCCGACCCCAGACTGTCCAGCCCGGCCAGGAGAGCGTCTCGCTGCTCGTCGGTCACCAGGCCCGCTTTGTGCAGCACCATGGCGTGGGCTTTCGAGGCGATGACGTCGTAGGGCGCCAGCACCCAGTCGAAGTGCGTGGAGCGACTCAGGGCCGCAAGTTCCGGTGCGGGTCCGTCGGCGAAGCGACCTCCCCATAGCGATCCCTCGTTGGTGGTCACGTCGCCTCCCCTGCGCGAAACCGACACCAGGGCTGCGATCTGTCAGCGATCGCGACCCTCATGCAGGTCTCGCGGCATAAGTGCCTCACTGCCTTAGGTCCCGGGCGGCGGCAATCTTCGACGACAGCCCGTGCAGGTGCACGAACCCCTTGGCCGCGGACTGATCGAAGGTGTCACCGGCGTCATAGGTGGCGAGGTTGAAGTCGTACAGCGACTCCGGGCTGCGGCGGCCGTTGACCGAGATGTGCCCGCCGTGCAGCACCATCCGGATCTCGCCGGTCACCCGCTCCTGGGTCTTGGCCACGAAGGACTCCAGTGCGGTCTTCAGCGGCGAGAACCACAGGCCGTCGTACACCAGCTCACCCCAGCGCCGGTCGGTGGTCCGCTTGAACCTGCCGAGTTCGCGCTCCAGGGTCACATGCTCGAGTTCGGTGTGCGCGGTAATGAGCACCATCGCACCGGGGGCCTCGTAGATCTCCCGGCTCTTGATGCCGACGAGGCGGTCCTCGACGACGTCGAGGCGGCCCACACCTTGGGCGCCGGCCCGGCGGTTGAGTTCGACGATGGCCTCCAGCACCGTGACCGGTCGGGCGTCGATGGAGACCGGCCGACCGGCCTCGAAGCCGACGATCACCTCATCGGGCGTGTTCCAGTTCAGGGTCGGGTCTTCGGTGTAGTCGTAGACATCCTTCGTGGGGGCATTCCACAGCTGCTCCAGAAAGCCGGTCTCCACCGCACGGCCCCAGACGTTTTGGTCGACGGAGAACGGCGAACGCTTGGTGACGTTGATCGGGATCGCGTTCTCCTCGGCGAACGCAATGGCCTTCTCCCGGGTCCAGGCGTAATCGCGGACCGGGGCCAGCACCTCCAGATCCGGTGCGAGCGTGGCGAATCCGACCTCGAAACGCACCTGGTCGTTGCCCTTGCCGGTGCAGCCGTGCGCGACCACGCCGCCGCCGTACTGACGGGCTGCGGCCACCAAATGCTTCGCGATCAGCGGTCGACTCAGCGCCGAGACCAGCGGGTAGCGGTCCATGTAGAGGGCATTGGACTCAATGGCACGCAGGCAGTACTCGTTGGCGAACTCGTCGCGGGCGTCGATCACGACCGCCTCAGCGGCTCCACAGTCCATGGCCCGCTGGCGCACGACCTCCATGTCCTCGCCGCCCTGTCCGAGGTCGATGGCGACGGCCACCACCTCGCGGCCGGTCTCCCTGCCGATCCAGCTGATGGCCACCGAGGTGTCCAGGCCGCCGGAGTAGGCCAGGATGACGCGCTCGGACATGAAGTTTCTCCTCTTGTCGGTGACTAGCGAATGGTCTCGAACATGGTGGCCAGTTGCGCGCCGGTCATCGGCTCGCGAGCGATCACCAGAATGGTGTCATCCCCGGCGACGGTGCCGACCACCTCGGGCAGTGCAGCCCGATCAATGGCACTGGCCAGGTAGTGGGCCGCACCCGGCGGGGTGCGCAGCACGGCCAGGTTGCCACTGGCGTCAGTGGACACCAGCAGTTCGCCGAGCAGTCGCGATACCCGTTCGGTGCCGCCGGAGACCCCGCGCACCGGGCTGCCGTCCTCGGGCACCACGTACACCCCGCCACCGCCGTCGGCGCCGCGCAGTTTCACCGCACCGAGTTCTTCCAGGTCCCGCGACAGGGTGGCCTGGGTGACGTCGATACCGTCATCGGCCAGCAGCGCGGCAAGCTCACTTTGGCTGTGTACCGACCGTGACGACAGGATCGCGACGATGCGCGCCTGACGCCCGGCCCGGGTGGTGGCGACTTCCGGTGATCCCGTCATTGGGATCCTCGATCTTCGCGCAAGCGGCTCATCGGGCTGCTCGTTCCAGCAGCCACACCAGCAGTGCCTTCTGCGCGTGCAACCGGTTCTCGGCCTCATCCCACACCGCGCTGTGCGGGCCGTCGATCACCTCATCGGTGATTTCTTCACCCCGATGTGCAGGAAGGCAATGCAGCACAATGGCTTCCGAATCGGCCCGGTCCAGTAGCCCGGCGTTGAGCTGATAGGGACGGAACGGTCCCACCCGGTCCAATCCGTCGTTCTCCTGACCCATGGAGGTCCAAGTGTCGGTGACGAGCACATCGGCGCCTTCGGCAGCACTATGCGGATCGCTGGTGAGGGTGACCGTCGCGCCTGTATCGGCGGCGCGCGACCGCACGGCGGCGACCACGGATGCGTCCGGTTCAAAACCGGGCGGTGCGGCGACGGTGACATGTACACCCGCCGTGACCCCGCCGAGCATGAGCGAGTTAGCCATATTGTTGGCGCCGTCACCCAGATAGGTCATCCGCAGGCCCGACAGTGATCCCTTGCGCTCAGCCAAGGTCTGCAGGTCGGCGAGCACCTGACAGGGATGGAATTCATCCGACAGTGCGTTGACCACCGGAACCGTTGCAGTCGAAGCGATCTCGTCAAGCCGGTGCTGGCCGAAGGTTCGCCACACGATCGCGTCCACGTAGCGGGACAGCACCCGGCCGGTATCGGCCAGGGTCTCGTCTCGGCCGAGTTGGGTGTCGCGGCCGTCGACCACGACGGCATGTCCGCCGAGTTGTGCGATGCCCATCTCGAAGGAGAACCGGGTGCGGGTGGAGTTCTTGTCGAAGATCACCGCCACACCCCGGGGTCCCTCCAGTGGCCGCCGGGCGAAGGGCGTCTTCTTGAGTTCGGCGGCCAGCGTCAGCACCTCGGCCTGTTCGGCCGGGCTCAGATCGTCATCGCGGAGGAA
>Ga0164295_10004081_pt1 | contig 11639 bp, 12 predicted proteins | sample GEODES006metaG_FD_111798 | JGI IMG/M metagenome (GOLD analysis project Ga0164295, IMG submission 111798) | Oligotrophic lake water microbial communities from Sparkling Lake, Wisconsin, USA - GEODES006 metaG | ecosystem: Environmental > Aquatic > Freshwater > Lake | place: USA: Sparkling Lake...
GCCCACACGGCATTGCCGGGGTCGATGTTGGCCCCGACGTGCCCCTTGCCTGCGGTCTCGATCAACATCTTCAGCTCCTGGCTTTGCATATCCCCCGCGTGATTCTCGATGGCAATCTTCACGCCCTCGGCTTCGCAGCGGCCCTTCACGGCCTGCAGCGCCTGGATGCATGCCTCGATATGCTTGTCGATACCACCATCCGTGGTGCGGTCCTTGGCATTCCCCAACACGCAGCGTGCTACGGGGGAGCCCAGGGTTTTGGCCACACGGATCAGACCTTCCAGATACGTGATGGGATCGCCTTGCTCGGGTTTGTAAGTATTGCTGGTTTTGCAGATGCTCATGCCGCCGCTGTAGAGCTTCAGCCCGGCCGCATCGGCTTTCTCCTTCACCGATTTCAGATAAGCATCGTCCTGGGATTCGAGCGGTCCGAGTTCGCTGATGAAGAGCACATCGACTTTGATGCTGGCCGCATAATCCACCAGTGCGTGGGCTTTCATGCCCGCCGCGCGCACGGCGAAGTGATCCATGCCAATCATGAGCTTGCCATCCGAGGCGGCACGCAGGCTGGTGAGGGTAGAGGCGGCAGCAGCCGTGGCGGCAGTGGTAAGGAAGGAGCGGCGGTTCATGAAGGTAATCGGAAACGTGGTGAACGTTCCGCATCTTCAATACCGAGGCACGCTTGCGTCAATCATTTCCGACCACAAGTCGATGCCACCTCTCATGCTCTGGGTGTTAGCGTAGCCCTGCTGGCGCAGCCAGAGGGTCGCTCGCATCGACCGCACACCATGGTGGCAATACACGACCAAGTGCGCGTCCTTGTCAGGCAGTTGCAGCGTGGCCTTTTCGGCAAAGCTGCTCAGCGGCACCAATCGTGCGCCTTCAATGCGGCAGATGTGCCATTCGTCATCTTCCCGGCAGTCGATCAGCACGTGGGGCTGCTTCGCCTCGCGCAAGGCCTGAAGCTCCTCGACACTGATCTCGGTAGGCAGCGATTGGCTCACAATCAATGCTGCACACGCACCGGCGTGCCAGAGCTGACGTTGTTGAAAAATATCTCCGCCATGCGCGCCGGCATGCGCACGCAACCGTGCGAGGCGGGGTAGCCCGCCATGAAGCCCTCATGCATGCCCGCGCCGCCGTTGAAGCGCATAAAATGCGTCATTTTGGAGCCTTCGAACCGTGTGCCGGGAGGTGCCTTGTCCTTCTGCACGGCCACATTGGCCACCACCACATTACCCGCCGCGTCCACGAAGTCGCCATACAGGTTGGACTTATGGAACTTGTTCTTCTGCGTGATCTTGAAGCTGCCCGTTTCTGTAGGGTGGTTCTCATCGCCCGAGCAGATCATCGAGACGCCAGCCAGCGTGCCGCCTTTGTAGAAGAAGGCCTTCTGATCGCTGAGATCGAGCACCACGCTGGGAGCGCCGCTCAGATTGTCTCCATCCCAATAGGACACCGTGTCCACCGCGTTGTTGTTGGTCTGCGGCACCTGCGTGGGGGCGAAGGCGTCCAGGTATTGGGTCTGCCCCGCCATGCCCCCCGTGCCAGCGCACGAAGTGAAACTCAGAGCCATGGCCGCAGCGCAGCTGCAGTAGAAAAGACGGGTCAAGAATCGCATTGGAAACGTGGGGGTGAGAGCCGCCTCCAGCGGCGCGCATTCTATGGGATACGCAAGACGAAATGTCCACCGATTGTTGCCTGTTGACGGTCCCGAACTCAGACCCAAAAAAAGCCCAGATGAAGTTTTGCTTTCAAGACGCTTGATCATCTTGATCAAGCCGTGAGCTTTTGAAGAGAAATACACCCGACAGGACTCGAACCTGTAACCTTCTGATCCGTAGTCAGACGCTCTAATCCATTGAGCTACGGGTGCTTTTCTTGCCCGCGTTGAGCGGAACAGGAAGGAGAAACTAGGCGATGAAGTCGATTTGTCAAACAGCGCGCTCGATTTTCTCGTTTGTCTGCGTTCTTTGGTCTCCATCAACACTTCTATGAACCGCCTGATTGCTTTTGCCTGCTCCGCTTTTGCCCTTGTCTCCTTCGCCGCCGATGCGCCGAAGGCGGATACCATTGCCTTGTTTGACGGCCAGTCTCTGACCGACTGGGAGCCGGTGGACATCGGAGGTAGCGGCGAGGTGACGCTGGAGGACGGCGAGATGATCATCAACCAGGGCGAAAGCATCACCGGCATCGTTTACAAAAAGGCGGCGGAGCTGCCGCTGCAAAACTATGAGATCACGCTGGAGGCGATGCGGGTGAGCGGGGTTGATTTCTTCTGCGGCCTGACCTTTCCCGTCGGTGATTTGAAGACCTGCCTCACGCTGGTCATGGGCGGCTGGGGCGGGGCGGTGACGGGCATCAGCAGCATCGACAATCTGGACGCCAGCGAGAACAACACCTCCAGCTACCAGCGCTACAAAGACGAGACTTGGTATAAAGTGCGGCTGCGCGTGACGCCGAAGGAGATCAAGGTCTGGCTTGATGACAAAGAGATCGTCAACGCGGACATCGAAGGCAAGAAACTTGGGGTTCGTCCAGGACCGATTGAGAGCTTCCTGCCGTTGTCCTTCACCACGTATCAGACCACGGCCGCGATCAAGAACGTGAAGTTGACCAAGATCACAGAGGGCAAGTGATGGCTTCGATTGCTGACCAATTGCACCGCATTCAGGACCGCCTCTCAGCGGCTTGTGAGCGCTGCGGCCGCAAGCCTTCTGAGGTCGAATTGCTGGCCGTGTCCAAGACCTTCCCGGCGGAAGTGATTCAAGAGGCGGTGGACGCGGGCCAGATCTTGTTCGGTGAGAACAAGGTGCAGGAACTACTGGCCAAGCAGCCCGCGCTGCCGTCGAGGCTGCGCTGGCATATCATTGGCCACTTGCAGTCAAACAAGGTGCGCAAATGCCTGCCGCTGGTGGAGGCGATCCATAGTGTCGACTCCCTGGATCTGGCGCAGGACATCAACCGGATCGGCGGTGAGCTTGGGCTGTATCCCAAGGTGTATCTGGAGGTCAATGTCGCGGCCGAAAGCACCAAGCATGGCTTCAAGCCAGAGGCGCTGAAGCAGCAGCTGGAGGCGCTCTACAAGCTGGACCGGCTGGAGATCCAAGGGCTGATGTGTATTCCCCCGTTCGAGGCGAATGTGGAGCAGTGCCGCCGCTACTTTATCTTTCTGCGCGAGTTGCGCGATGAAGTGGAAAAGCAAGGCTGCGCGCCATTGCCAAAGCTGAGCATGGGCATGAGCCATGACTTCGAGGTCGCCATCGAAGAGGGCTCCACCATCGTGCGCGTGGGCAGCGCGATCTTTGGTGGACGCTAGAGTCGTGCCTGCGGCGGAGTCGGCGGCAGGTCGTCTCCGAGCAAATGCTTCAAGAACAAGCGGTCCCCGATGTCCTTCTCGCGATACGTTTGCTTCATGAGCCATAGCTTCTTGGGCGAAGCAAAGGGGATCAGGACGCCAAGGATATCACGAGTCACGGCATCGGGTGCCACGTCGTCATAACCCAGACCGCAGGCTGATTTCATGAGGTCCAGAGTGAACACATCACCGATGCGCACCACGGTGTATTCAGCCACTTCTCCGACCTTGAGTTCGGTGGCCACATGCTGAGGCAACTCACAAGCGGCTTGAAGCACTTTGCGCTCATTGTCGGGATGCACGTCGATGATCAAGTCCACATCCATCGTGGCGCGCATGTAGCCTGCTTGCTGAATAGCCAGACCTCCGACCACGACATAGCGTGCGCCAAGTTCATTGAGGCGGTGGCAGAAGGCTGACACATCCTCCATCCGCGGAGGCTCGGTATCTTCCTCTAACGTTTGCGGGTCAGCATCTTCCATTGCCAAGCATCAGCCTCCTCATGGGATCGAAACCGAAAGACTCCGCGCGGTAGAAAAGGGGTCTTTACGCAGCGGTGAAAATCAGCCGCGTTGTTTTGCATGCCCACGGCAAAGGCAGCGAACTCCCTGGGGGTGGTCGGCACACGAGGCTTCCCCACCGTCTTCCCGATGGTTTCCTCCAGGTTGATGATGCCGCTCATGGCGCATTCTAAGCTGGCTGCCTCTCAAGCGCAACTACAGCGGCTTGTCGTAGATCTTCTCGAAGATCGCTGGCGAGTTCGGGTTGATGATCGTGATGCCGTCCGCGCCGAAACGTGCTGTGGCGGTAGCGCCCTTGCCCTGCTGCATGGATTCCCAGTTCAAATCGCGCACACGGGCGGCGGCATCGACGATGGCGCAGGTGATGCGCGCATCCTCGGCGGTGGGAAACAAGTGCATCACCTCGAGGAGTTTGGCCTGTTGAAACTTGATCGCGCACACGGCGACCAGGCCGACCGTGAGGCTGTCCACGCCGTAGCCGATGTAGCCCTTGGTGCCGTCGGGGCGGGCGACTTCACGGGTGAAGTGGTTGTTGCTGGTGCGGGAGCCGCCGCCCGCGTTCCACCAGCGGAAGCCGCGATACTGCTGATCGCTCTCCACCTTGCCATCGGCCCCAACGATTTCGTGGCCTTGATTGACCGGGCCTTCAAAATCCGCAGGCGTGACCCAGTTGTTGTGGAAATTGATGCTCATGCCGTTGTCGAAATCCACGCGCACCTGCACGGCATCGAAGGCGTTGATGCCATCGCGCACGAGCCGTTTCTTCTGGCCCACGGCGGTCAGCGACACGGGTTTCGACTTGTAGTAGCTCCAGATCAGATCCGTCCAATGCGGTCCGACATAGCTGAAGGGATCGCTGCTCTCCACCCACTTGAACGTGCTGGTGGAAACCTCCAGCGGCTCCTCCAGATACGCGGTGCCGTAGAGTGGCGCGCCGATGCGGTTCTGGATGTCATCGCGAATGCGCAGATGGTCGGGATCGTAGCGCTTGTGCATGTCCACGGCCACCACACGGTTCTTTGCATGGGCGGCTTCGATGATCTCGTCCGCTTCATGAATGCTCAGGCACATCGGCTTTTCCGTCAGCACGTGCACGCTCTTGGCCAGGGCCGCAAGAATGGGCTGGGTGTGAAGATGATCCGGTGTTGCGACGGCGAGCACATCCAGGTCAGGAAAGTCGCGCAAGATATCATTCCACGGCTCCTCACCCCAATAGGGCTTCGGCTCATGGCCAGTCATCATCTTGAAGTTCACCGCCGCTTTCTTGGCGGATTTCTCGGAGCGCGTGGCCACGGCGACGAGTTCGAACTTCACCGGAGCCAGGTCGCGGGCATAGGAATCCAGGCCCACACGCGCAAGCTGGCCAGCGATGCCGAAGCGTTGCAAGTCGGCGTAGGCGCGGGCGTGAACGTCGCCGCCGAACATGCCGGCGCCGGCGAGGGCAATCTTGATCGTGGGTGGCTGCATGAGTGAGGTAACCTTATCAGCCTGCGCGAGGCTGCTTCAAGACCGCTGTCGTGTTCAGATACGATTGTGATGGCGCGGAGCTAGCCCTTGCAGACCTTGCATGGCGTGCCGTCACTGGCCTGACAGGGCTTGGCGGCGTCGTAGTAGCGGCACCTGGCGTTGTGGCGGATGCCGGATTTGCTCAGGCTCCAGCCAGTGGCGGGGCCGCCATTCGCGGGCTGGGCACCTAGTGCCGGGGCGGTGACGGGCACCAGTTTCTGGCGCAGGGCTTTCACGATCACTACGGATTTGCGCAGGGTCTCGGCGTTCTCCGCCAGGGTCGTGGTGCTGGCGGCCTTGGTGGCTGCAACCTTGGGCAGTGTCTTGAGGAATGAGGTGATCGCTTCGCTGCGCAGGCACAAGCCAAGCCCGGCGGTGAGCGGTTCGGAGGTGCTGCTGCGGCTGCCGGAGGCTTTGATGTTGGCGCGCGCCTGCATCAGGCCGAGCACATCGCCTTTCTCACTCAGCACCACGCCGCCGAGCGCTTCCGCGTCGACCGCCGCGTCGTGCTGGAAGTGAAGGTTTTTGCTGCCCGGGCCGCTGAGCTTGCTGATGATGCCCTTGGTGATCGCCGGATCGCCGATGGAGCGCTTGGTGGAGGAGAGGCCAAAGCTCATGGCGAAGATGGTCTGGCCAAGCTCGACCGGTTTGCGCGGGGCGAGCCGGGCCGGGATCAGCGGGGCCTTGCAGGCCAGCACGGCCAGGCCGAGCGCGGCATCTGTCGTTTGAACCACGCCCGGCTGCTGGGTGCTGCCGATGTCGATGTCAATGCCGGTGGCTCCTTCCACGAGGGCGGCGTCCACGAGCACCAAGCCCGATTCATCAATGACAAAACCGAGCCCCCGGGCCTCGGAGATCTCCAGCACAGGTTCATACAGGTCCGGCCCGCTCGTGGCCGCGTGGATGGCGGCTTGCTCCAGGGTCATGGCCAGGACACGCAGAGGATGGGCTTGTCCCTGAGTCGGATGAAAGGTGCGCTGACCGGCGGGGTAGAGCAGGGTGGCCTTGGATCGTGTGCCGGGCTTGGCGGCGTTGGCCGCGGCATCGAGCAGTAAAAAGGGCTCGCCGGTGAACAAGGTGCTGCCGTTGCTCATCTTCACGCCCAGGCGGCAGAGCGGGCCGTCGCTCAATGGCTGCACGATCTCGTATTCCTTCGCGCCCTGTTTCAGGGCCTCCGCAAGAATAGCCTGGCAGGCCTGGGCATGGCTCTGGTCTTCAAAGGAGAGCAGGCTCAGCTTGATCACGACGGGCTGGCCTTGCGGCGGCTTCAGATGCAGCTGGTCGGCGGCCAGCTTGATGAACTCGCCCTCCACCGTGCGGCTGCCCTCGGCGCTGCGCCATTGCCGCGCCTCGGCACAGGCCAGGGTGGCTGTTAGCAGAAGGACCAAGCGTGTGATCATGGTCCGAGCTTAAGAGAGCGGCTTGGTAGGTCAAGCCTTGTCACGGGTCAAGTCGGGCTGTGTTCCCTTGGCTTGATCATCAGCACCAGCACCACGGAGACGATGCAGAAGCTGGCAAATACGCCGAAGATGACGTTCAACGGCACCTGCCGGTCCGTCATCGCGCCAAAGCCCCAGTCGGCGATCCCGCCGCAGAACATGCTGACGAAGTTCATGATGCCGTAGCCGGTGGCACGCAGTTGCGGGCGCGTGATCTGGCTAAGGATGGGCATGTTATTGCCGTCGAAGAATCCCCAGCCGATGCCGAACAAGATCAACGAGGCAATCGCCAGCGCGAACGAGCCAAACGCCGGGGCATTGCCCACGCCGAAGAGCGCGGGGATGATGAGCAACATGCCAATCGCGCTGACGTAGATGCGCCCACGCGCCGTCTTGCGCATCCAGCGATCGGCGAGCCAGCCGCCGAGGATGGCCGAAAGCAGGGCCGCCGCCTGCCAGTAGAGCGCGGCGGAGACGCCGGCCTTGCCCTGGCTGATGTTGAACTCTTTTTGCAGGATGGCGGGCATCCAGTCGCGCACCACCCAGGCGGCCAGCGCGGGCAGCGTGAAGTAGAGCACGAGCAGGATGAACGACAGGTTCGTGAACAGCTCGCGTCCGGCGATCGCGACCGAGGGCTTGCGGTCATCGCTGGTCGCCTCCGTGCTTCGGGGCGCGTCCCGCAGCAGCAGCAGCAAGGGCAGCGCGTAGAAGATGCCCGCGAGGCCGGTGTAGTCGAAGGCCGTGCGCCAGCCCAGGGCCGGGCTTTCCGCCGCATAACCGGCGAACCCGCCGATCATGACCCCGCAGTAGATGCCCATCTGATGCACACCGACCGCGCGCGAGCGTGTGCCGCCGGTGTGGAAGTCAGTGATCAAGGCCAGCGCGGCGGGGATGTAAAAGGCCTCGCTGATGCCCATGGCGGTGCGCGCCCAGTAAAGCTCCTGGAAGTTGCTCACATGCCCGGTCAGCCAGGTGATGAGCGACCAGGCAAACAGGCTGCCGCAGATGGTCAGCCGACGGCTGAAGCGGTCGGCGATGTAACCGCCGATCGGGCTGAAGATGGCATACACCCACTTGAAGGACGCCAGCATGTGCCCCCAGTTCTCCTCACTGCCGATGTCCGGGATGTCGCCCATGACCGACACCTTCATGGAGGCGATCATCTGGCGGTCCAGGTAGTTGAGCAGCGCGACAGGGAAGAGCAGAGCCACGACCGTCCAGGCGTAGCGTGAGAGGGTCGGGGCGGATGACATGCGACCCGCATCCAAAGGCGTGTTGAACTTTGTTCAAGCGCTCTTTAGCGGCCGGCTACAGCTCCAGCTGGATGCCTAGTTCGATAACTTGGCGCGGCGGCAGCTCGAAGAAACCGGTGGCGGGTCGTGCCAGCCGTGACAGGAAGACGAACAGCCGTTTGCGCCACTTCGCAATCTTGCCCGGGCCGGTGATGTGCAGCAGCTCGCGGCTTTGGTAAAAGCTGATGCCGGCGGGCTTGATCTGCGCTTGGTCGCCCAGGGCGCGCACCAGGTCGTCGAAGACTTCCGGGTTCTCGGCGAAGCCGTAGTTGAGCGTCACGCGGAAGAAGTTCTCATGCAGCTCGTCCACCTGCATCCTCTCGCTGCTGCTGACACGGGGTTGGTCGCCGAACTTCACGGTGAGCAGCACGATGTTTTTGTGCAGCGCCTTGTTGTGCTTCAAATGATGCAGGAGACAGAGCGGCAGGCCCTCGGCCGAGGCGCTCATGAACACGGCGGTGCCCGGCACGCGGATGATGCGGTCGTTCTTGATCTCCTCGATGAGGAAGCTCACCGGCAGGCGTCCGCGCATCATCGCATCGCGCAGGATGGCGCGTCCATCGGTCCAGGTTTTCATGAAGATCCAGATGGCGACGGCCACGACCAGGGTAAACCAGGCTCCTTCCTTGAACTTCGACAGGCTGCCGCACACATACGAGAATTCAACAATGGCGAAGACAAGCGCGGGCAGGCCTGCCTTCCACAGCGGCCACTTCCAGATTTTCCAGGCCACGCCAAAGAACAGAATCGTGGTGAGCAGCATGCCAAGGCAGACGGAGAGACCGTAGGCGTGCGCCAAGCTGCTGGATGACTGGAAGGCCACGACCAGGGCAATACACGCGACTAGCAGCATGAAGTTCACCTGCGGCATGTAGATCTGCCCCCGCACGTGCGGATTGGTATGCACAATCTTCAAGCGTGGCAGGAAGCCCAACTGCACCGCCTGCTGGGTCAGCGAGAAAACACCCGTGATCATGGCCTGGGAGGCAATGATCGTCGCTGCGGTCGCCAGGATGATGGCCGGCACCAGCAGGGCTTCGGGCACCATGCGGTAGAACGGGTGCTCGATCGACTGATGATTGTCCAGCACCAGAGCGCCCTGGCCGAGGTAGTTCAAGGTCAGCGCGGGGTAAACCATGATGAACCAAGCGCGCTGCAAAGGCGCGCGGCCAAAATGGCCGATGTCGGCATACAGCGCCTCGCAGCCAGTGACGGCCAGCAGCACCATGCCCATAATGATGAGCCCGTGTGCGCCATGGCCGGCCAGGTAGGCAATGCCGTGCTGGGGCATCAGCGCGTTCAAGATCTCCGGCGACTTGCCGATGTGCAGCAGGCCCATCACCCCCAGGAAGGCAAACCACAAAATCATGATCGGTCCGAAAGCTACGCCGATGCGCTCGGTGCCGTGCTTCTGCACCAGAAACAGCGCCACCAGAATGACGGTGGAGATCGGCACCACATAGCTGCCGAAGGCAGGGTTCAACTCCTTCAGCCCCTCTACGGCTGACAAAACGGAGATCGCCGGAGTGATCATCCCGTCACCGTAAAGCAGCGCTGCGCCGAAAAGCGCCATGAGCATGGCGATGAGCAGCGAACGAGGGCTGACAGCGCCGTTGCCACCTCGCAGTAGCGAGAGCAGGGCAAACATGCCGCCTTCGCCCTGGCTGGTGGCGCGGGTTAGCATCAGCAGATACTTCACCATGGCCATCAGCGTCAGCGACCAGAAAATCAGGGACACCGGGCCGATGATGGCCGCGCTGTCTCCTGGAGCTGGATGCGTGTGAGCTAGGCACTCACGCAAAGCATAAAGGGGACTCGTGCCGATGTCCCCAAAGACCACTCCCAAAGCCAGCAAGGCCAAGGACCAATTGTTTGTCGGTTTGTGTTCAGACATTTCGAATCTCCGGGAAATGCCCGAAGCCCCGTGAAGGGACGCAACCCGTTAGCGAAGGTCTCGCTTTGCGCAAGGGGGGAGATTTCGAATGGGGTTACAGGGTATGGACAGTGAGCGGTGAAAGTATTTGTTGCTGGGTGTTTGGGGATGAGTGCCGAACTAAAAACTGAGCACCCATCACTTCTTCCCAATCCTTCGTCGCATCTCGCCCTCCGCGTCATCACACATCTGCCGTAGCGACTCGGGGCTTAGCCAGTGCGCACCGAAGGCGGTGACCGTTTCGCGGATCATGCCATCTGCCGTGGCGGCACGCAGGGCGTGTGTTTGCGCATACTTGCCGACGAGTCGTTCGATGATCGTGTCCGCTGTCGTGCCTGCGTCGGCGTAAAAAATTTGCAGCCCCTCGGGCTCGCGTTCTTCGGTAAGCCTCGCCTGCGGGCCATCGAAGACGACGATCACACGTTCGCCGGTCATGTCCTGGTAGTGCCGCAGTCGTTGAAGCAAGAGGTCGCGCGCAGTGTGGCGGCGGGCGGTTTGTCGATGCAGCGTGCGCAGCTCCGGCCAGGCGTGGATGATGCTATGGCCATCCACCAGCAGGTAGCGCCTCGCGTCCATGGCTGCTCCTTACTTCACCCCCGCAAACACGGGCGAACTCGTCGTGATGTCCTCAATGTCCGGCACGCTAGATGGGTCAGGTGGACCATCGAAGTTCTCGTCGCGGAAGCGTCGCCACGTATCCTTGGTGTGCGTGGACAGCAGTTCCTGGGTCTGCTCGCCGCACTTGCCGCAGACCATCAGGCCGTGCAGTAGCTTGTCGCCTTCGCAAACGCCGGTGAGGACAAACTCGGACGCGTTGTGCCCGTCGCGTTCCAGTCCGCAAACGGAGCAGCGCTCCAGCCCGTGCTCGAAGCTGACCTTCTCGTCCTGAAATTGTCCGAGCCTTGCCTTGGATTCCTGGGAAAACTCCTCCATCAACTGCGTGCGGCAGTGGTCACAGAGCGCGTATTCAAACACGCACTCGCCGCGCTTCCAGGCCTTGGAGATTTGGAAGCCGCCAGGGAAGTCCTTCAAGCCTTCACCACAGCGCGTGCAGTGGCTGAACGGCTCGTCCGTGTAATCGGACTGCAGTTCAGGCGGAATGGCTGGAGGTTCGTTGTCGCTGCCGAAGTCGTGCATGGGCGTGTCGAAACAATGCTCGTCGCGCGCTCGTTTCACAGCGAAATCTCGTATGATGTCTCTGATGAAACCTTTCCTGCTCCTGCTGGCACTTCCCGTTAGCTCCCTTCTGGCTCAAACGGCAGGCGAGTGGCCCTTCAGCCGTGCGAACCCCGAGATGACCGGTGTGTCGGCGACGGAACTGCGCCCGCCGCTGGAACTTGGTTGGAGCTTCAAGACGGTGGAGGCGCTCAAGGGTAAGCCGGAGATGATGCTGTCCAGCGCGGTGGTGAAGAACGGCAAGGTTTACGTGGGCAACAAGGATGGCCATTTCTTCTGCCTGGAACTCACGACTGGAAAGAAAGTGTGGGAGGCCACGGCTCCGAAAGGCAGCTTCGAGGGCGCGGCAGGCTTCAGCGGACCCAACGTGATCGCCGGTTGCACGGACTGCTTTGTCTATGCCTGGAATGCCGA
>Ga0164295_10004082_pt1 | contig 11638 bp, 9 predicted proteins | sample GEODES006metaG_FD_111798 | JGI IMG/M metagenome (GOLD analysis project Ga0164295, IMG submission 111798) | Oligotrophic lake water microbial communities from Sparkling Lake, Wisconsin, USA - GEODES006 metaG | ecosystem: Environmental > Aquatic > Freshwater > Lake | place: USA: Sparkling Lake...
ACGCCAATGGGGTCATCTCACGGCTGAACTACCCCGCGGAAAGTCTTGGCGTACGGGCTGGCATGTCAGTGCGCGAGGCGGCGGAACTTATGCGAGATGTAGACCCGGTCGATATCGAGGTAGGCAACAAAATTCGTCGCGAAGTCATGGAGACGCTCGATAACGGCAGGCGAATCGTCGTAACTGACTCGATTGTCTGGGCTTACCCGGAGGACGAGGGCACCAGCGTCCTTGTGACTGCCGGCCACACCGGCCGCAGTGGTGCAAGTTTTCTGGTTGAGGCGAACCCCTGGGCATTCATTTGCCATGACGGCGGGTTCTCGAAGAACGATTCGGGCGTGAAGGGACTAGAAATTACCGCTCAGGTGGGTTTGGCCGGGGCGTGCATCGACGGACGTACTGCACCGATCGGTGATGCTTTCAGGGGTTACCACGAGGGTCTTATCAGCATCTGTAACGGGCCAGCTAGAGAGCGAGGTGTGCGTGAGGGGATGTCTGTTAAAGAGGCGGCGCACCTTCTTCTGATCGGCGGAGGCTGATGTCTCAGGTGCTCGTTGAGGACGTCGGAGGAGTACGACGCATCACAGTTGACCATCCGCAGACCCGCAATTCGCTCACTGACGAAGCCCTTACCGATCTTGTTGGGGCAGCCGAAGACGCCGAGCAGTCACCTGAGATTCGGTGTGTACTGCTCGCTGGCTCTGACGCGGTATTTGCCTCCGGTGCCGATGTGTGCGCCCTCCTTCAGATGACAAGTGCTGATGTGGAGGGTGGAACTCGACAACGCTTATGGTCCAAATTCCGTGGACTCCAGATTCCTCTCGTGGCGGCGATTTCTGGCTTTTGTCTCGGAGCAGGAGCCGAGTTGGCCATGATGAGCGACATTGTGGTCGCCTCGGAGACAGTGCGGTTCGGGTTGCCGGAAACAGCCCTCGGGTTGATCCCAGGAGCCGGCGGCACGCAATTGCTGGTGCATGCCGCAGGGAAGGCTGTCGCGATGGACGTGATCTTGTCAGGCAGGCTGCTCAATGCAGAGGAGCTGATGCGTGCAGGCGTTGTCTCCCGGGTGGCCAGCCTCGCGGACTATAGAGACCTTGCCTACGGGATCGCGGCTACTGTCGCCGAGCGTCCGCCTTTGGCGCAGAAGCTCGCGATGCAGTCCGTCCGGCGTGCATTTGAGGTGTCGCTTTCGGAGGGACTCGCGGCCGAGCGTCGGGACTTCGGCACAGCTTTTGACTCGCCGGACGCGAAGGAGGGTCTCACCGCTTTCTTGGAAAAGCGCCCAGCCCGATTCACGTAGAACTTCAAGCAATGCGCCCGGCAGCATTGTGGGACGTGATGGAATTTCGTATAATCCTTATCAGTGATTGTGTCCCCACTTGGCCCGCAAGGAGAATTCATGAGCCACCCCCACACGGTGCTGTTGGGAATAGATATCGGTGGAAGCTTCACGGACATCGTGGCATCGAATCTGCAGACCGGTGAAATCACCTACGCGAAGACGCCTACCTATTCGCAAGATCTAGTTCGAAGCCTACGTGAGGCGATTGCGGCGATTAGTGTGCCCGTGGGCGAGATCGGCGTTATTCGCCATGGGACCACGGTGGTCATCAACGCGATGCTTACGCGTTCTGGGAAGCGGACAGCTCTGGTGACCACTAAGGGTATTCGCGACGTCTTAGAGATCGGCCGAACCAACTGGCCAGAACCCTACAACTTGTTTTTCAACCGCATGGAACCACTTGTCCCACGTGAACTTCGCTTTGAGATTGATGAGCGAATGTCCGCAAGTGGAGAAGAAATCTCGCCGGTGCGCGAAGCTGATCTGGCTGAGCTTGTCACCAAAATTCAAGACGCCAAGGTAGAAGCTGTTGGCGTGTGTCTGCTGCACTCCTACGTAGACGACACGCACGAGAAACTCATTGGTGAAGCTCTCGCGGAAGCCTTTCCGGATTCGTATATCTCGCTCTCCCATGAGCTTTCCAGAGAGTTTCGTGAGTTCGAGCGCACATCGACGGTTGTCACCAATGCCTATGTGGGTGGCGTAGTAGATGGATATTTGGGGGAGCTCGAGAGTTATCTCGAGAGTCAGGGGTTCTCCGGTCGGCTGTACATGATGGAGTCCAATGGTGGAGTGACGACTGCTGAGTCAGCTCGGCGCCGACCTGTTGCGCTTGTGGAGTCAGGTCCGGCTGCAGGGGTGATGGCTACTGCCGAGATCTCCAGGCTCAGAGGCATCGACAACGCCATTGCATTCGATATGGGCGGGACAACAGCAAAGGCCTGCCTTGTGGAGGGTGGAGTTCCGCTATTCACGGCTGAATACTTCGTTCCTTCGTACGAGCAGGGATTCCCCCTTCGCGTCGCGGCTCTCGACATCCTTGAGGTGGGCACGGGAGGTGGCAGCATCGCCCGCGTTGACTCCGTAGGCATGCTTACTGTCGGGCCGGAGAGCGCTGGTGCAGTTCCTGGGCCAGCTTGTTTTGGCAATGGTGGCGAACCGACGGTCACTGATGCGAACCTCGTTCTTGGACGGCTGAGTCCGAGCGCGTTCCTACACGGCGAGACCGCTCTCGATGTCGAGGCGGCACGCTCGGCGTTGGCTCCCTTGGCGGATCGGTTGGGCAGCGACATCATCACTGCTGCAGCGGGAATCATCCGCTTGGCCAACGTCAACATGGCAGCCGCCATTAGGCGGATCAGTCTCGATAGAGGCAGAGATCCCAGAGACTTCCAACTGTTCTCCTACGGCGGTGGAGGACCGCTGCATGGCACAGAGATCGCTCGGGAATTGTCCATACCTCGCTTGGTCATTCCGATACTTCCTGGCATCTTCTCCGCTCTTGGCATGCTCCTTGCCGACTTGCGCCAGGACTTCACGCAGACCTACATGCGCGATCTGGCCGCATTGGGCCCACACGAGTTGCGTGATGAGTTTGCGGCTCTCGAAAGCAGCGCTCGCAGCTGGGAGAACGACATCGGCTCGGACGCTCAGGGCCGCAGATCCGTACGCTACGTGGATGCCCGCTACAAGGGGCAGGAGTTCACCATCATGGTCAAGGTTCCTGAGGAGTGGGATGCTTCGCTCGCCGAGAGGTTGAGGGCAGCCTTCGAGCAGGAATATCAGTTGCGATACGGCCATTCGTTCCCGAATCTTCCCCTCGAGATTGTCGGCCTTCGAAGCATTGATTACGTCAGCCTGCCCAAGCCTTTGGTGTCCGCACTGACCGATTCGACACGGCAGGGAACGAGCGCGGAGTTAGGGCGACGTTCTGTGTACTTCGGTAGCGCGGGCTTCCTTGAGACACCTGTTGTCATCAGGTCCGATCTGGAGATCGGTGCGCACTTTGAGGGCCCCCTCGTCGTGGAGGAATACGGCTCAACCACGATTCTGGGTCCGCGGGACACCATGGTCGTCGATCCGATGGGTCAGCTAGTCATCGACATCGCAAAGGAGTCAGCATGACAGCGCATGCACATGACGTGGATCCGATTACCCTTGAGGTGATCCGATCAGCACTTAAGCACAACTTGGATGAGATCGAACTTGCGCTGTGTAGAACGGCGTATAGCAGCACGGTCTACGAGGTTCGAGATATGTGCGCCGGTTGGATTGATGCTGAAGGACGTCTGCTTGCGCAGGGCCGCTATGGTCTCCCGATTTTCATGGCGGATCTCGCGACCAGCGTCATGCCCGGGATTGAGCTCTTCGGTAGTGATGGGTACTCGCCGGGAGATGTGATCATCACAAACCACGCTGAGACGTGTGGGCAGCATCTCAACAATGTCGTCGTGTATGCACCCATCTTTCATCAAGATGAACTCATCGCATTCACAGCGACACGGGCGCACTGGGCTGATGTGGGTGGCAAGGCTGTCGGCTCTTATTCCACCGATTCCACGGAGATTTTCCAAGAAGGAATCCAGTGGAACCAGTTAAAGGTGATGAAGGGGGGCCGGGAGGATCAGGAGGTCATGCGCATGATCGCCAACAACGTCCGCTTCCCGGACCAGGTCATCGGGGACATGCGCGCTCAGATCACTGCTTGCCGGTTGGGCGAGCGCAGACTGCTGGAGATGGTCGAGCGCTATGGAATCGACACTCTGCGTGCATGCATGGTGAAGATCTGGGCTCAATCTGAAGCGCGTGCGCGTGAAGTTGTTGCGGGTATACCCGATGGTACGTATTCAGCCTCGGCGTTTCTGGACAACGATGGAATCAATCTCGACGAGCGGCTCAACATCGAGGTTGCGGTAACGATTCAGGGCAGCAACATGATCGTCGACCTCACAGGAACGCACGCTCAGGTTCAGGGCCCGATGAACTCTGGAGCAGCGGGTGCACTTGCAGCGGTCCGTGTTGCTTTCAAATGCATAACAGCCCCCGGCACCACGCCCGATGAGGGTGCGTTTCGACCGCTCAGCGTGGTTGTCCCTAAGGGCACCTTTGTTAGTGCAGAACCACCGGCTCCACTCGCGCAGTGGGTCATCATGATGCCCACCCTGATCGAAACGGTGTTCTTGGCGTTGGCTCCGGTGCTCCCTGGGCGAATACCGGCTGCGCACATGGGTGACATGTCGGCCAACTTCTTTTACCAGCAAAGCACTCCAACGAAACAGGGCTTCGTCCATGCTGACCCGTTTCCAGGTGGTTGGGGAGCACGGCCGAACGGGGATGGTCCTGTTCCGCTGAAGAGTTACTGCCACGGTGATACCAACAAGATCAGCGTCGAATTAGAGGAGCTGAAGTTCCCATTTCGCGTGCTGAGATATGAGATGCGTGCAGACTCCGGCGGAGTCGGCGAATTTCGAGGTGGGCCGGGACTTGATCGGGAGTTCGAACTTCTTGAGGATGTCATGATCACGACCAGTCTGGAGCGGTCTGAGTGCCCGCCGTGGGGACTGGAAGGTGGCGGACCCGGTGGGGCACCGATAGCAGTCCTGCAGACGCCTGCGGGCGGCTCTGAGGGGTTCCACAAGGCGACTATGAAGCCGGTGCCAGCAGGAAGCAGGCTCTTGATCAGTACTGCGGGAGGCGGCGGATTCGGCGACCCGACGCGCCGCGATCCCGCACGTGTTCTGCTCGATGTCGTTCGGGGAATGGTGACTGAGCAGCAGGCCCGCGGTGAGTACCTCGTCGCGATCGTTCGCGGTGCCAAGGGGCTCGAGATAGATGTTGCCGAGACCGACAGATTGCGCGCTGAGGAGCTAGCCGTGCGAGGAACCCAGGGGTGACTGAGTCTCCTTCGGCAGCGGCCACAGTCTTCAGTCAGCCCTTCTGGCAGGCAGCGAGTGAGCAGCGACTGATTCGCCCGTGGTGTGCTCATTGCCAGATCAGTTTCTTCCCACCGGCCCTGTGCTGCCCGCACTGTCTCGAGACAGACTGGACTTGGATTGATAGTTCCGGAATCGGCATCATCTACAGCTTCACTCGGGTCTTCCGGGCTCCCGTCGCCGGATTCGAGACTCCCTATGTTGTCGCCATCGTCGATTTGGAACCGGGATTTTCTTTAATGACCAACGTGCTCGAGAGCGATCTCGATCAGGTGTGTATTGGTGACGTGGTCGAGGTGGATTGGGCTGGATCGACACGTGACCTTCCCGTGTTCCGACGAGCATCCTCTGCTGGGCGGGAAACGCCATGAACGTCGGCCAAGCAGTCGCTCAGGCGGCCATGCGAAATCCATCCGGCGTCGCGGTCTTCGATGATTCTGGATCCTTGACCTACCAGCAACTAGATGCGATGAGCAATCGCTTGGCCCGAGGCATGGTCGAACTCTGGGAGTGCTTACCGGGGGACCGAGTCGCGGTCTATCTGCCAAATCGTAAGGAGGTCGTGGAGCTTCTTGTCGCAAGCGCCAAGGCCGGTCTTGTATATGTGGGTCTCAATTTCCGACTTGACGACCGCGAACTCACGGCGGTGCTCACCAATGCCGAGCCAAAAATTATGTTCACCAGTGATGAGTTCAGCGAGCGCCTTGAGCCGTTTGCTCAAGAGTTCGGTTTCCGTCTGATCAACATCGATGCACCCGAATCCGGGACGTATCACACGTGCTTGAGCACAACTTCATCAGACGTTCTTCAGATTAGTCACCAGACGCCTGCATCCGATGAGTTCTGCATCGTCTATAGCAGTGGTACGACTGGAACTCCGAAGGGCATTCTCTTCGATCATGCAGCCGCAATTCAGCATGCGCTCGTTGCGATTATTGAGTACGGCATTGATCAAAATTCGAAGTATCTGGTGCAGATCCCCCACAACTCAAGTGTGAACATCACAATTCTTCCTTGTCTGATCGCTGGCGCAGCGATCGGATTCGAGGAGAGTAGAGGGTTTACACCACAGAGATTTGCGAATCGCATTCACAAGGATCAGATCACCCATTCATTTGTGGTTCCGACAATGCTCTTTCGAATACTGGAGGGCGTTCCGGTCGGTGACCGTCGCATGGAGTCGCTCGTCACTCTTGGCTACGGGGCCTCGTCGATTCCACCAGAGCGAGTCAACGAGCTAGTGGCACGATTCGGTGACATTTTTATCCAGCTTTACGGCATGGCAGAAATCGCTTCAATTGGCACTCTCTTGCGCAAGCAAGACCATGCGAAGGCGCTTGCCGGAAACCAGCATCTCCTTTCATCTGCGGGTCGTGCATCGCTGGTGGTGACTGTCCGGGTCGTTGACTCAGATGGTCACGATGTTCCGGTCGGAGAGAGAGGGGAGGTTGTATTTGCGGGTCCTCATCTGATGCGTGGCTACTTCCGCGACCCCGAGAGAACCGCAGAAGCGATGCGAGACGGCTGGATGCACAGCGGGGACCTAGGCGTGCTGGATGCTGAGGGTTACCTCTACATAGTTGGTCGGATCAAGGATCTGATTATCCGCGGTGGATTCAATATCGCGCCACGTGAGATCGAGGAGACGCTACAGACGCATCCAGCAGTGCTTGAAGCGGCAGTCATCGGGATTCCCGATGACGAGTGGGGCGAGAGCCTGCATGCTGTCGTGTCGTTCAAAGAAGGACAATCGTCCGATCCGGCTGCACTAATCGATTGGTGTGTGACTGAAGGTTTGGCATCCATCAAGGTGCCACAGACCCTCGCCATCGTCGAAGACCTGCCCAAGAACCTCGTGGGCAAGATCGACAAACAGGTTCTTCGCAATATGTTTCCAAGGTCCGGTAGCAATGCCTAGTAACTTTCCGCGAGTCGCGATTGCCGGCATCGGTGTGACTGAACAGCGCAAATCCCTTGGTGTATCGACTCTTGAGGCTTGCCTTTCGGCGACCAAGATGGCACTCGCAGATGCCGGAATGTCTGTGCATGACGTCGATGGCATCATGGCGCGCTGGCCCGGTCCGGGTGGCACGGTTCTGAAACCGGGCTCAGTCGACTGGGCCGAAATGCTCGGAATCCCTGTGCGCTGGGTGAGTGACACATACCCGCAAGGCATCCCGGCAGTGCTCGAGGCAGCTGCCGTCATCGGCGCAGGACTATGCAACACCGTTCTTATTGTTGGCGGCCAAGCCGGGGAGTTTTCTGGAAACGATGTCGCGCCGTATACGCGCCCGGAGAACGAGTTTGTGGCGCCATGGGGTGCATTCACGGCGGCTCATTTCGCAATGATCGCTGAGCGGTATCTGCATCTTTACCAAGTCGACTGGTCCCGGTTCGCGACGGTTGCGGCGACGATCCGCAACTTCGGGCATCTAAATCCTGATGCGCTTATGTATGGCCGTGGGCCATATAGCGCCAGTGACATTCTTGATTCACCTATGGTTGCCAGCCCTTTCAGACGGCTAGATCTTTGCCTCGCGAATGAGGGAGCGGCCGCAATGATCGTGACGTCTGTCGAGCGCGCCCTTGACTCTCCGGCTCCGGTAGTCGAGGTTCTCGGCGGAGGATGTGAGTGGTTTCGTCAGCAGTATGTAGGTCCTGCTCGGTACGAAGAGGTGGGGATGATCGGCGAAGATGCTTCGCGTCGTGCATTTGCACAAGCTGGTCTGGTGCCCAGTGACATCGATGTTGCTCAACTTTATGACGTCAATACCTTTGAAGTTGTCCGGCAATTTGAGGCCCTTGGCTTCTGCGGTCAAGGTGAGGGCATTGACTTTGTCACGTCCGCGGGGCTTGGTCTTGATGGTCGAATCCCGACCAATACTGATGGTGGGCTGATGTCCTTTAGCCATATCGGCTGGGGAGCACCGTCGTTGCGTGTCGTAGAGGCAGTACGACAACTGCGCCACGTGGGGGCTGATCGGCAAGTGCCAGGGGCAGAGACCGCGATTGCAGCGGGAGCGGGTGCAGGAGCCCAGTACTACAACGTTGTTCTGCTCGGTCGTTCACGGGCGAATCAAGCTCAGTCATGAGAGGAGATACACAGTGAGAATCTGCACTTTCTCAGCAGCCGGCGTAACCCACCTAGGTCTGGTGATAGGTGACCATGTGATCGAGGTTGTCCCGGCGCAGGTTGCCCGTGGCCTGACCCCGGTTGTCGATGACCTCCTGTCCGTGATCGAGATGGGGCGCGACACCTGGGATGAGCTAGAACGCCTCAATCAGTCGCTTGCGGACGGAGGTTGGCCGTCTGATGCGTCGTGGGTGCGGGAGTGCTCTGAGGTTCGATTCGAGGTTCCGTTCCTTCCGCCAAAGAATCCGTGGACTGTTGGCTCGAATTATCTGCGGCATCTTGAAATCGCCTTCGCGCGGATTCCCCGTGAAGTGGTTATCCCGAAGGCTCCTGAGTTCTTCACTAAGGCGCTGACCGCCGTGTGTGGAGATGGTGCGGACATCGTTTATGACAAGCGTGCGACCGTCACTGTTGACTACGAGAACGAACTCATGATCGTCATCGGCGTGGGTGGAAAGAACATTCCGAAAGAGAAAGCTATGGAACACATCTTCGGGTTTAGCGTCGCCAATGATGTGTCTGCTCGAGAAATCCAGATGCACCACGGTCAGTTCTTCCGAGGAAAGAGCCAGACTGGGTTCTGTCCATTCGGACCCGTGGTAGCCACCCAAGTGGATGTCCCTGATCCCAACGTGGAGCAACTCAGGACCTGGGTCAATGGGGAGTTGCGGCAGGACTGGCCGGTTGGCGACATGATCTTCAAAGTGGATGAGATCGTTTCGTGGCTCTCTCAGGGAATGACCATTGAGCCAGGCGATGTCATCATCTGTGGCACAGCCCCCGGAGTTGGATTTGAGTACCTTCCGCAAAAGTGGCTCCAGCATGGCGATGTTGTCGAGTGCGAGATATCCGGCATCGGACGAATACGTAACACGATTAAGATGGCAGGTATCTGATATGAGACTGTGCCGCTTCCGCTCAAATTCGCAGGTCGCCGTTGGGATCGCAGTTGGTGACCGGCGCATTGTCGATGTTTCTTCTGCTGCTGCTTTAGCTGGCGTATCTCTGCCGACAGCAATCTCACTTCAGGGAATTGTGCAGGCGGGTGAGGAACTCTTGGACGATCTCAGTCGCGTTCAGCAATGGGCCCTGCAGAATTCCGATGCTTCCTGTGTACTCGCAGAGGATGCTGTTGAACTGCTCCATCCTTACCGGCCCCGGAAGAACATTGTGAAGGCCGGTGGCAATGCGCGCACCATCAATGGAGTCCCAAATCCCGACGCAGTCGCTTTGCTGAGGTATCACACAAAGGCCCCAACAGCTGTTGCCGATCCGGGGACGTTGCTGGAGTGGGAGTCGCGCGTGACCACTGAGGTTTATGCAGAACCACAACTTGTGGTCGCCATCGGTCGACCGCTGTTCTTCGCCACACCGGACGAAGCCCAGGCAGCCGTCTTTGGTTACTCCGTCGGCACTGACTTTCGTGCGTGGGACCTCATGAACAAGCACGGTCAATGGCCCAAAGCGATCTCGCTTGACGGATTCTTCCCCTGGGGCCCGTACCTAGTGACGGCCGCCGAGGTGGCCAATCCGAATGCTCTTGCCATTGAATTGAGCCTGAATGGTGACCGTCTTGTTTCCGGCAGTTCGGCAGACGTGAAATTGTCGGTGGGCGAGATGTTGGCTGAGTACAGCATGGGTATTCAAATTGAGCCCGGAGATCTTTTCATGCTCGGCACCCCAGAGGCGGTGGGATTCGGCTGCACTCCCTATCGGTTCTGCGCATCGGGAGACGTGATCACATCGTCGGTTGAGGGGATCGGCAGTGTGGAGACTCCCGTCCGCATTGTCTGAGCGTGTTTATGTCGCGATCCCGGTCAGGGGCACTAGCTGACATACGTCGGGGGCTAGCACTTTCGTAGATCCCTCTACTGACATTCTTGGGTTGTGAGAGGCCCACAAATTCCGGCGACGGTTGGTGTGCGACTTCTCATCGGGGTGATCCTGTCTGGCACGCTCTCGATTCTCGATTCGACTCTGGTCATACCGCTCCTGTCGTCCATTGGGAACGACTTCGATGCGGGCTCAGAAACCTCATGGTTGGTCGCTGGTTATCTGCTCACGTCGACCGTCACGATCCCGCTGTGGGGTCGTTGGCTGGATCTGCGCGGTGAACGTTCCGCGATGTGGGTCTCATTGCTGGTGTTCCTCATCGGCACCGTCGTCTCGATGTTGGCGCCGAGCATGCTCGTTGTGATTATTGGACGGCTTATCCAAGGCGCAGGTGCAGGCGGCATTGTTCCGGTCGGGCAGGCGATCCTCTCCTCGCGGTGTGTCAGCGATGAACGTGCACGGCTGCAGGTCTACTACAACATTTCGTATGGCGCTGCTGCTGGACTTGGTCCACTGATCGGTGGAACCTTGGCGGTCTTGTCGTGGCGTTGGTCTTTTGCCCTTGTCATTCCCGTCATTTTTGTGTGCGGGCTGTTGTTGTGGGGTCGGCTTACGACGCGACCTCGTGAAGTGGAGACGCGCCGCTTCGACGGTATAGGAAGCGCACTCTTGACGGGTAGTTTGTCTTTGATGCTGCTGGGCTTCGAGAGAGCGTGGTGGATTCTCCTCGGAGTTGGCGCAGCGATTTTCGTTGCATTCATCGTGCGATCGCTGCACATAAAGCACGGACTCATACCCGCGAGCATCCTCAGGTCGCGCCCAAACGTTGCCGCCGCTGTGATGGCATTCATGATTGGCTTTGTCCAGTTTGCGTTGCTGACGTACCTACCAAGTCTCTCGGCAAGCGTGCTGCCTGGCGTTAACCCCGGTCTCGTTGTCGTACCGCTGACGGTCTTCTGGATGACTTTGGGTGCAGTTGCCGGAATGCTTGCGCTTCGAGTTGGTACGCGATTGCTCGCCATCGTGGCGGCGATTCTTTCCGCGGTGGCTGGCGGGTGCATTGTGTACTCGGTTGCTTACGCGTCGTTGTTCTCGGCGTCCGTGCTCGCTGGACTTTCCGCGGGTCTAGTACTCCTCCCGCTTCTCCTACTCGGTCAGCACGCTGCCCCGCGTGACGACGTAGGCGCAGCGACTTCGTTTTTCGTGCTGACACGAAATTTCGGTGGAGCGGCGGGTGCTTCGGTTGTTGGCGTCCTGCTGGTCACTCATGAGGTGCAAAGCACCTTCGCCATCGTGGCCTTTGTCGGGGTAGCAGCGCTCGTACCGGCGTTCCTCCTACCTTCGTGGGGGACAGAGCGGGCCCTCTTGGCCATTCGTGACGGGCAGGTCCCTACCTGA
>Ga0164295_10004085_pt1 | contig 11636 bp, 7 predicted proteins | sample GEODES006metaG_FD_111798 | JGI IMG/M metagenome (GOLD analysis project Ga0164295, IMG submission 111798) | Oligotrophic lake water microbial communities from Sparkling Lake, Wisconsin, USA - GEODES006 metaG | ecosystem: Environmental > Aquatic > Freshwater > Lake | place: USA: Sparkling Lake...
CAACATCGCGGCCTTTGGCGGCGATCCCGGCAATGTCACCATCGCCGGCCAATCGGCGGGATCGATGTCGGTGGCGATGTTGCAGATCTCGCCGCTGGCCAAGGGCCTGTTCCACCGGGTGGTGGGCATGAGCGGCAGCCCGTGGCGTCCGCGCGGCGGGGTCGGCCTGGCGGAAGCCGAACAACAGGGCCTGAATGTGCAGAAGGCGCTGGGCGCCGCCAATATCGAAGCCATGCGCGACCTGCCCAGCGACCGCATCCTGGCCGGCAGTGCCAGCGTCCAGCGCGATGCCACCATCATCGATGGCCGGGTGATCACCGGCGATGCTGCCGCCACCTTTGCAGCCGGCGGCCAGAGCAAGGTGCCGTTGCTGATCGGCTTCACCCGCGATGAAGGCAATGCCAACCTTGGCACCATCACCAGCAAGGCCGAATATGAAACCGCGGTGCGCGCGCGTTTCGGCGCGCAGGCCGATGCGGTTCTGGCCGGCTATGCGCCGGCCAGCGATGCGGATCTAACCCGTGCCACCAACGATCTGCAGCGTGACATGAGCCTCGGCCAGCAGGTGATGCGCTGGGCGACAGCGCAGGCAAAATCTGGCGCGCCAGCCTATGTCTGGCTGTTCGCCCGCCGCCAGCCCTATGCCGATGGCATCAGCTTCGCCGATCATGACGCCGCCACGGCCGGCGCCTATCACACAGGCGATGTGCCATACTGGTTCCAGACGCTGGACAGTTTGAACCTGTTCCGCACCACGCGCAATTGGACGGCGGCCGACCGGGCCCTGTGCGAGCAGATGTCGGACATGCTGGTACGCTTTGCGCGCGGCGATGCCCCGGATGCCGCCTGGCCGGTGTTCGATCCCGTCAAGCCCAAGCTGATGTGGCTCGATCTGCAATCGAAACCCATCGACTGGCCGCGCGCCGCGCTGGTGAATGCGCTGAATCCCACCCCTGCACCGCTGCGTGCGCCGCAGGCGAACCGACCGCGTGATTAAGGCGCTGCTCGCCCTTCCCTTGCTCACCGCCGCAGCGATCAGCGTCGCGGCGGCGCAAGAGCCCGCGCCCGATCTGTCGTTGCTGCCGGCCGGGACGGGCCGCGAACTCGTCGGCGCAAAATGCGGCACCTGCCACGCGATCGCCATCGTGGTGGGCGGGCGCCGCAACCGCGCGGCGTGGGAACAGGCGATCGACCAGATGATCGGCCGCGGCGCCGAGATCAGCGAGGCCGAATATGAGGCGATCGCGGCCTATCTCGGCACGAATTTCGCGCCATAGATTGGATTGCGAACAGGTTGACCCATGCAACTCCCTCCCCCTTGCGGGGAGGGAATTGAGTTGCTTCAATCAAAAAACGCGTTTCGCGCCGTAACCTCACTTCGGCAATGCGAACGCCATCACCACGTCGCTGGCCAACGGACTGTCCAGAAAACTGCCGCCGGTTGCGGTAATCGCCACATATTGCCGGCCATCCTTGCCACGATACGTCACCGGCGTGGCGTGGGCAGCGGCCGGCAGGCGATATTCCCATAACATCTTGCCGGTCGCGCTGTCGAAGGCGCGGAAGCGGCCGTCGTCGCTGGCGCCGATGAAGGTCAGGCCGCTGGCCGTGCTGATCGGGCCGCCGATGTTGGGCCGCCCGGTCAGTTGCTTGCCGGCCGGCAGTTCGTCGGTCACGCCCAGCGGCACCGTCCAGGCGATCTTGCCGGTGCGCGTGTCGATGGCCGAAAGCTTGCCCCACGGCGGCTGCTGGCACATCAATTTGGTGCCGGGCAACTGGAAGCGCCCGCTCACCGGGCCGCGTTCGACCGGCAACGGGCCTTTCGATGGCACCAGCGCCGTCACCTGGCCCAGTTCCGACGTGTTGACGATGATATAGTTTCGATCGGCCGCAAAGGTGCCGCCGCCCCAGTTGGCGCCGCCCTGCAAGCCGGGGAAGCTGATGGTCACCTCGTTGAAGCCGACCGGCACATAGAGCCCGCCCGACACCATCTTGTTGGTGGTGATCCAGTCGGTGCATTTCTGCTTCAGTTCCGGTGTCACATCGGCGACGTCGGCCATGGTGAAGCTGGTGCGCGACAGCGGCAGCGTGACCTGCGGGATCGGCTGGGTCGCCGCGGTGACTTCGCCGGGCACATTGCTCTTCGGGAACGGCTTGTCCTTCACGGCAAAGATCGGTTTGCCGGTGGTGCGATCAAGGATGAACACCAGGCTGTTCTTCGACATGATCGCCACGGCAGGGATGGTCTTGCCGCCCTTTTTCACATCGAACAGCAAAGGCGGCGCCTGCAGATCATTGTCCCAGATATCGTGGCGCACCACCTGATAATGCCACAGCCGCTTGCCGGTGGCGGCGTCGGCGGCGACCAGGGTAGTGCTGTAGAGATTGTCGCCCGGACGGTCGCCGCCGAAGCGATCAAAGCTTGGCGCGGCAAACGGCATGTAGACAATGCCGCGCGCCGCATCGACGGTGAGGAAGCCCCACACGTTCGCGCCCGACCGCGCCGTGGCACCATCCGGGCCCCATGTGTCATGATACGGTTCGCCGGGCCGCGGCACGCTGTGGAAGCGCCAGACCAGCTTGCCGGTGCGGGCATCCCAGGCGCGCACGTCGCCGGCGGCGCCACGCGGCGGGAATTCCTGCACGGCAGCGCCAGTGATCACCAGATTGTTCCAGATGATCGGCGGCGAGGTCATGCCATATTGGCGCACCGCCATGCCGTTCAGCACGTCCGGGGTCTTCATCTCGACCACACCGTTGATGCCGAACTCGGCCGCCGGCTGGCCGGTGCGCGCCTCCAATGCAAACAGGCGACCATCGCGGGTGCCAAAGAACAGGCGCGCACCGACCGCGCCGTCCCCCGGCCAATATTCCACACCGCGCACGCTCGGCTGGCCGGGGCCGGGGATGGTCGCCGTCCAGAGCTCGCGGCCCGTATCCGGCTCCAGCGCCACCACCTTGCCATAGGGCGTGGTGGTATAGAGCACGCCATCGACAATCAGTGGGGTGGCCTGCGATCCGGCAAAGCGGCTGCGCTGCCGGGTGAAGGCGCCGCCTCCCGGAGGCGCACCGGAAGGAGGCCCCACGCCTTCGGCCGCGCGCTGCACGGCCGCCGCTGTGTCCGGTGCCGCATCGGCACTGGCGGGGCGCATGTGATAGGTCCAGGCCGGCACCAGGCTGGCGACGTTGCCTGCGGTGATGTCGGTCAACGGCGAATGGCGCTGGCCGCCCTTGTCGCGGCCATAGGTTGGCCAATCACCGGCGGCGGGAGCAGCCGATTGCGCCACTGCCAGCGTGCTGATCAGGCCACAGGCTGCCGCGCTCGCCACAAATCGTGCCATCTGGCGCATTGCCAACCCTTCCCCGCTTTTATATGTACCAGTTCGTACACAACGGGCCGAAAGATCGCAACCCCTTGCCGGCAGCCCTGCGCTGGGCAAGAGGGAAAGCGGCAGCCGGCCTATCGGGGATGATCAGATGACCGCAGCAATATATGTGTTGAACGGGCCAAATCTCAACCTGCTCGGCGAGCGGGAACCCGAGATTTATGGCCGCGACACGCTGGCCGATGTGGAGGCGCTGTGCCGCGCCGCAGCCGGCGACCTGCCGCTGATCTTCAAGCAGACCAACAACGAACATGAGATGGTGGAATGGGTGCAGGCCGCCCGGCGCGGGCAGATCGGCATCGCCATCAACCCGGCGGCCTTCACCTATGCCGCCTATCCGGTGCTCGATGCGTTGAAGATGGTCGATTGCCCGGTGATCGAAGTGCATATTTCCAACATCCACCGCCGCGAGGCGGAATGGCGCAGCAAATCGATCATGACGCAGGTGGTCACCGGCATCATTTCGGGCCTTGGCGTGGCCGGCTATGGCCTCGCCGTGCGTGAACTGGCGCGCCGCTGGGCACTGCGCTGATGACGGCGTCCGCCAGCCGGGTGCGGATGGGCATATTGGCGCTGATCAGTTGCGCCACCATGCTCAACTATCTCGATCGTTCGGTGCTGGGCGTCGCCAAGCCGGCGTTGACCGCCGAGCTGGACATCAGCCCGGCGGTGATGGGCCTGATCTTCTCGGCCTTTTCCTGGACCTACGCCCTGGCGCAGGTGCCGGGCGGCTATGTGCTAGATCGCTTTGGCACGAAACTCACCTATGGCTTCTCGCTGGCCTTGTGGTCGATCGCCACCGCGCTGCACGGCTTTGCCAGCGGCGTTGCCGGCCTGCTGGCGTCGCGGCTGGCGCTGGGCCTGGCCGAATCGCCGTGCTTCCCGGCGAACAGCCGCGTGCTGGCGAGCTGGTTCCCGCAAGGCGAACGCGCGCGCGCCAACAGCGTCTATGCCGTCGGGCAATATGTCGGGCTGGGCCTGCTGATTCCAGTGCTCGGCTGGATTGTCGGCACCTGGGGCTGGCGATCGTTGTTCTGGCTGGTCGGCGGCATCGGCGTGGTCTTCGCCGGCATCTGGTTTTTGGCTTATCGCGAACCGCTGGACAGCAAGGCCACTGCAGCCGAACTCGATCATATCCGCGCCGGCGGCGGGCTTTCCACCGGCACCGCACCGCCGTTCAGTTGGTCGATGCTCGGCCGGCTCATGCGCAAGCGCCAGGTGCTGGGCGCCTCCATCGGCCAGTTCTGTGGCAACTCCACCTTGGTGTTCTTCCTCACCTGGTTTCCCAGCTATCTGGCGGATGAACGCGGCATGGACTTCCTGAAATCCGGCTGGGCCGCCGCCCTGCCCTATCTGGCCGCAAGCGTCGGCGTTCTGGTCGGCGGGCAAGTGTCGGACTGGCTGATCCGCCGCACCGGATCGGCCACGCTGGGCCGCAAGCTGCCGATCATTGTCGGCTTGCTGCTCACCTCCACCATGGTCGCCGCCAATTTCACCGACAGCAACGATATGGTGATCGCCATCATGAGCCTCGCCTTCTTTGGCCAGGGCATGGTGAATCTGGGCTGGACGCTGATCACCGATGTGGCCCCAAAGGAGGCCGTGGGCGTCACCGGCGGCCTGTTCAGCCTGTGCGCCAATCTGGCCGGCATCGTCACGCCGCTGGTGATCGGCTTCACCGTCGATGCCACGGGCAGTTTCTATGCGGCGCTGGCCTATATCGCCGCATTGGGGCTGGTCGGCGCGCTGGCCTATGTGGTTGTGGTCGGGCCGGTTGTGCGGGTGACGCTGGACTGACGCAACCCGACTTCGGGGCGAACTTGACGCCTATCGCTCGTTTCGCCTATGCACGCACTAGTTGGTACATAAACAAGAAACCGATCCAGGGGAGAATATCATGGTGCTGTCTGCACGGCTGTTGCCGCATGTTTCCGTCTTGGCGCTGGCCATGGCCATTTCTGCAGCGCCGCTTGCCGCGCAGGTCGCTGGTGGCGATCAGGCCGCAGGCGCTGCTGCCGAGCCGGAAGAAGCCGCTGAAATCGTCGTCACCGGTTCCAGCCTGAAAGGCGTTGCGCCGGTCGGCTCCAACCTGATCAGCGTCACCACTGAAGCCATTGAAAAGACCAACGCGCAGACGGTGCAGCAGATCCTGCGTTCGGTGCCGGCGGTGGTCGGCCTGGGTTCCGCGGGCCAGGGCTCGTTCAACTCGGCGTCGCAATCGGGCACCAACGCGCCGACCATCCACGGCCTTGGCGGCTCGGCCTCCAACTCCACGTTGAACATCATCGATGGCCACCGCATCCCGCTGTCGGGCGTCAACCACAGCCTGGGCGATCCGAACATGGTGCCGGTCACCATGATCGAGCGCGTCGAAGTGCTCGCCGAAGGTGCGTCGTCAATCTATGGCTCCGACGCGGTGGCCGGGGTCATCAACTTCATCACCCGCCGCAAGTTCGACGGCATCCAGACCTCAGGCCAAATGGGCTTCGGCGATGATTATCGCACCTATCAGGCCGGTTTCGTCGCCGGCACCAGTTGGGACAGTGGCTGGGTGACCATAGGCTATAATTTTTCCGACCGTTCGCGCCTGAAGACAGCCAGCCGGCCGTTCCTGGCCGCCGATCAGCGCCAGCGCGCCACCGATGCCGGGCTCGACCTCAGCACCGCCACCGCCCAGAATCGTGCCAATTTCGCCAGCTTCAACTGCGATCCGGCCTCGGTGCAGCCGGGCGGCACCACCAACATCTTCCGCAACACCGGCGGCAGCTATGGCAATCCGGTGTCCAACGCCCAGGCCAACGCGTTCTGCGACATCAACCAGATCGGTGATCAGCTGCCCGAAGAGCGCCGCCACAATGTGATGATGAAGGTTGAACAGAAGGTCGGTGACAAGCTGACCCTGGGCAGCGACATCCTCTATTCCAACCGCAAGAACAATCAGCAGGTGTCGCGCGGCCAGGGCGGCACTGGCGGCGGCGCCGTGCTCGCCACCGTGTTCGGCCCCGGCGCCACGCCAACCGGCGGTGCGGGACAGATCAACCCCTTCTATGTCGCAATGCCAGGCCAGACCTCCACCAGCCAGCAGGTGCGTTTCTCCGGCGATCAGTTGCTTGGGCCGGGCGCCGAGATCAATTCGGGCGAAGAGCATTTCTTCGTCAACACCCGCGCCGAATATGAGCTGAGCGACAAGTGGGCCGTTTCCGCCCTCGCCCTGATCGGCACGTCGAGCAGCTTCGTGCGCGACACCGGCCGCCTCAATCAGTCGGCGGCGCTGCTGGCACTGAATGGCACCACCAACCAGGGTGGCAACCCGGCGACGATTTCGGTGCCGGCCACCGGCGTGATCGTCACGCAATTCCCGCTCACCGCCGCCAACGCGCTCGATGTGTGGAACGTCGGTTCGGCCAATCGCACGTCGTCGGCGGTGCGTGCGCGACTGACCGATACCACCACCTATCGCTTCACGCGGCAGGGCATCCAGAATTACCGGATGCAGGTTGCCGGTGAATTGTTCGATCTGCCCGGCGGTGCTGCACAGGTTGCCGTGGGCGGCGAATATATCGGCTACACCATCCGCCAGAATGCCGCCTTCCCCAACGGCACCGGCCCGGCCAGCAGCGGTTCGACAACGATCAATCTCGATTATCGCCGCAACGTGAAGGCGGCCTATGCCGAAGTGCTGTTGCCGTTCATCGGGCCGGAACAGGAAATTCCCGGCATCTACAAGCTGGACCTCAACCTGGCCGGCCGCATCGATGATTATTCGGATTTCGGTTCGACCAGCAATCCCAAGATCGCGGTGAACTGGGAGCCGGTGCGCGGGACCCGCGTGCGCGGCAACTGGTCAAAGAGCTTCGTGGCCCCGGCGCTTACCAGCTTCGGCGCTGACGGCCGCGGCACCACCGCCGAAACCTCGGTGGCCGGCGGCCCGAGCAACCTGGCCGTGCCTTTGGCGGCCTATCCGGGCGTGAACACCATCCCCGGCGTGTCGTGCACAACCACCACCTGCACGATCGGCACGCCGACCATCCAGGGCCTGCAGATCAATGGCGGCAACAACGATCTGGTGGCGCAAAAGGGCACCAGCTGGGCGCTGGGCGTGGATTTCACCCCCAGCTTCGCGCCGGGCCTGCGCGTGTCCGCCACCTTCTGGAACAATGAATTCTCCGGTGGCGTGACGGCTCCGGTGTCGGGTTCGGCGGTGAACATCACCGGACTGCAATCGTTGCTGCGCGTCTTCCCGACCGGCGCCACCCCGGCGCAGATTGCGGAGATCGTCGGCAACCGGCCGCTGACCACCACCATTCCGGGCACTGTCCATTATGTTTATGACTTCCGGCAGCGCAACGTGCTCAACCTGAAGGTACAAGGCATCGATGCCGATGCGCGCTACAGCCACAGCACCGATTGGGGCAGCTTCAGCGTGGGTGCGGCGATGTCGCTGAAGACGAAGTTCGATCAGAACTTCGGCGGCGGCCCGACCTTTTCCGTGCTGGGTACCACCGGCTTCAACGGCACCTTCCCGTCGATCAAGCTCGATCTGCGTGGCGATGTCGGCGTGAAGGTCGGCGATTTCACCGCCGATCTGTTCATCAATCACACCGGCGGCTACAAGAACTTCAGCGGCAATGCCATCAATCCGGTGGTGTCGGTGGGCGGGGTGCCGACCGGTGCCGGCGGCGATCCGGTGAAGCCCTATACCACCTTCGATGCGCACCTTGCCTACACCTTGCCGGAAGGCTGGATGAAGGATGGCGAAGTCTTCATCGACGCGCAGAACCTTTTCAACGTCAAGCCGCCTTACTACAACAATGCGCAGGGCTATGACACGTTTGCGGGCAATCCGATCTTGCGGGTGGTCAGCATCGGCGTGCGGACCCGGTTCTGATAACGGCGGCGAGTGCGAGGCAAAAGGCGTGGACGGAATCGACAATGCAGGCAGGGCATCGGCAGACAATGCCGCCTTCCTGGTTGGGCTGATCGGACGCGACATCGGTGCCTCGCGCTCGCCGTGGCTGCATGAGCGCGAAGCCAGCGCCCAAGGCTTGCGCATGCTCTATATGCTGTTCGATTTCGCCAGCCGCGGCTGGGGGGAGGCGCGGTTGCCGCAATTGCTGGCGGCGCTGGGCACGCTGGGGGCTGCCGGATGCAACGTCACCTACCCCTACAAGCAGACGGTGCTTGGCCTGCTCGATGAGCTGTCACCGCAGGCCGCTGCGGTGGGCGCGGTCAACACCATCGTCTTCCGCGATGGCCGCACCACGGGCCACAACACCGATATCATCGGCTTTGGCGATGCGCTCGCCACCGGCCTGGGCGATCGGCCGTTCGGCCGCGTCGTTCAGGTCGGCGCCGGTGGCGCCGGCGCGGCCACGGCGCAGGCGCTGATGCTGCATGGTGTGGCGACGCTCAGCCTGTTCGACGCCGAGCAATCCCGTGCCGAAATGCTGGCCGATCGCTTGCGCCAGCAGTTCCCCGGCCGCGACATCCATGTGGGCGGCGATCTTTCCAAGGCATTGGCAAATGCCGATGGCCTGGTGAACGCCACACCCATGGGCATGGTCAAATTGCCGGGCCTGCCGGTGCCGGCCGACGCGCTGGGGCCACATTTGTGGGTGACTGATATCGTCTATTTCCCGCTGGAAACCGAACTGATCGTCCAGAGCCGCCGGCGCGGCTGCACAGTGATCAATGGCAGCGCCATGGCGGTGGGCCAGGCGGCGGCGGCGTTCAGCCTGTTCACCGGCCATGCCGCCGATCACCGGCGCATGCAGTCCAGCTTCACCTGCTTCGCGCCTGCGCAAAGCGGTTGAACCGGGCAGCGGCGATGCGGACCTCGATCGCCACCGTCTCGATCAGCGGCACCCTCGAACAGAAACTCGCGGCGGTGGCCGCCGCCGGCTTTGGCGGGGTCGAGATTTTCGAAACCGATTTGCTCACCTTCCCCGGCCGGCCGCGCGATGTGGCGAGGATTGCCGCCGATCTTGGCCTTGCCATCACCCTGTTCCAGCCGTTCCGCGATCTGGAGGGCCTGCCCGATGCCCAGCGCAGCCGCGCCTTTGAACGGCTGGAGCGCAAGTTCGACGTGATGGCCGAGCTGGCCGCGCCCTTGCTGCTGCTGTGCTCCAACTGCTCGCCGCTGGCCCTGCCGGATCGGCCGCGCATCATCGCCGATCTGTGGAAGGCCGGCGAGCGCGCCCAAGCGCGTGGTCTGCGGGTCGGTTATGAAGCGCTGGCCTGGGGACTGCACATCAACGATCATCGCGATGCCTGGGCCCTGGTGCGCGATTGCGATCATCCCGCCCTCGGCCTGATCCTCGACAGTTTCCATAGCCTCGCCCGCCGCATCCCGTGGGCCAGCATCGGCGACATACGCCCCGAAAAATTGTTCCTGGTGCAGGTGGCCGACGCGCCGCGCCTGGACATGGACCTGTTGCAGTGGAGCCGGCATTTCCGCTGCATGCCCGGCCAGGGCGACCTGCCGGTGGCCGATTGGGCCGAGGCCATCTGGCGCACCGGCTATGACGGCTGGTGGAGCCTGGAGATCTTCAATGATCGCTTCCGCGCCGGATCGGCGAGCGGCGTCGCCAGCGATGGCCAGCGGTCGTTGCTGGCGCTGCGCGATTCCGTCGCGCGCCGGCCGCGCAGTCCGGTCACGCCGGTGATGCCCGCCCCGGTGGCCAGCGAACGCATCGCCTTCATCGAATTTGCCGCCAGCCATGCCGAAGCCGCCGCGCTCGGGCAGATGCTCCGCGCGCTGGGCTTTGTCGCCACGGCACGGCATCGCCGCAAGGATGTGGTGCGCTGGTGCCAGGGCGATATCAACATCGTCGTCAATTGCGAACCCGAAGGCTTTGCCCACAGCTTCGACATTTTGCACGGTGCATCGGTGTGCGCCATCGGCCTGGTGGTGGGTGATGTGCCCGGCGCACTGACCCGCGCCGAAGCGCTGCATGTGCCGCGCTTCGAACAGGCGGTCGGGCCGGATGAACTGCCGCTGCCCGGCGTGCGCGCGGTTGGTGGCAGCCTGCTGCACCTCATCGCCGATGGCCGCGAGCACGCGGTGTGGGCGCATGAATTTCCCGATGCCCTCGAACCGGTGGCCAGCGTGCCGCTCGGCCTCACGCACGTCGATCACATCGCGCAGACGATGACGCACGAGGAATTCCTCAGCTGGCAGCTTTTCTATCTGACGCTGTTCGACATGGCGAAGACCGCGCAGGTCGAAATCGCCGACACGCTGGGGCTGGTCTACAGCCAGGCGGTGGAATCCCCCGGCAAGGGCGTGCGCATCACGTTGAACGGCAGCCAGGGTTCGCAGACGCTGTCATCCCGCTTCGTGCAGCATTATTTCGGCGCCGGCGTGCAGCATATCGCCTTTGCCTGCCCCGATATCTTTGCCGCTGCCCGCGCCGCCGCGGCCAACGGTTTGGCCGTGCTGGCGATTCCGGAAAATTATTACGACGATATCGAAGCGCGCTTCGGCCTTGATCCGGCCTTGGTGCACGAATTGCGCGCACACAACATCCTCTATGATCGCGATGGCGAGGCCGAATATCTGCAACTCTACAGCCGCGCCTTCGGCCGCCGGGTGTTCTTCGAAATCGTCGAGCGCCGCGCCTATACCGGCTATGGCGCTGCCAACGCCGTGATCCGGCTCGCGGCGCAGGCGCGGTTCAAGCCGGTGGTGGAATAGACCCGAAACTCCCTCCCCCTTGCGGGGAGGACGGCTCGGCGTCAGCCGAGCAGCCTGCCCCGGACTTGATCCGGGGGGGTGGGGGTTCCAGCCTTTCGTCACCAAAGTCGCAACCCCCACCCCGGGCCGCCTTCGGCGTCTCTCGCCCTCCCCGCATGGGGGAGGGAGTTTCAATCGCTCGCAGCCCTTACTTCGGCGCCGGCGTCATCGGGTGGGGGCGCGGCGCCTGGCCACCATTGATCGCCCACTTGATGCCTTCCAGAAACAGCGTCTGCACCCGCGGATCATCCCAGGCCGCATCCGGGTGGCCCAGCCCGGAATAAAACACCCGGCCGGCGCCGTAAGATTTGATCCACGCCACCGGAAAATCGCCATCCTTGCGGTGCACGCCGGGCAGAGTCAGATCGAGACCGCGCGTGTCGAGCCGCGCCAGCACGTCCACATCGGCGCGGCTGTAGGGCGTGGCCAGCATCTGATAATGTTCATCTTCCAGCTCGGCGCCGGTCTGCAATTGCTGCATCGCCGGGAAATCCGGGCGCTCGACGATGATCTTC
>Ga0164295_10004086_pt1 | contig 11635 bp, 7 predicted proteins | sample GEODES006metaG_FD_111798 | JGI IMG/M metagenome (GOLD analysis project Ga0164295, IMG submission 111798) | Oligotrophic lake water microbial communities from Sparkling Lake, Wisconsin, USA - GEODES006 metaG | ecosystem: Environmental > Aquatic > Freshwater > Lake | place: USA: Sparkling Lake...
AAAAATCTCTTCATTCTTTCATTTTTTATTTTGTTATCTGAAAAAACTATAATATTTTTATTTCCATAAATATAATTTAATAAATCTACTTTTTCATTCATCATTAAACTATCCACTATATGTTCTATTAAAAAATCTTCCAATATTTCTAATCTCTCTTGTTCTGATTCTCCTTTTATTATATCTTCTTTAGACATTTTTCTAATTACTACACCACTATGTTCATACCAATTATCATTTCCTCTTTTTACTTTTGTTGTTTCCAGCGCTAAATTATAATTATCATACATTATTTCTAATACTTTTTTTCCATCTAATTTTCCTTCTCTAACAACTTCTTCTTCATCTATAACATTTTCTTCCATGTTTCTTTTATCTATAACCGGCTTTACTACATTTGATTTTATCTCAAAATGTATCATATTATGTTTATAATCAATTGGAACCGAACGATCATAAATTGATATATTCTTGTAATTTAATTCACTTGGTTGAAACAAATAATATTCTCCTATATTTATTAAATAACCAGTTCTATCATATTTATCAATTATATATTCTGTATTATCAGTTATTATTTGTGTTAATGCCGCATATATTTGTGATGTTGGATATTTTTTTGGTATATTTATTAATTGAAACAAATCCTTCTTTTTATAAAAAAAACGCATTTTCATTAATGCTTTAATTTTTTGAATTATTTTATCTGAATTTATTAACATAAACGTCTCGTTATATGTATCTGTATTCAATATTGAATCTTCCAATTTTATATCAGGCAAACATTTAAATTCGCATGACATAAAATCACATGTTGCTGAATTATCCATATCTCCTATTTTAAAATTATCCAATTTCTGATGATCGGATAAAACCTGAAATATATCTCTGTTTTCATCTATTTTCAAAAAATTATCTGATGTAAAATCTATTTGTTCATGATTTATTATACAATCTACTGCTGTTTGTTTTAATAATCTTGAAACTTTTCCTATTTTTACAGCTTTTAATTCAGAAATACGATAAATATATAAATCCGCTGCTTCTTCTTCTGAATTTTTTAAAATTGATCCATATAAAAATATTTGAACATTTCTTTCTTCAAATGGTAAATCTTTATGTGAAAAATTACGTACTGCTCTTCCTTTAATTTGTTCTATTCTATTTATATTATACCATGGTTCTAATATATGAACTTGACGTATCGCTTTAAAATCTAAACCTTCTGAACCTGCTTGTGAAATTAATACTACTTTTATTTTTTCACCATTAATATTATCATCTGAAGTTATTGCTTTTACATCCGCATCATTATTTGGCGATATACGAGGATCTCCTGTAATCATAATATAACGTGCTGGTTTAAAATCTTTTTTTGATTCAGGTGGTTTCATTGTTCTAACATCAACTACTGGTGTAGGTGGTTTTTTGAATAAAGGTTTTTGAAGTCTTGTAAATCCCATTTCTTCTAATGCCAATGCCATTGGAATTATTCCAGCATCAATATATGAAGAATATACTAATATTATTCCGTCAGAAACTTTATTATTAATTTTATCATAAATATAATCACAAACATTTTTTATTTTTGAACTATATTTTCCTATTTCATCATTTTTAAATAAATGTGTAACTCCATGTTTATACTCAAAATCACCCTTTATTGCTGGAGTTTTTGAATCTACATAATTCATTATTCTTTTTAATCCTTGTGATCCCGTTAATTCTTTTGGATCAATGTATAATTTTTCATTACTATTACTTGTTCCATTACTATTACTTGTTCCATTACTATCGCTTGTACCACCCTTTTTATTATCACTTGGCAAATCTGATTCTGTTATTCCTTCTATAATGTGTTCACCTTCAGAACGTTTTTTATTTTTTGGAACCAAGGAATCTTTGAAACTATTTGTTTTATTTGTACTAACAATTGGTTCTTTAGATGGAATCATTATTTTTTTGTTTATTGATAAAACATTATCACTTAAATTGTCTTCATCTAAATCTTCATCTAAAGTGTCAAATATAGAATTTGTTTTATTTATTTTTTCTGGTTTTATTTTATCTTGTAAACTTTTAAAATTTCTAACATCTGTTTCTACAACTTTATCAAATAATTTTTCATCTGCCTCTAAACCCTCTGTTACTACTGGTTCTGATTCTAATTCAGAATTAATTGGTATTATTTGTGACTTTGTTGATTTTATTATTTGTGGACCACTATTGATTATATCATCTATTTCTTCAACAATCTCCTTCTCTGGAGAACCAATCACAGGGGAAATATCTTCTATATCATCTTCTTCTTCTTGAATATATTCCAACGGATTTATATTTTTTACTAAATCTTCTAAACCATCATATGGATATATTATATTCAATGCTTCAATTGGTATTTGTAAATCAGTATAACCAAAAGATTTTAATGATAAAAATGACGCTAAACGTCTTTCTTTTCCTGTTCTAGTAACTTTTTTAATTTGTTCTCTACTTCTTAATCTATCAATAATATAATTATATCCCATTTCTTGATATTCTCCAATAGTATTCACATATAAACTTAATTTTGTTATTTTTTTATCATTTGGAATTTTTCTACCATTTAGTTGATATTTTGGATATTCTTCTTTACTATTGAATGTATGTGCGGGAGCAAAACGATCGGGATAAACACTAAATGGGAAAGTATAAGGATTTTCACCTCTTACATACGAAACATAACCTGTTGCTTTTCTTATTAACAAATCTTTACCTATTTCATTACCATCCTTATCTTTTTTGAATTCGCCGTTTTTATCAAATATATCTGAAACTGTTATTATACCTCTACGATCATTCATACTCATTAAATTTAAAAGCCATACTATTTCTTTATAACTATTAAACATTGGTGTAGCAGATAATAATAATAAACGTATATTTGAAACAACACTCACTAAATACATTAAATTCTTTGCTATATTTTTATTTTCATTATCATCTGAAATTCTTATATTATGTACCTCATCAATTACTATCAAACGATCTGAATATTCATTTTGTAAGTTTCTTATTTTTGTTTTTATATTATCATCTTGTTTTCCCGCTTTCCTAACAATTTCATTTGAAAATTGTAAATAACCTTGAAATGAATAAGACGCATTTATTAAATTTTTTACCTGTTGTATTACTTTATCTCTTTTTAAACCTTTCATTCCAGTTGGATTTATTTCTTTTAATAATTTGTTACCTAAACATCCTTTTATGGTCCAAATACCATCTATCTCTTTTAACTTTCGTTCATCAAATAACTGTAATTTAAAATTATCCTGTACGTTTGGACTAGCTACTATAATTATACGTTTATTTATACCCATCTGTTTTAAATAATCTCTCATTTCTTCACAAACACCAATAGCACTACAAGTTTTTCCTGAACCTAATCCATGGTACAATAATAAACTATTATATGGTGTCTGAAATGATAAAAAATTTCTTACAAATGCTTGTTGTGGTAATAATTCGTATTCAGCATTACTTAAAACAGTAGCATAATCTTTTACACTATAAATTGAACCATCATACTTTGTATCGCTAAATTCCTTCTTTTGAGCAATTTTAATATTAAAATTTGGATCATCTAATACTGGATATAAAAAACTATTCTCTTCTGGATTTTTTTTTAAACTTATTCTATTTTTTAATTCTATATCTAATTGCTTTTTATTATTTCCACATTTTTTATTATAAATGCTATTTATTTCATTTAAATCACATAACTCATTTCTATTATTTGGATCCATATTAGTTTTTTCTTTTTTTGACTTAACTTTAAATTCAAAACTCATTACTTATATATTATCAATATAATCTATATTCTTGTAAAACTTTATTTATATTTATTATTAATTGTTTTTTTTCTAAATTATAAGGTCTTATTGACTCCAAACATTCTTCTAATGTTTTCCAATCCATCTTTGAGACTTCTGTTTGTTGATAATTTTGTAAATTATCTTCTATTTTTTCTGTATAAGCTAAAAAATATTTATGTTTATATGATTTATGATTTGAACCAATAAATACTTCTTCAAATGGCATAACATTTTCTATAATTTTTATGTCGTTTTTTGACAATCCTGTTTCCTCTTCAAATTCTCTTAAAGCACAATCCAAATCTTTTTCTTGATAATTACGACGTCCTTTAGGAAATTCCCATTCTGTTTCTTTCCAATCTGTATTGGATTCATTTATTAATTTTTGTAATGTTACTAAATCATTATTTATTAATAATCCATTTTTCAGAAGATCAAATTTTTTTTGACTTGCTATCTCTTCTCCTTTATATTGATTAGATGAATCTTCTATTCCCCACATTGTTTTCCATAATGTTTCAAAATCTAAAGTTAATATTTTTTCTCTTTCTAAAATAGACATTTCATTAAAAATATTTTGTAATTGTTCATGATTATTTGGTACATATTTTCCTCTTATAAAATCTATATATCCAAAACTATCTTTACGTCTTATCATTAAATATTGTATACCTTTATCTGAAAATCTAAATAATATAATACCATAGCTTGTTATTGGTAATTTACATTGATGGAATTGATGACCTTGTTTACCACAATTATTACATAAATTATTTTTTATCATTAAACCTCTATATGTTTAAATAAAGTTGTTTTTATGTTGTTTTTTATTAAATGCCTGCTTTAAGTTTAGAACCAAATATATGGGGTCCACATTTTTGGTTTTTTTTACATACATTAGCAATATCTTATCCGCATCATCCAAATACTGTTACTAAAAAAAAATATTATGAATTAGTACAAAATTTGCCTTTATTTATTCCAAATGAATCTATTGGAAATAATTTTAGTAATTTGTTAGATGAATATCCTGTGACTGCTTATTTAGATTCTAAAGATTCTTTTATTAAATGGATGCATTTTATTCATAATAAGATTAATGAGAAACTAGAAAAACCCAAAATAACACTTAACGATTTTTATTTCAACTATTATGAAGAATATAAACCAAAAGAATTAAAAATGAAAAATTATTATAGATGGAAAGAAAAATTAATTTATACTTTAGTTATTATTAGTGTTGCCATATTGATAGTTTATTTATATAATAAATAAAAATTTTATTTTATTTAACAAACAATTAAATAATATTAATTTATATTATATGTCCGACATACAAGAAAATATTAATCCTAATACTAATTCCAATGAACCAAAAATTGATAATAGAACAATTAAACAGCCTTCTGAAATTGTAGCACCCGATCTTATTAATCTACCAGTTATCCAAAATATTCCTAATGAAACTGAAGAAGTATCAGATGAAAATCTTACATCTAATATATCTGATCAATCTAACACATCTGATCAATCTAACACATCTGATCAATCTAACACATCTGATCAATCTAACACATCTGATCAATCTAACACATCTGATCAATCTAACACATCTGAAGAACCTAATTTAAATCAAAGTTCTAAAGAAATTACTCTTACCATAGATAAATCTACGCTTGTGGCTCTTTCTCAAAATTTAAATACTAATTTGTTAGTTAATATTTCAGCATATATTAATGTTCTTACCAAATTAAAAGATAATGAAACTAATGAAAATAAGAAATCTGCTTTAGAATCAAATATTCAAAATTTAGTTCAATTACAACAAAATGTCTCCGAATTGTTAACATCTGTCCAAACCAATTTAGATGTTCCTTCTAATCAAATTATTAATCCTGAAACTATTATTCAAGAATCAACAGGAAATACAACTACTCCATTCATGCAAAAATTGTTAGGAGCAGAAGCTGCTGCTATATTAGGTTCAATGGCAGCAGCCACATTATTAATGGGAGGAGGTAAAAGAAAACTAACAAAAAGAAGAAAAAATAAAGGAAAAAAACTAACAAGGAGAAATAAATAAATTTAATATTGTTATATTATAATAAATAATATGACAACAAATCAAAAAGGTGGAGAAGTAATTGCTTCTGGTGGTTTTGGATGTATTTTTAAACCAGAATTAAAATGTTCTAATAACGACTCTAAAAACGAAATTAATAGACTAAGTAAATTAATGACTAATAAAAACGCAATTGAAGAATATAATCTAATACAAAAGTTTAAAAATATATTAAATACTATACCAAATTACGAGAATTATTTCTTACTAGATAATTTTACACTATGTAGACCTAATAAACTAACAAAAATTGATCTTAAAAAATATAATAAAAAATGTAAAGCATTAAAAAAGAAAAATATCACTGTTAAAAATATTAACAAATCATTAGATAAAATTTTATCATTAAATATGCCTGATGGTGGAATAGATGTTGAAGACTTTATTGAAATGGATAAGAATTTTTTAAAAACAAAATTTATTAAACTCAATAATTCACTAATAGATTTATTAAAAAATGGTATTATTCCTATGAATAAATTAAATGTTTATCACTGTGATATAAAAGATTCTAATGTGTTAGTTCAAACTAATAATAACACTTTAAATACACGTTTAATTGATTGGGGATTATCTATAACACATTATTCTAGTAAAGAGTTTCCTAGAAAATTATATAGAAGACCTTTTCAATATAACGTTCCATTTTCATGTATTCTTTTTAATAAAGAATTTATTAAAAGATACCATAATTTTGTTAGTTTAAATCCTAATCCAAATTACTTTCAAGTAAGAGAATTTGTTATTAATTATATATTTATTTGGAATAATATTAGAGGTCCTGGTCATTTAAATGCCATTAATAAAATTGTAAAGATATTAACCCTTTCCGAATTAACTGCCATTAAAAAGAAAAAAATAAGAAATCATGTAATTGAATATGATTTTACTTACTATTATATTGTAGAATATATATCCAAGATTTTATATAAATATACTAACAACGGTAAACTTGAATTATCAAAGTATTTTAATACCATTTTTTTAAAAAATATTGATATTTGGGGATTTACTATGATTTATATATCAGTAGTTGAAAATTTATATAATTCATTTGAGAATTTAAACGAATATCAATTACAAATTATTAATAAAATAAAATATATTATAATACATTTTTTATATGAAAATCCTATTCAACCCATAAATATTGATTCTTTAGTGGATGAAATAACAAATTTAAATAAAGTAATTGATAATACTGATAATAATTTATCAAATTTAAACACAAAAACCGATTACTTTTATAAAAAAGGTGGAAAAACTTATAAACTTGTAAAAAAATATATTAAAACTAATAAAAATAAAACTAGACGAAGAATTATCTAGTGATTTAGAATAAAGATTATATTATAATAATATATGAGATTAGAATTAATAATATTTGGTGTAACAGCATTTTTAATATATAATGCTTATCATGATGGAAAATATACTAAAATTTTATTATCATATAAAAAATATTACAAAATGATATTTATTGGTTTTATAGCTATATGTCTTTATTTAATGATTAAAAGAAATCCATTACAAAGCAAAAATTTATTATTATATACTAACAATATGATTAAATATATGCCAATTGATAAATCATCCATAGATATGATTTCTCCTATTTTTGATTTATCAACCAAAAGAACTTTTATGGAAGGATTCAACTCTAGCTTAAATCCTAATTTTAATTATAATCCACAATTGATTCCTCAACAACAAAGAAATATGCTAGCTTTAAAACCAGTAAAAAGATCCGTTAGTGAAACAAAGAAAAAATATGTTGCCTCTTCACAGGATTGGAAATGTGGGCAATGTAATAAAAAATTATCACATACATTTGAAGTTGATCATAAAATTAGATTAGAACATGGTGGAGGCAATGATGTTACAAATTTGGTTGCTTTATGTCGCGAATGTCATGGAGAAAAAACAGCTATGGAAAATATGTAAAAATGGAGTAATTTACTACACATTATTTACAACGAAGTAAGAAAATAAATATTATATAATAATAATATGGAAACCCCTAATATAAAAAAAACACAATCTTTAGAACAAGTTTTAGTTTCATATGATATTTTAACTGCTTGTCTATTTTTATTTTTTATTCTAATTCTAATTTTAAAATTCACAAATCCAAATGGGTTTAATAAAATATTGGGTTATGAAATTTTTATAACTGGGCCTATTTTATTATTTTTTGCTTTTATTATTAAAGAGGTTGTAATTTTTTTATCTAATCCAGAAAAAGCATGGTTGTCTACATTCTCAATGGCAACTCAACCATGGTTTTTACCCGCAATAATAATTACAAGTTTAATCATTGGTTTAGCAGGATTTTTTTCTATGTTAGCTGTAGGAGGTATTTTTTCAGAAAAACCACCTGAAAATAATACAGCTATGATATTCAATTTCTTTATAATTATAATGTTTTTATTAATAACTATATCTATTTATAGTAACGGTAAAAATAAAGACAATCTTATTTTACATAGATTGCCTAATAATATTCAAAATATTTTTGCTCTAAGAACTCAATATACCGCTATATTTTTTGTATTTTTATTTTTAGTTGTATTATTGTATTTTGTTAATCCTTGGAATATAATGACTAATTATGGAGGACCAACAATTTTTTTTACATTATTTGTGGGAATAATTTTCATGATTATGATTACGATTTATCAATATTATCTTGCTAATCCTTCAAAAGCTAATTTACTACAAAATGAACCTGGAGTTTTATCATTAATAATAAGAGCTTTTTATATTTTAGGTTCAATTGGTTTATCCAGTTTATTAATATTTTATTCTTTGAAATTCATGGGAATTTTTGATCAAGATGCTTCAAAACCATCTTCATGGGGTCACATTATTTTAAATTTATTATTATTTTGTGGAATGTTAGGTATTATTTATAAATTAGCTAATGCTGGTGGATTTTTAGATAGGAATCCTTATTATCGTTTGATTTTAAATACAATTTTATATATTCCATGTTTACTAATTAGTTCACTCAATTTCTTAGGAAAATTTTTTGGAATAGTAAAAGGACCTCCAGGAACTGAAACTGCTTTTAAACCACCTAGTAAATTTGAATTAAAAATGTTAGGATTATCGTTAGTATTATTATCTTCATATTTTTTCTGGATATTCTTTGCTCATTCATATATTACTAACAAAATATTAAAACAAGGAGGACAACAATTAATCAATCAACCTATACCAACGGATATTTTATCTAATATAGCTGCGTATCAATCATTAACTGGAAGTGATAAATTTGATTATCAATATGCTTTATCTTTTTGGTTTTATTTAGATTCTTTTCCACCAAGCACTAATTCTTCTTATTTAAAAATAGTCCCAATACTTTCTTATGGTGATAATCCTGCTATAAAATATAGTTCTAAAGATAATACATTATATATTACCATTAAGCAAAAAACGGAAGAAAATATTTATAACAAATCGTCTACTTCTACTTCTCAGGATAGTTCCGTTGAAGAAGTTGGTAAAAAATGGACAAGTCTTCAAGACAAAATTAAAGATACTATTGAAAAAGTTAAAGATATGACTTTTAGTAATGAAATAGATGCTGATGGTAATAGAATTATATACAAACATCCTGATGTATTATTACAAAAATGGAATCACATTGTTTTAAACTTTAATGGCGGAACTTTAGATGTATTTTATAATGGAAAATTAGTCAAATCTGCTATTGAAGTTGTACCATATATGAAATTTGATATGTTAACTACTGGGGCAGAAAATGGTGTTAGTGGAAATATAGCAAATTTAATGTATTTTAAAAATCCAATTGATATTTTAACTATTCATAAATTATATAATTCATTAAAAGATAAAAATCCTCCTGTAATACCTGAAAATATAGATAAAATTATACCTTCTATAACGAAGTAAAATAACGAACTAAAAAACGAAATAAAAATAGTATTTACTATTTTATAAAATAGAAAATTTCTAAATGTATAATATAATGGAAGTCAAAAATATAATATTATTTGTAATTATTATTGTTTTATTAGTTATTGTTATACGATATGTTACAAAAGATGTTAATACTTTGTCTGGACTTATATCCGGCAAAACTATGCAAAAAGTAGAACCTACCGATTTAGCATCTTCTTCCTCTGAGAGTAGTACTAGTAATTTTACATATTCTATTTGGTTTTTTGTTGATGATTGGAATTATCGTTATGGTGAACCTAAGGTTATTTTTGGCCGCATGACTAGTGGGTCCTCCGATAAAGAACCATGTCCATCTGTTGTATTAGGTCCTCTTCAAAATAATATTGTTGTTTCTTTAGCAGTCTATCCTGGTTTAGATGAACAACCAGAGGATGGTTCAAATTTCATTGTACACAATTGTCCGGTTGCTAACGTTCCTATTCAAAGATGGTGTAATTTATTAATAAGTTGTTATGGACGCTCATTAGATATATATATTGATGGTAAATTAGTAAGAACATGTGTTTTACCTGGTGTTGCTAAGATTGACGCATCTGCTCCTATTTATGTTACACCAATGGGTGGATTTTCTGGTTGGACATCTAAATTTCAATACTGGCCTGATTCATGTGATCCACAAAAAGCATGGAATATTTATAAATCTGGATATGGTGGTAGTTTACTAGGTAATTTATTTGGTAAATATACTGTTAAGGTATCTTTAATGGAAGGTGATACTGAGGATTCTAGTTTTAGTTTTTAAGTAACAATATTTTTTAACATTTATTATACTTTTTTTAAAAGTATAATATATATATAATATGGATACTAGCTCTGGTTCTACATTTAATCAATTTAATACAAACAAATATATTAGTTCTACACAAGATTTTCTTGATTCCAATAGTCTTGTAGCACAAGTCGCTTTTTTACTCCTTGTTTTATTTGTTTTTATTGTTTTACTACGTTTAGGCATTTCAATTTTAGGATATTATTTATCTCCTTCTAGTTCACCAAAACTTATTAATGGTATGGTTGATGCTAAACAATTAATTGTTATTAATCAAGATCCTTCTATTGAAGGAGCTGTTCCTATTTCCAGGTCTGTTAATGCTAATGATGGTATTGAATTTACTTGGTCTACATGGATTTATATTGACGATTTAACTTATAATTCTGGTAAATATAAATGTGTTTTTTATAAAGGTAATGATTTTTCATCCAATCCTAATGATTCTGAATCACTTGGATTAAATTTCCCGAATAACGCACCAGGACTTTATATTGCTCCTAATACAAATGATTTAATTATTTTTATGAATACATTTAATGTTATTAATGAAAAAATTACTGTTAATGATATTCCACTCAATAAATGGGTTAATGTAATTATTAGATGTCAAAATAATACTATTGATGTTTATATTAATGGAACAATTATTAAAAGTCATAATTTACATGGCGTGCCTAAACAAAATTATGGAGATGTTTATATTGCTCCTAATGGTGGATTTGCTGGTTATATATCTAATTTATGGTATTATAATTACGCATTAGGAACAGCTGATATTAGTAATTTAGTTAAAAGAGGACCTAATACTAATATGAAAGGTTCTAACGGAATTAATATCAAAAATAATAATTATTTATCTTTAAGATGGTTTTTTTATGGAACTGAAGATACATTTAA
>Ga0164295_10004087_pt1 | contig 11632 bp, 5 predicted proteins | sample GEODES006metaG_FD_111798 | JGI IMG/M metagenome (GOLD analysis project Ga0164295, IMG submission 111798) | Oligotrophic lake water microbial communities from Sparkling Lake, Wisconsin, USA - GEODES006 metaG | ecosystem: Environmental > Aquatic > Freshwater > Lake | place: USA: Sparkling Lake...
GATCCTCATGTCAGACAGCCCCGCGAGGCTCGCCTCGAGTTTTCGTGCCACCACCGCCTTTCGCGCCGCCGCCAGCATGCCCGACCCCGCAGCCGACTCCGGCATGTACATCGCCGCCGACGCCACTCCGGTCACGCCGGCAAGGTCCTGAAGCGCCCCGCCCACTTCGCGAACCATGTCGAGCCGCTCCGCCGGCCGAATGTCCGAGTCGGCGGCAAACCGCAGCACCACCTCGACGGGCACCATCGGCCCGATCTCCTGCTCGAGCCAGCGATAGTCGCGGATCACGCGGCTCTCGGGTGTAAACAGCGTGTCGATGCCGACGGACGTGCGGATCCCGGGGACGCCGACCGCTGCGATCGCCATGGCCGCCACCGCCGCCGCGGAGATCAGGGTGGATCGGCGAATGACCTCGGCGGCAAACCGCGACTCCGACTCCGCCGCAGCGCTGTCCAAGTCGACCCGCCGCCGAATCGGCCAGCGGGCGAACACGCCGGGCACGACCAGGAACAGGATCACGAGCGTCGCCATCACCCCGCAGGCGGCGTGGAAGCCGAACACCCGGATCGGCTCCAGTTCGCTCACGACCAGCGACATCAGCCCGACCGCCGTCGTGCCCGCCGAGAGGCTGCACGGCAGCCAGCCGACCGCGATCGCCCGCATCGCCGCCCCGCGACCCGGCCCGCGTTGGTACTCATCCACGAGATAGTTCACCAGATGAATGCCGCCCGACACGCCGAGGGTGAGTACGAGCAGCGGCATCACGATCAGCACGGGGTTCATCCGGTCCCCCCACGCCACCAGCGACGTGAAGCAGAGGCCGACGCACAGCAGCGAGAGCACAAAGATGAGCAGGGCGTACCGAAACGACTTGAGCGACCACCAGGTGAGCAGGAAGATCACGACGGCGGCCGGTCCACCGTAGACGCGGAGGCTTTCGGCACTGGCGTCGTCCACCGTCACGTTGTCGATCACGGGCCCGGCGAGGTGGAGATCGTCGGCCACCGGCGTGGCTGTTTGCGGCAGCGTGTCGCGAATCCAGGCCGTCGCCCGGCGCCGGTCGGCGAGCCCCGCGCGAGTGAACGCGACGACCAGGCAGGTCTGCCTGCCGTCCGGTCCGATGAGCACGCCCGTGAGCCGTTCGATCGCGGTGTCGCGATCGAGCGACAACGGCGGCGACGTCAGCCGGTCGACCGCCTCCGTGCCCGCGATCACCGACTCAAACCACCGCTCACCACGGGAGTCGCACGGCGCCCCTGCGCCCGTCGCGGCCTCGATGAACCGGTCGATGGCGGGCGCGCCGAGCGTGCATCCGGGCCAGGAGGCCACGACCACGTCGCCGCTGCCAAACTCACGGGTAAACTCCGCGTAGGCCTGCCGCGGTGGAAACGTCGCAGGCACCCACTCGATCGGTGTCGTCGAATCGACGCTGAGAAGTCCAAGGGCAGACCGCGCGATCCACGGCGTGGCGAGGGCCAGGAGCACGAGCGTGCCCGCGCTCACGGCAAACAGCCGACGATTCTCGGCGGCAGCCCTGCCACCGCGGGGTGCGGGCTGCGGCTCGTGGAGTGGTGTGGAAGGCGTCATGCACGGGTCCTGGAACCCCGGCTGTCATAGCGTTTCGCCGGGGCGGATACGATAACCGCGGCTCTGTGACGCGTTTGGGCGCTGCAATCCCCAGCCGACTCGCCCGGGTGTGGTGATCTATACTCCATCGTTCCGTGGCGACCGTCGGTCGCGCCTTCCGTCTCGCGACTGGTGACCTTGATGCCCTGGTCGATCCCACCGTCGCAACAGCCGGAACTCATGGACGATCCGGCGATCGCCGAGGCCGACCACCTCCACGCGCTCCACGCGCTGGCCAGGATCAACGCGCTTTCGCGCACCGCCCACCAGCTGGCGAAGGCCGTCGCAGGGATCGCGGCGGCGGCGGGCGGCCCGCGCGGGCGGCCGCTGACCGTGGTCGACGTCGGCTGTGGCGGAGGCGACGTCACCCTCGCGATCGCCCGCCGACTCGCCGGCATGACCCGCGCAGGATCGCTCGGGCCGGTGCATGTGATCGGGGTAGACGTGAGCCCCAGGGCCGTCCACCGCGCCGAGGAACAGGCGCGCCGCAGCGGTGTCGCGGCTACCTTCGAGGTTCGTGACGTGATCGCAGCGGGCTGCCCCGCCGGCGACGTCGCCGTCACCTCGCTCTTCCTGCATCATTTCGATGATCCGTCGGCATCACGGCTGCTGCGGAGCATGGCCGGGGAGGCCCAGTACGGCGTCGTGATCTCGGACCTGATCCGCAGCCGCGTCGGTCTCGCCCTGGCCTTCGCGGGCACGCGGTTGCTCTCCCGCTCCCGGATCGCCCGTGTAGACGGTCCGTTGTCGGTGCGGGCAGCGCGGACGCCCGCCGAATACCGCCGACTCTGCGAGGCGTCGGGACTGACCGGAGCGACCATCCAGCGGACGTGGCCGGAGCGGGTGTTGATCACATGGCGACGCACGCCAGCTTTTGCGGAGGCTGGCCGATGAATCCTGCGCCTCCGACTCCCCCTGCGTTTATCCCAGCCACACTGACGCACCAGCAGGCGGCCGCTGCGCCGTGGCAGGCTCTCGTCGTCGGTGCCGGGCCCGCCGGGGCCGCGGCAGCGTACCGGCTTGCCGCCCGCGGCGTGCGGACACTCCTCGTCGATCGTGGCGTGCTGCCGCGGTGGAAGGTCTGCGGGTGCTGCCTGTCGCCGGCAGCGGTCGGCGAACTCCGCCGCTTGGAATGCCCGCCGACCGAACCTGCCCACCTGCCGCTCGGCGTGCTCCCCTTGAACGCCGTGCGGGTGTGTCACGAGGGCCGCTCGGTGCTCCTGCCCATGACAGGCGGCGGCATCGCCTCCAGGGAACACCTCGACACCGCCTTGGTGAGGCACGCGATCAGCGCAGGCACGCACTGGCTGCCGTCGACGCAGGTGATGTCCATCGCCGACGCGAGACGCGATGGACCGGGGCCCGTCACGCTCGCCGTGCGGTCCGTGGCCGATGCGGCGAGCCAACCCGTCACGATCACGGCCGATGTCGTGGTGCTGGCGACGGGACTCGTGGACAGCGTGCGGGTTGACGCCGACGTGGCATCCCCCGAACAGGCAGCGGCGACCGAAACCGCGGAGGACAGCCGGATTGGCCTCGGCGCCACCCTGGAGCCGACGGCGCTCGACCTCGCCGACGGGCAGCTGATCATGGCCGTCGCCCGCGAGGGCTACTGCGGCCTCGTCAGACTGGAGGACGGCCGCATCGATCTGGCGGCCGCCGTCGACCGGCGGGCGCTGGGCCAGCATGCAAGCCCCGCCCAGGCCATGCTGGCGATTCTCTCGCGGGCGGTCGCTGGCTGCGCCGCCTCGCCTGCATTCACCGACGCCATCATGACCGCCAGCTTCCGGGCCACGCCCGCCTTGACCCGTCAGGCGTCTCTCCTCGCCGGTGCGTCCGGCCGCATTCTCCGCATCGGTGAGGCCGCCGGCTATGTCGAACCCTTCACGGGTGAGGGGATCGGCTGGGCACTGGCAGCGGGCCGCCTCGTCACCGAGTCGCTGCTCGATCCCGCCGCCGGTTCCGCCGGCAGCCTCCGCCGGCCGGCGGAGGCCGCCAGCCGCTACCTGGCCGAGCACCGCCGCCATTTCAGGCCGCTCCACGCCAGGTGCCGGCGCGTCTCACTCGCCTTGCGCCGGCCGGCCCTGGTGCTGGCGGCGGTTCAGGCCGCCCGTGTCGCGCCCTGGGCGGCCAGCCGTCTCGTGCCCGTGCTGATCAACGCCGGCCGCGCGGAACACGGCGCGTCATAGGCCTGACGCTGCTCGGCATCGGCACCGCCGTACCCGCTCGGTGAGCACGGCCAGGTCGACGTGAGAAATCGGGGAAGGGAGCGATTTTCGGTAGCCGTGAAAAACCGCTCCCGTCCCAATCCTGTTCGAGGCGATTCGTGGCGATCCGCAGAAAGCCATCGCAGCTCGGCCCGGTGTGGCCGCCGCCGGTCTTGCCGCCGCTGCGATGCGGCTTGGCCTTCACGGTCACGATCCTCGGGATTGACCAAAGACGTATACGTCTGTACACTTTCTTGGATCGCTTGCTATCGCCAACTCCACCCAGCGGGGGCGGTACGATAACGAGCCGAGGGATTCGCATTGTTTGGCATAAGCGCGGGGTGGTAGGCTGACATCATGACGACAGTTACCGAAATAAAGGCCGCAATCGAATCTCTGAGTCCGCGCGAATACTGCGAACTTATGGCTGTGCTGCATCCTACCGTTGACGACAACTGGGATCGGCAGATGGCGGCCGATGCGGCGAGCGGCCGCCTCGACCAACTCATGGAGCAGTCGAGGGCGGATGCTGCCGCAGGCCTGTGCGTACCGCTCGAGACGGTGCTGGAGGATGACGGCAGTGAGAGGGCGCTGTGAGGATTCCCAGTGTCGCCTCTCGCGACTTCTGGCGACTCTATCGACGTTTGCCTCGCGATGTGCGTCGCCTGGCGGCAAAGTCTTATAAGGTCTGGCAGCAGGACCCGTTTCATTCGTCCCTGCACTTCAAGAAGGTCGGCGACGATCTCTGGTCAGTAAGAGTTGGAGGCCATCACCGCGCACTCGGGCGATTCCACGACCACCGCCTTGTGTGGTCATGGATTGGTACGCACGCTGACTACGATCGAATACTCTGAAGGCGCCCAGCGATTGTCGTGATCTCGTGCGGCCCCGCGGGGAGTCGGTAGGCGAGCCGCGAGCAGGCGGCACTCAGCGTGTCGGCAGCAGCGGTGACACCCGAGGCTTTGATCAGAGTCCGCTCGAAAGCTGGCGAACCTCTCCTGGCAGGAAATGCCCTGGCGAACTATTCTATCAAGGAGTCTCCGGCGCGATGGGTGCTGACGGGTTTCCGCCACGGGCACCATTCCCCCGCCGCCCTTTCCGCACATCGAGAACCCGATGACACCGCACGTCTCGCGATCCGTCATCCAGATCATCCTGGCGGCCACGGCTTTCTGCGTCACCGCGGCCGGCGGGGAACTGCTCTACGTCTCGCTGCCGATCTCGACCAACGCAGTCGTCACCTATGACCTTTCGCTCGGGGATGCGACGGCGATCAGAAACTCGCAGCAAACCTTCGCCTCGGGGACTGATGTCGCCGCCCCCCAGGGAATCGCCATCGATCAACAGGGCAACGTTTTCGTCGCCAACGACCTCGCCAACACCATCAGCAAGTTCGACTCCAGCGGCACCCTGCTCACGACCATTGGCTCGGCGGCGAGCCTGAGCGAGCCGATGGGCTTGGCCCTGGACTCGGCTGGCACCCTGTATGCGGCCAACTACGGCAGTGGCCCGGCCGCAAGCTCGGTCGCCAGATTCGATGCTGGGGGGAACTTTGTCGCCTCCATGACGGCCCAGATCAATCGGCCGTTGGGGGTCGCCGTGAACACAAGCGGCCACCTGTTCGTGGGCAACTGGTTCCTGAACACCGTCAGCAAGTTCGACGCCAGCGGCACATTCCTTGCGACGATTGGATCATCGAGCACCATCACCAATCCAGGAGGACTGGTCACGAGCGCCGCCGGCGAACTGTACGTGGCTAGTGAAAGCAGCGGGGTGATCAGCCTGTTTGACGCGGCCGGTACATACCAGTCGTCGATCGGATCGGGCGCGGGCCTCGTGTTTCCAGCTGGAGTCGCCCGCGACCAGCTGGGCAACCTCTATGTCAGCAGCGGCACGGGCAGTTCCAACTCGTTGATCTCCAAGTTTGACTCCGCCGGCGCGTTCCAGTTCTCGTGGAGCAACCCCGGTGTCTCCGGGTTTCTGGCCACGGCGCCGGTTGCCGTGCCCGAACCGACGACCTCGCTCATGGCCATCGCCGCGCTGGCGGGCGTGCAACTCCTCCGCCGCCAGCACCGCCGGCACGATGCCTGATTAGTGGTTTGGAAACTCGTCGCGAACAGGCAGCTTTCCACCGCCGAAAGCGACAGTACGGCGGCCTGCGTGCGGATCGCCTCACACCGTCTGATCGACCGAAACGTTGCAGCCGATGCCTCACGGCATTACCCTTCGGGATTACTTCACTGGGGTGAGACCCCTGAACGCATTCACACTCCCCTCGCCCTTGATGCTCTGTCGTTTCCTGAAAGGCCTCCTGCCATGATGCGGATCTCATTGGAATCCCCTGCCCTGATCGCGGTGCGAAACTGGCTTGCCGGCTCGCAGCCGACGCAGCGTGGCCGCAATGGCAGCCGCAAGGCATCCCGCCTGACGTTTCGGGCAGAGCAACTCGAAAAGCGTGCGATGCTCGCCGTCGGCATAAGGGCCTCCCTTCCCGACCTCGCGGATGAGAGCGACACTGGGAGTTCGACGGTCGACAACAGAACGTTCGACCGAACCCCCGACATCACCGGCAGCGTTCAGGGCGCTGCAAGCCAGGTGCGGCTCCGCATCGACGGAGTGCGCGTTGCCACGCTGCCAGTCACCAATGGCAAGTGGACCTACACGGTGCCTGCCGAGGCTGCGCTCGCTGGCGGTCTCCATACGATCGCCGTCCGTCCGGTCGCCGCTCCTGGCCGCGTTGGACCGCTCTCCAAGGAACTCGCCGTCATGGTTGGGACGAGGCCGCCGGTGGCTTCGACGCTGGTCCTTGGACCTCTGTCAGATACTGGCGTGAGGGGTGATGGCCAGACGACCTACGCCACCCCCACGTTCCGCGGCGTCGCGCGGCCCGGGCGGCTGGTAAATGTGTCGATCGATGGCGTCTTCGTAGGGCAGGTGAAGAGCGACGCCAAGACGGGCGCGTGGCTGCTCAAGTCGCCGCGGCTTGCCAATGGAACGCATGATGTCATGGCAGTGGTCGAGAACCGCGTTGGGCTGCAGAGCGAGGCGACGAGCTTGCAGGTCACGGTCAACGGCCCGCGGACGGTGATGCTCGACGCTACGGGCGGGCAGGCCGTTGAACTGACGCCGGCGCATGTCATGGGCCGTAACTCGCAGGGCTTCATCGTCACCCAGGTGCACAGGGGCACCCTGCAGAAGTGGTCGGCGGCCAAGAACGCATGGTTGACGATTCCCGCAATTGCCTTGAGGAGTACTGACCCAGCCTCACTCCAAAAGGCCGCCGCGATTCGAAAGATCGCGTTCAACGACGTCGTTCGGTGGACGCCTTCCCGCGGCGACGTCGGCACGAACTTCGTCTTCACCATCAGCCCCATGGACACGGCGGGCGGCCCGACCGCTCCGACCCCGCTGCCGGGCACGGTGCCCGGCAAGGTCGTGGACGCGGTCATTGGCGGCTACAAAGAGAGCCTTGGAACCACGATCTCGTGGAAAGACCCGGTCGACGGCGGCGGCTCAAACACCCGTTACTCGGTTGAGGTGACCTGCGAGGACGGCAAGACGTTGCTCTACAACGTGCCGTCCACCGTGCACGGAGTCGCGAGCGTGGAAGGTGGACCGGTGCTCAGCTCTCGAATCTGGGGTGCCACCAAGACCGGCGCCGGCGAGGCTCGCTCCTACGATTTCGCGAAGGTGACGGATTTTACAAAGAAGCTCGACTTTAACATCAAGAGCGCTACCTCCTTCACGGATCTTGGAACAAAAGCCCGCGCGCAACTCGCGAACAGCCCCACGGCAGGGCAGTTCACGAAGAGCCTCCCACTCGGCGGCAGCTATTCGGATCTCTCATATCTTGAGATGCAGGCCGTTCCGGACGCCATCGAAGCGGAGCAGGGCTTGCCGGCCGGCACTCCGATGATCATCTCGTCCGAAACAAACAAGCTGACACCGAAGCAACTTGCAGACTTAAAGGCCAATCCGACCTACGCGAGCTATCTGTTCCCGGGCACGGTAAACGGCGAGGTCCAGCCCGACCAACTCCGGGCTCATGTCCAGGGCGGGGAGTTGCTGCGGTTCGTCGGAACCGTGGACGCCCGCGTCCGCACCGGTGCCACGATCGTGGTGGAAAAAGCCCAGAACCTCGGGGATGGTTCACTGGGCCCGTGGTTGCCAGAAGCCCGGATCCCGATCGGTGCGGACGGGAGCTATTCCCACAAGTATGCGGTTCCCTACGGCCAGTACAGCGTGCGCGTGCGGCTGGAGGTTCAGACCCAGCCAGCCGCGGCCCCCGTCGGAGCGACCTCATCCACGTCGACCCCGATCACGACGCCGATCGACCTCTCGAGCTCCTTCAACGCGTTTGGTATCACGACGCAGCCTTGGCAGGTACCAAACAACCAGGGGTTCGACGGGAACGGCAACTACTACAGCTCCGACTACACCGGCTCGGGTACGAGCGAGCCCATTGCCGGCCCGACCATCACCTACAGCGGCATCGAGTTCCCGATCGGCCCCATCCCCACGACGGCGGGCCAAGTTGGGGGCAGTGGAAATAGCTCGACGAATAACGCCTATAACTTCGTCCGGGCCACGGGCCAGACGATCCAGGTCAGCGTTGATGCCGACAAGTCCGACTATCTCTACCTCGCCGGCGCGGCATCCAACGGCGACCAACTGTCGCAGAAGATCACGCTGACCTTCACCGACGGCACCACGGAGACGTGGACGCAGTCGTTCCACGACTGGGGGAGCGACGGCCCGCCGCAGTCGTCAAATCCGCCATGGCCGCCCGCTTACACCTTGGCTCCCGGAGCCAATGAGAAAATGCCGGTGAGAGTTGCCACCACCGCGATGTTACCGAACACCAGTTACCCTTATTTTCCCCAGACGTTTAGTGGTCTCCAAACAATTGACGGCGTGGCACTGGCCGAGAACGATCGCGTACTGGTGAAAAACCAGAATTACGAACAATACAACGGCATCTACGTTGCCTCCTCAGGCACGTGGTCCCGTGCGAAGGATGCCGTGGACTATTCTGTGCTGTGGAACGCGAGCATGCCTGTGCTATCCGGCACCACGAACGGCGGTCAGTACTTTTGGGAAAACACAAACCCAATGGAGATGGCTGGTGACCTCACCTTTATCCCAGTAGCGGCGCCGGTTCCTGCACCCCGACCTTTTGCCGGTGAGCTGAATCTTAAGACGCAGCCCGAACGGATCAACCACTATGGCGACCTGGTCGCTACGCCGGCCCACATTTTTGGCTATTGCCGCAATCTCCATGGCAAGCAGTTGGCGAGCATCACGCTGCCGAACAACTCAAACATCGGCATTCTGAGCGCCGTCGTGACCAAGGCCCCGGTGCTCGCCCTCGGCCAGGGCTTCGAGTCCCTCGTGCTTGGCACCGCCCACCTGACCGGCATCGACGTCATGGCTCTCACCATCGCGAACGAGTCGAACATCGGGGCGGGCGGCGGGCCACTGACGTTCTTCTTCGCCGACCAGCCGGTGAAAGGATCGACCACGTTGCCTCCGACGTACACGACGAAGCAGGTCGTGGTGCCGATTGGGCAGCAGACGACCATCGCCTACCTCGCGCCAGACAGTTCGAGCCAGATGACGTTCACCGTGCAGAAGTCCGACGGCTCGTGTGTCGGCGCAGACTGCAGCAACTACCTCGCCGATTGGAACAGTGGCGGAGGAACGAACAGTAATTACTGGGCTGACAACATCACGCCGTCGCTCAACTCACAGATGAAGCCCGGCCAGCACTGGACGATGACGATCCAAAACTCGGGGCTCGGATACAACGGCTACCTGTCGTCTCCGGCCGGGCAGGGTCTTCCGGGGGCAAGCGGCTCCAACCCGGCAGGCGCCCAGTTCAAGCTGATGACGCAGAATGAAATCGACTATCAGCCACCCTGGGCCGTCGCTGTCGAAGAACTCCTTGGCGAGGTCATTACCCTCGTCGGAATCACAATCCTGACCGCGGGCACGGGAGACGCCGAAATTGCTAGCGTTGAAATAGTCGATGCCAGCCTCGACGAAATGTCCGTATGTGCCACGAACGGATCGTTGGAGGCGGTGGACTTGGAGGCACTCATCTCGGATGACGCAATGCTTGGGTGGTCCCAATTGGATGACGCAACAATATTACAGTGGTCGGACAGTTTCATCGCGGGTTTTTTAAACGATATCGATACATCGAATATCTTGGCCGAGTTAGATTTCATAGAGGTTGTGGAGGCTCCTTTTTTTGAAGAGAACGAAGCTGATGTGTTTGAACTTGCGAAGTTTGTGGCATATATATAGCCCCTACCCCCCCAATAAATAATCGGGGACGAAATAATCGGGGACGGGAGCGAGTAACGTTCGCCCGCGCTCGGCCGGGGGCGGTGAACGCCGTGCCCATCTGGCCGCAGGATGTCGATCTTGTCGCCCGCAGTCTCAGCCATGGGCACGACGGTCTGCGAAGCCTGAACGAGCGTCACGTCTAAGAGCGACGCCAACCTGCAGCACGACTTGATGTCGGCCGCGGCCTAGTTGGAGTCGTCTGCGTGAGAGAAGTTCGCGGTCGGCATGGAACGCTCGGGCTGCCGTCGAGCGCTGCTCCGGGGCTTACGCTGGCGGCCGCGCGGGGGTGTGTGTTGGCCGGTGTCGGCGGATGTGGTGGTTGCTGTGGACATGCAATGATTCCTGTTTTCGGTTTGTGAGTGGGACTGGGCCCGGGACTTCCCAACAGGCTCTCGCCGCTGATTCGTCCCTGCCCATGCCCGATTCGTCCCTGCCCATGCCCGATTCGTCCCTGCCCATGCCCGATTCGTCCCTTTTTGGATTTTGTGACTTCTGGGCGAGCGAGATGGTTGTAGAACAGATCTCGTGAGTGTTCGTTTCTAATCGCTGAGAAGGAGTCTGCTCATGATGTCGTTCGCCCGTAGTTCCCGCGTCGTCTTTTCCTTCGGCGTGGTCTCGCTGCTCACCTTACTCGCCGTTCCTGCTCACGCCGTCACGATCGACCTCGTGCCGGTAGGGAACACTGGCAACGCCAACGACCCGGCTACCGGGAATCTCTACGGCGGCGTGGCCTACGACTATCAGATCGGCAAGTACGACGTGACGATTGGTCAGTACGCCGAGTTTTTAAACGCCGTGGCCGCGACCGACACCAACTCGCTCTTCAACAATGACATGATGTATGAAGAAAACATCCGCGGCATCTCTGCGCCCGGCTACTTTGGCAGCTTCAGCTACAGCGTGATGGCGGTATCGGGTAGCGCGCCCTATGGCGGAGTGAGCGCCGCCAACCGTCCGATCACCTACGTGAGTTGGTGGGATTCGGCCAGATTTGCCAACTGGATGGCGAACGGCCAGCCGACGGGAAACCAAAACAGCCACACGACGGAGAACGGGGCCTACGACTTGGCGAACTGGACGAGCGGCACTGCTCCGGCCAGGAACGTGACGAACCCCAATACGGGTGCTGCTCCGACGTTCTTCATACCGACTAATAACGAGTGGTATAAGGCGGCGTATTACTCGCCGCTTTTGCACTCCGGCTCTGGCGGCTACTACACCTATGCCACGCAGAGCAACGCGACTCCGGGCAACGTGATCGGCAGCGGGTCGAATCAGGCGAACTACAACAACTATGGCCCGCTTTCCGTAACCCAGTTAGGTTACTCGGGGGGTGCTTTCAGCCAGACGCTCGGGGTCCAGAACTACCTGACGGACGTGGGAGCGTTCACGAACAGTGCGAGTTTCTACGGCACGTTCGACCAGAGCGGCAACGTGTATCAGTGGAA
>Ga0164295_10004088_pt1 | contig 11631 bp, 3 predicted proteins | sample GEODES006metaG_FD_111798 | JGI IMG/M metagenome (GOLD analysis project Ga0164295, IMG submission 111798) | Oligotrophic lake water microbial communities from Sparkling Lake, Wisconsin, USA - GEODES006 metaG | ecosystem: Environmental > Aquatic > Freshwater > Lake | place: USA: Sparkling Lake...
GTTGGGCCCAACCCCAACCCCAACCCCAACCCCAAACCCTATATAATCCAAAAAAATATATTTATAAATATAAAATAGTAGAATATATTTTATAAGTGATAATTTAAAATATAAATAATTATAATTTTTAAAATGTGGAATATATTTTCAACGAATAAGATAATTGAAACTTAATAGCACATTGACGTAAGTTTAATAAAAAAAGACGTAAAGAAAGTTATAAAAATAACTATACTTGTAAAAGCCAATGATAAGCAATCAATTGCCTGAACAGCCCAAGCACTTTTCAAAAATAACCAATAAATACTCGAAAAGTTGAAAATTAATAATATTAGAAAGAGATATAGAAGTGTTCAAAGACAATTAGACCCTACTGAAAAAGCTTGTCAGCATTTAAAATAGGAATAGAGCTAACAGCTTCAAACACTAATCAATTTATTCAGTTTAAAACTATGATAATATGAAGTAATAAAATTTAGGAAACTAGCTTGATGACTACCTCACCCGAAATAAACAATTTAGCCTCATCAGAATTAATGAAGAGAATCAAGTATTTATCATTAAACTAATTTAAACAGAATATTAAATTATTTAGTCAATGCTTAAAAGACTACAGTCTACAAAAACTAATTATAACAAAGAAATCTTGATTAATGACTATCACAAATCCCAGAAATACAGAAAGAATATTAGCAAAAAAGGTATTAACATTTTATAAAGGTGTTGATGGCATTGATTTTTAAAAATTTGTAAATTTTGACTTTAATGAAGATCAATCTAAGGATAAGACCTTTAGAGTGACTTAATAAAATTTTCACAAGAAAAGAAATCCTAGCACTGATTAGCAAAAAATCAGATTTAACAGTAGTCACCTAACAAAAAATTTAGATTATCAACAATGTTGAATATGTGATTTTTAAAATAAAATCAATAATTTTAAATATATATATTACAACATTAAAAAATTAAAATAACTCCTTAATTTAATAAAAAGATATTTAATTCTAAAATATTAAATCGTTCAATCTTTAGTTGTCTTTTTTTATTTTTATTTTGTTTTTGGGGCATGTATATTCTCTGTGATAAAATTTTATTTTTATTGGGTCCTAATAAATTAGTATAATTTGAAATTTGGTCACCTTTACAACATTATTCGGTTCCAATTGTCCAAATGACTTTTTTCGGCTTGGGGAGGCACGTATTAAGGAAAGGTTCCGAGAACATTGAAACTCCAATAGGATTCGTCAGTTTCAATAATTATTTTTCCCTGATATAATTTATTTTATACAATTTTCTCCTTGCCGTACTATACGGGCATAAAAGAGACTTGGAATAGTGTGGGATTTGAATCAAGACTACTCATGAGATCTCCTTTCAAAGGAAAAATTGAAAATTCAGGATCGCTGCTGGCCTCCATATAAGCGGTGAATTTTGAGACATGCTATGACTTGTTTTCAATTTTAAAACAAGCTTTATTTATTTAAAGTTTACTTTTAGAGACAGTATTAATTGGGGCGTATATGTATATTGTGTCGTCGACATCAGGTTCCAGAGACTCCAAAATAAGCTATTTATAATGAATTTACGTTATAGCGAAATTGGTCTCCAGTACTCTTCGTAACTAGAATTTGACAAACAGCTTTGAAGGGTTTCATCGGCTGAAATTTAATCTCAAAAATAAGTTGATCATCTTTGTTTCTGATCTAGTTTTTCACGTCGTAAATGGTGATCGAGTTTTTAACTAGTGTCTCAAACTCTTTAGGAATCTTATCTATTTGTAGGGTGTAATTAATATTCTTGTCTATCTATTGTCCTGGCAAAGATAAAACAACTCTTTTTTTATACACAATGCGGGTCTTAGTTTTAAAGACGAATTGCTAATCACTATTCAAATTCTCTACAGTGCCTTATATTGGGTATTGCCAGTTGACTTTATCACTTTGGACTACAACTTTACATTGGTACATTTTCATTTAATGCGGCACGAATTCGACGGGAATCTGATAGTCATAAATGTAAAATATAATATTTAATTACCATGATTTCCTACATAGGATTAGTCAAAATAGAAAGACTCTTCAAATGCAGTATGAAACTCTTTTACTCTGTTTCGTTGTCTTCGAGACAAACTTGTATCTGCAAAGGGTGATTAAAGGGGTTCTTAAACTTGACATCAAACTAAGCGGAGGCACCTATTTGACAGCTAAATTTCATTAGATCATAGGCGCTGGGTAACTGCCCCTAGCCCTGTACTTCGTACTGCCAGTCTCCGATCTATTTTGAGTGAAGAAGTATTTCCGATGTCTCGATGTTATCCAGATTAGTGGGAGTGTACTTAATCTGAACCTACACCGTGCTGAATGGGTTAATTGTAATCTTTTCAGGAGAAACTAAGAAGTTAAAAGTATTTGAGATCTTAGATTCGACTTCCGCTATAAAGGCTGTGTTGTTTTCTAGAACGATATCTTTCGTGCAAAATTTGCCTAGTTCAGAATTAAAAGTTGACAATTTTTGAACAGGTGACCTCTCTCCGATCAATTTCAAATCGTACCATATCTCACCTATGAAATCATTAATTATACCTAATTTATCATTAATAATCGAGATTTGTCCCTTTTAGACCCCAATCTTTGAAGGGCTGAAAAGTATTTCGTAATTCCCTGATTTACCAGCCTCTAGCTAAATCTGTTGATCCCCAATTAGCCCTTCCCCCTCAATTAGCACCTCATATACAATTGGTTCTTTAAGAGGGTTGTTAAGCGTGATTTCAAAAGACATAGCTTTTCTGATGACACAAGCCAGTTCAAAAGTCTATTTAGACTTGGCCCTTTCCACGTTTAGACAGATGGTGAACCAAACAAACCTGATCTTGAATAAAAATACTTATTTTTGTCATCTTTCTCTTAAAAAGTGATCTAACCTGTATAAATGCCGCCAAAGAGCGGGTTTATATTCAAGATGTACTGATATTGCTAGTTTGGGTAAATATCGAAGTTACTCTCTCCCCAAGCATTTATAAGATCGGTCTCCACCAAGTAAGTGATTGTCTTATTTGTCTTATTTGAAAGCACAATTTGTTTCTTTATTAGCTAGCGGACGGTCTTTTATAATATGTTGTACGCATTTCATGATGATGTGCTCTTGTGCCAGAGGCTCTGTTACATTTCCCACAAGATCATACTCAAACACGTCATTTGTCGAGGGATTTGTAAAGACAAGTTTGGCTGCAGAGCTGGCTATCATTGTGGGGATGTACGAAATGTTGTAGCATCCAATCGTCCTATTTATACATTTAAATACTTTCTTTTAACAAAAAAGTCTTTGGGACCTGAAAAAAATGCAAATTTTTAATTTTCATGGGTAATCATTGTTTTTATGTTCCAATCTTTGTCTGAGTAGTTATTTAAGGGAATTTCTTGAGTCAACACATCTCCCAAAGAGGCTACCATTTCTATTGTAGCCTTCACCACTTTCGGGTGTATTGTGATAACTATCTTATAAACACGAACATCCTTTCTATTTTGACTTTCAAAAACCAGAAGACTTTAAAAATTTATAATTGGCTTATTAAAAGCAAAAATAATGGGAAATCTAATAGAAATATTTTCATTGGATTTAAATTCTTGGTTTTACTATTTAAAATATTATCTATACCATTACTATTTTATCACTTTTAATCTCAAAAATTTCAGGGAAATTTATGTAAGGAATTGGGGGTTGAAGATGTACGTGAAAGATGATGTCCTTTGCGTTGGCCAATTCTGCTTCATCCCTTTCTCTTTATTTCTGCAAACTGATGTTACTCTTTTGGTCTATTAATTTGAGAGCAGCCATTCTCTGTTCATTTCTTACAGGCACATTTAAGTCGAAATCGAATTTCTCATCTACCATTATGGTCTGACCGGGACGGATCTCCTAAAAAAACTCTTATTTTTAAATATGATTACCTGGCCAAAGCACTTCTGCATTTATTTCGTGTTAAAACTCACCTACCAAGGGATCGCAGAATATGATCTTGCAGGAAAAACTATCTTTTTCAATTGGTATAAAAAGAACAGGAAATGTGATGGTTTCTCCTTTTCTTATTTTGATTTTGTTCTTCTAGATGAAAAAACATATTTGTTGTTACTCCTCTTATTAATGGACATCTTTTTTGAGTTTGAGTTTCTTTTTAGGCGTTTAAACTAAAGTGATCTAGAATTCGCTATTCTCAATGGTGCTTTTTTAGAATATGTTAGTAATTTATAATTTGACCTCTTCCATCTAGTAAAGTTTTGCCTAAGTGGTCCAGACCTTGTATATAAATGATAAACCTATATGCTCCTTCTGTCTGTAATCCTGCTCTGTAGGTCAAATACTATGGCTGCTGCTTGAGAATTTCCGTCTTTTCTGTTTGTAAACCAGATTCTAAGTTTCTGTTGAATGGATATCCTGGACACGAATTTTATCTTGTTTGCATATGATTACCTTGAATTTATAGACGCTTTTGGGTTCGATCTTAAAAGAACTCTCTTCGACGATGAAATCACTGCTGCCCTCATAGCGGACATAGTAAGAAACCCCTTTTAAGGTTGGATTACTCAATTCTATGATCTTAGTCACCGTGTCCCCCAAAATACAGTCAAATTCTATCTTTTGGTTTTTGGGCTGGTAATGAGGAAGAGTGAAAAACAACTAGGCCACGAACAGCATCATGTCAATGTTAGATGGGCTTGTCAAGTCTTCCAATCTGATATGGATTTATATTCCGATTTCTTAGATGGCTTGTATCACTTTATTCGAATTTTGTCTAAAATCCTATAATTGTTTTTTAAAATAAATTTTTTACTTCATCAGTGAGACACTTGGGGTTCAAATTAAGAATTTTGTCAATGGATGTAGATTTCACAAAAGATTTTATAATTTAAGACAAGATTTAGCCATCGCGTAAGTCGGTTTCTAGATTTTTTATTCTTTAAAAGGACTACTCTAAAGGATAGCAATTGAGTTCAAGCCAGCGGATTAAAATAATTTCTTATTAGGAATAGAGGTTGCTAGGTTCTAAATAGTATTCTGGGATATTGGGCTGTTGATTCAATTGTAAGGAAGAACTTTTTAGTATTTTCTCTGTAAATTTAGGAAATTGAAAGACCCTTATTATTTGTAAAATTAGGGTAATCCAATTGTCGTAGTTGATGTATTGATAAAACTATTCTGTGATTTTTTAAGAGTTCATATTTATGTTGTTTTTCATCGGGTCCATTTTTTAGAAATTAGTGTAGTCAAAATAGCTTAACAGGTAATATGGCCGAATGCTGTTCAAAAGAGCCCCGTTCTCTTTGAGATAATAGATTATTTCTTGATACTAGTCTATTTAACGCTAATACTAATTAGCTATGTCTTCGTTTGGAGTAGAGAAATCTATTTTTTTAGAGAATTTCACTTATGGACCCTATTATTAAATTATATATTACCACGAAATAGTTAATAATTTCATAAATTTAGGCTCCATTTTGAATTATAATGTCCTATGGAAATTGACTGATACTTTGTGACAAACAATATTGATTAAGCCAGTTCATAATTCCACGACAATTATTCTGCACTTGTTTTAATGAAATTTATTAATAGCCCAAGAATTAGCCAAGCTAATTATTCCCGTTATTTCTACCGTATTGGGCTTCGCTCAAGGATAGTTTTTTCTCTTCATCCTTTGAGACAAAACTTTCATCTTACTTTTCCTACTAAATTTTAAGATAATAATTGAAAATATGATACAATTTTTATGGGCTGCATTTCCAAAGCCTTGATCTCGAAATCGCCATTATACCTTTAAATATAACTATAATTGGTTAGAATTGAATTGTCGGTGGTTCCTGACACCGGGATTAAATACTGTCTTCCCGTATCATCTGAAAACTCAATTTTAGAGCTGAAGCTTTAAGATTTTGTGGATGAATACTAAACCTCTACCCGGAGTTTGGTGATCGTCACGCTTAAATTCTTTCCCTCGATGAAATTTAGCTTTAGATTTATTGCCCCTAACTCCTAAGGAATATTGTATTTTAAATTATAGTTGTCGTATCCCTCGTTGAATATTTTAAAGATCTTTAAAATTTAAACATATTTACGCTCTTCGAGGTAATTCCTAAAGGCACAGTGGGTAAAATTATCTCTCTTCTGTCAAAAGTAATCCTTGGGAAAATTCCCTCCCCTTTTAATCTTATTGATATTTGGCTTTTAGAAAAGTTATCATCGATAAAAAGATCAGCGATAGACTCAAATATGCCGGCTTTATACGGATTGAAAGATGCCACAAGTTCAATTTGGCCGAACTCTTTTAGCACACCTTTATTGGGGGTGATCATAAAAATCTTATCTTCTTCAAATCTAGAGCAGTCGATTTGCCACTTGAGTTTTGAGTCGTCCGGGTTACTGATGCGAATGGCTTGCACCACAGGCACGCGCTTATCCAAGCTGGGAATGATTGTTCTTTTGAATTCTATGAACTGCGGGTCCAAGATAAAGCGGGGCTTGAGGCCTTCCACCTGCACCGTACGATTGATAGACTCTATTGTTCCAACCCCAAATATTGAGAGAGGCAGTTTGAAACTGTACCGTTTTATTTCCTATTATAGTCCTACATACCTTGCTTACAAAACTAAGTCGAAATTTAAGCTAACTATTAGCCTGGAAGGTTATTTTGAAATATCTAGAATTTGATTAGTTCAGTTATTCTTCAAAATCTGATTCATGTTCCAAAGTGCCGTCTAAAGCTTAATTTTAAACTTTCTCATTTTGAGTTGCATCTTATTTCTCAATGTTGTTTGGGTCCACTTGTTGCAAAATATTAGATTGTCTAAATTATTTTAAAAATTATATAAATTAAAAATTTAAATTTATAATTTCCATAAATTCCTTATTAAATTAATCTAGTTTTTATTAAAATATTCAACTAAGTTAATAGAAATTAAGAAAACTTACTTTGGAATGCTACTACTTAATAATTCTATGTCCATGCAAGCGGGGCCTAAGTTTTAACTGTTATCTCTGAGATCAAGAATCAAAACTGCTGCCATTGAGGAAAGATTAACAAGAGTCATGGGGAGGTATCCAGGATTTCCCAAAATTGTTAGTTTTCCAAAATCAAATTCTTCTTCTTACACTTTGATGTTTGGAATTTTGGTTTGGACTTTAAAAGGTATTTTGATTGGGTTGGTCCCTCTAGGATATAGACTTAACTTATTTAATTTAAAATAAACTTCTGTATCAATATTTTCTTCAGATCTGCACATGAAACTAACTTTAAAGGGCTTCGACTCATCTGGCATCAGTTTTACCTTCAATGGAAATATTTCAGTGAAAGGCGGGGGATCTCTTACGTGAAGAACAGTCATTTTACTGAAATTTTGCACCCAAATGGTCTGTTCGACTATTTTATAGACACTTATGAGTCCCAGATTTAACTATTAGGTAGTGAATTCACACTTGAATTCATTAACTTGCCCTGAGATCTTTAGAATCATGTCTTACCCATCTTTGACCTTAAAAATTTAAATTAATTTGTATTAGTATTTTTATTATCAATTTGAACCTTTAGAGTCATTTTTTCTTCATCAACTTTGCCAGAACTATTTAAATTTGGGAAATAGGTTATGTTGAAGTCTTTAAATGACAAAGGCTCTATGATGCCCTCTACAGGAGAAATTTAAAATAAATTGCCTTAATCTGGCTGTTTGAGCCATTTATAGAATGCTTTTGAATTTCCGTTATTGGTAACCCTTAGAGACTCTGTCGTCTCCATTTCGAGCTTTGATAATAAATATGTACATTTTCCTCTGTGAAAATGCATTTAATAGATTATTTATTAAAAATTAGTTTGACCTGTTCAACTAAAGCTTAAATTTGAATAAAAAACTCGTATTTATCATTTATTACATATTTGATAAATCCTTAATTTATCATTTAAAACCTTTGAAATTTTGGATAATCTAAGACTAGAACACTATATCAAAGCCCGCTGACTGGCCTTAAGGAATTATTTGTGGCTACAGATAACTCTGATCAAATTCTTTATTTTCGATTTTTAATTGGACCTAAATTGAATTCTGCAAATCATTTTTTATCCAAAAAGTTTGTGTTGACGAACTAAATTAAATATTTATTATTTATAAATTTGCCTTTTTATAAACAGGTGACCATAGTTTATGACAGTCGGTCCCGCCTGTATTTTCTACAAATCAAATCCAGATAACTCTGCCTGACTGTCTCTAATTTCAGCGTGAGACTGAGGGATAGAGGGGAACTTTTTTTTTGCCTTTTGATTGGGGTCTGCTTTAAAATCTGAAATATGCACACTCTTGACTGGTTCATATTGGTCGATCTGTTTATTAACAAAGAGTTGTTCCCTACAGGGATTGATTTTTAGTTTAGGAGACTCGAGGGTTCTGTTCAATTTGATTCCTAACTGGTCGTAGTCCTAGAATAATAGTAAATAACAAGGGCAACATTTTTGAATTTATGCAAGGGCTTTTTTTGGATGAGTTTATTTTATTCCTACACGGTTTGCAGTCTCTCTGTTATTAGTATTTTTTACTCGCTTAGGAGTCTTTATTTTCTCTATGTCTAAATGAAATTGTCGTATCTGTTTTTGTTACTTTGGTTTTTCAAATACTGGTCAAACTGCTCCAAATTTTAGGAACTTTAATACATGGCTAGGGTTTTAGACAGAATAGTGCTATTCTGATTGTCTATCGAGTTCGACACTTGCTGGTAACTCAGACCTTTTTTTCTTTCGTAAATTTCATATTTTCCCTCGCTAATTAAGAACTTTGAATGAGTGAAATCATCTTATGTATTTTCGAGGCCCTTTTTCTTTATTGGTTTTTTTTAAGAAAACGTACTTGATGTTCCCATAAATTTAAGACAGATTTAATAATTTTTAAAAATCTAAAGAAATAAATCTCCCTAAAATTTGCCTTCTTTAGAAATTAATACCTGCGCTTTTCGGATAGAAACTTGCGGTGAAGTCAATTTTCTTGCCCTTGGGAATTATTGCTATTGAGGGTTCAACATGGAAATAAAAGTATTTATCTATTTTAATTTCAACGGCATTATCTCCGAAATTCTCTATACAAAATGCAATATCTCTGTTTTGATTTACTGGACATTCACCGAACTGAAAAAATGACTGAGAAATACTAATATCGGGCATGGTTGCTTTTCCTTAAATATTTATAATGATGGGCTCATCATTTTCGATTTCTATCACTGAACAATAGTCATATTCCTCCTCGAATATCTTAATTCTTTAGTCATGATGCAAACAGTTCTAAACCGTGAGCTTTTAAACTTAATCTTAAATTTAAGATAAAGATCAAAATTTATGATAAATTTAAATAACTTACCTGTGATTTTAGTGTCACATTAAAATGTCACCTAAATTTGACTGTATGAATCAATAGTGCCTTCTTAAGGAAAACATGAAATTATTTTCATAGTTTGTTCCTCACCAAGCTCTCGTGGAGTCTGCAAGGAATTCATGTTTTTCTAGTCCTATATCTAAGATAGTCCTCCAATTCTAATTTTTTATTTGTATTTAATTTTATTAGGAGTATTATTTACTAGAAAAGATTTTATTCTATGCTATGTGCCGAAGTACATATTATCAAAATTAATTTGTTCTTTTGATTATAATAAATTAAAAATTAAAAACCTATTTGTTAACCATTGTAATCGATGAAAAATCTGCTGTACTCCACTGAAGTAGCATTTATTTCAATAGATTTTTAAAAATTATAAAATCCGTCCACATTTACCTTAATATGTTGTCTAAATACACCAGCTTCATTTGAAAAAAACGATAATTTTACAGGAAACACTTAGTTTGGCTAAACCCTAAATGAAATAGGGTCCAATTTAATTTCCGATTGAGGGATTTCCATTTATAACTCAACTTAGCCCTCAAGCTACCCTTCATTTTTAAAATATATATTTTCCTCCTAAAATTATATGTAATATAAATATTTTTTTAAGTAAAATTATCTTTTATTTAAAATTTATTTTTATTAAAATATTTGCATTTTTAATGTAATATATTTTCAATAAAAGAAAATTCTAATTATAAATATATTTATATTACTTTTTTATGTTAAAGCTTTACGAAACCAAGATTAATAAATGGTTCAAAGATTATCTCTGAAGAAGATTGTAATGCGAATATCGGAATAATTTAACTATAATTATCATCACTTATAATTTTTATTTCATCTTGGTAATTACCGATGACCTGTGTTTAAAAACTTTTTAAATTTATATACTTTATTATCAATTTTATGTATAATCCCGGAGCTATACTGCCTTTAATGTCATATTCACACCTAAATTTTGGTGATTTTGGTTAAAAAACTCTAATTTTGCGTGCTTTTTTAGTAAGATTTTTTACAGAAATTTATATTTCGTATGTGTTATTTATTTAAATATTTCTAAAATAAATTTCTTTTGGATTAATTTCAAAGGGATCTTATTTTAGTATTTATACCACAATTAGATAAATATCTTATACTTGTTTAGTTTAAAATTGGTTTTTCTTTTATATTGTCATCATTTTTTAGTTTTGGCAATTTTGAGAGCGACATTATAAAACGAAATTTAAATTTATTAATAAATGAAAAGTTATATATATTATTTTTAATTATGCGCTTTGATAAATATTTTAATTATTATTTTTATTTTTATAATATTTGTGAATTAGTTATTATAAAACTATATTTATAATATTTTTTTTATTATTTTATAAATATAACTTATTATATTTTATAATATAATAAATAAATTTTTTAAATAAAAATGGTCCATCAGGGGGTCGAACCCTGGACCTTGGCGTTATTAGCACCACGCTCTAACCAACTGAGCTAATAGACCGTATTAAAACTTATGTTTAATAAACAGATATAATAATATTAATTTAACAAAAAGTTGAAAATTTGAGCATCTATTTAACAAATTAAGGAATCTTAATTAATTCCACATTTGATTATAAGCTTTGATTAAATAGTTTTATAACATCCTATGAAATAAAAAAAATCTTTTAGCTTAAATAAGGGTTTACTAATTTAGAAGAATGGCAATCAAAATTAAGAGAACATCTTTTTTGAATAAATTATTAAAGATGACGTGAATTAAATAGACTTTAAGCATGAAGAGAATTATCATATTTTAGGAAAAATAGATGACTACATTGAATCAGTAATTTTAAATTAAAAGATTAATATGGACGTTTTAAAATCAAAATTAAAATAAAATAAGCTTTTATAAAGAATTACGCGCCCAAAAATATCTGACCTTGTAATAAAGCCTCGTATAATAGGACTTTGTAAAAATGAGTCACATTCATCCATCAAAGTATTCAATTCCAGAAAAGAACCATATTATACTGCAAAATAAGCTCAAGAAATAATCTAAGTTTTATTAATCTAATATTATTTATATTTAGAAAAAATTGGTTTTCATGCATAGTGTATAAGAGGTTAAGAAATCTTCTAATCTGAAAAAACTACATGAAAAAAATCGTCAAATACGGGCATTATCAAAATTTGATTAATAATAATTAAAATGGAAGGTGTGTGAATAGTAAATTGTTAAATCTAGCCA
>Ga0164295_10004095_pt1 | contig 11623 bp, 16 predicted proteins | sample GEODES006metaG_FD_111798 | JGI IMG/M metagenome (GOLD analysis project Ga0164295, IMG submission 111798) | Oligotrophic lake water microbial communities from Sparkling Lake, Wisconsin, USA - GEODES006 metaG | ecosystem: Environmental > Aquatic > Freshwater > Lake | place: USA: Sparkling Lake...
AAAGGCATATGAATCTCAACGCGTTCATTAAGGAATGGAAATCGTTTAAAAAGAGATTCAATCGCCGAGATATGATCATTATCTAGGCGACGGAATCGTGGTACTTTTTGTTTCTCAAATTGAGGTACAGTGCTATGGACAGATTTGCTCATCATTTTATATTTTGGTCTATATATTAGACGTTATCGGGCTTTAGATTCTCTATTACCATTTCTTCAGGGTGAAGTTCATAATATATTTTCTCCATTTCATTAACTGTGGCATGGATATCTTCATATAATGGAACAAGTCTATCTTTAATATGTTCTATTGGAAAATCCCACCACTTATATTTGAGTAGTTTTTCAATAATTTCAGGAGGAAATCTATATTTAACTACACGCGCCGGATTTCCCACAGCTACAGCATATGGAGGGATTGATTTTGCTACTACTGCGTTTCCTCCTATTACCACACCATGTCCAATATCAAGACCTGAATAGATTGTTACATTAGAACCAATCCATACATCATTTCCAATTTTTGGAATTGGTTTTTCAAATGCTTTAATAAATCTACAACCAAGTAAATGTACAGGATAGCTTGTAAAGCCCTCCATGCGATGATTACCATTAAGCATAAATTTTAGGCCACCACCAATTGAACAAAATTTTCCTGTTGTAATTGTTCCAGTCATCCCCCATGCGCCAAAATCAGTTGGCTTTTCTCCATATGAATGAGGACCAAATACAAAATCCATTATATATGTATAATTATACTGATTACCTTTTTAGGTCTTTAAAAAGAAGAATAGCTTTTATCGGAGAAAGTATCGTTGGCATAAATGCCTGGCATAAATTCTCCCCCACCTTGTATAAAATCTGGATTCATCTTCTGAGAATTATCTGATGTTACTTGTATGCTATTACTCGCAATACCTGCTTCAACTGCGATTGATGTATTATTATTTAGCGGGGGCGGGCGGAAAGATCTTTCAGGGTAACGTAGATTTTCAGGAATATCTGAACTTTCTTGTTGTTCATAATAAGGATCCTTTGGAGCAGGATCACCATAAACTACCGATTCACCTTCAGGTGCTTCTTGACTAGGAGAATTAGGACCGGAAGGCATAACAACACGAGAAGGGTATATTGGAGCCTGGCGAATTTCAATTGAAGCTGGGGCGGGCACTTCAAATGTTTCTGTATTTTTTGTATTAGAATCCAATGATGGAGATGGTTCAAAAACTTTATCTTTAATTAAAAAGTAAAAAACAAATCCTACAATTAGAACTCCAAATATATAGATATATGAATTCATTCCTCTTTTTCATCTCGTGAAAATCATATTTCCAATTCAACATCAAGATTATTATTTTATTTCAGTATCGTATATATTATAATTTTTAATTATGTAGTCGCATTAAGTACATAATTAGCATGATTAGCCGGTAAACTGTACTTAATAAGAAATTCGTGAAAATTTAGTTGAACATTTTGCGGATCAAGACTCACTTTAGATTTTTGATGTTTTGAATTATGTGGGGTTGTTTGATTTATAGACTTTTGACTTATAGACTGTTGACTTATCCACTTTTTAATATTAATATGCTCAGCCTTTAAAGACTCTTCGCTATATTCTATTTCAGCATTTTTTGTAAATCGCATCCATTCTCCAATCATTTCAAGAGTTCCCATCGTATCTGATTTTATCATTTCATAAGGTACATAGCTTACTTCAAGTAAGTCCGCTCCAACCCAATCTTGTGGCATATTTTTAGTATGAAAAGTAATTAATAAATCATTAGATTCAGAAATTACAATTTGATCAAGATAGATATAACTTTTAGAATTAGAGCAAGATTCATTTTCTTCTAATACCCAATTAGCTCCAGAATAAATTCTAATCATTTTCTTTGATGTATTGGAAGTAGCAGCCTTCCATATAAAAATTGACGGCATCGTGCGTATCCTATATAATAGACGCAACAGGGATTTAAGCATCGTCTGTGTGCTTAGTCTATCCAGGAATGCCCTCTCTTTCCACAATTGTTCTATCAATTAAGGGCGAGGCTCGTAAAGCAAATCTAACACTTAATGAAGATAGCAGTCTACCAATTGAAAGTCTACAAAAATATTTTAAAAAAAAGGATGAACCAGAGAGTATTTGTTGTTATGATTATGATAATAAACATATTTTCATATTTGGATATAAAAAGGGTAAAAAAGGAACTGAAAATAAAACAGAGCTACCAGAACCCTATTCTGATGTAGTCCTATTTGGTGATGCCATTGTAGTTGTCGCACAATCAAAAAACTGGGAGAATCCAATTCCATATACAGTGGATCAATGGAATGTATTTATGATTGGAGCTGATAAAGAAAAGGATGATGAAATAGATAATGAGGAGCAATCAGACGATGAGGATGAAGAAGAAGCAGAAGCCGAAGAATTTGAAGAGGATGAAGTTGAGAAAAATTCTATTATTGAAGAAGAAATAGAAGAGGAAGAGGAGGAAAAGCCAGTAAAACGTAAGCGCGCCGCCGCATATAATAAAGTTGATACAGCAGGACTCAAAGAAGATATTTCAATTGAATCTGAACCTGAAACAAATAAGATAAGATTGCTTTGTATTTCCAATCTTAAATTCCTTGAGGATAAGTTTTCAAAAGAGGATATTCGTCTTCTTGAAAAGGGAATATTTGAGGCAGCTTTTAACTTTGCTCTTAAAAATCACGTAGCGCGTAGTTGGAAATCTCTTATATTTATTGAAATTTATCGTGAGATTGTTCGGTCTGTATTCAGTAATATTCATCCAGATAGTCCAGTTAAAAATCGTCGTCTACTTACACGTGTAATTGATGGCGAGTTTCCTCTATATACAATTACATCTATGTCATCATATGAAATGTTTCCAGAAAAATGGTTTGAACTACGTGATAAACAACTACAGAGGGAGCAAAAGATTCTTGAAGGAAATAAGAGTCGCGCTACAGATCAATTCAAGTGCCGTCGCTGTTTAAAACGCGAATGTACGTATTATGAGCTTCAGACGCGCTCGGCAGATGAACCTATGACAATCTTTATCACTTGCCTCAATTGTGGTAAAGAATGGCGTCAGGGTGGTTAACACGTATAATATAATTAAAAATATAATAATATATTTTTTATGTATCAATTGTATTTACTTTTAATTGAATACCAAAATGTTGATTAATACGTCGCCGCTGTTCTTCAGTTGGAATTAGGCGATTTGCCTCAATATCTCTAAATGTATTTCTAGGGAAAGAGCACTTAGTATCAGCCTTTATTTGACTTAGTGAGAGTTCAATTCTTTTACGAATAAGTGCCTGTAGTGATTCAGGAGTTACACGTTTTTTAGGGATAGGTTTATCAGAAATCTCTAGTTTAGCCATTTGAATCTTTTCGTCTTTTTTATAATCACGAGGCTGAATATTGTGATTTTTAGAAGCTGTACGACGGCGAAATGTTACAGGTGTCCAATCTTGACAATCCATTTTCTATTAGCTGTGTATTATAACCATAATATTTTAAGTCAAATTTTTATTTCTTAGAACTTAATAAGTTAAATTAACATGTCTACAACCGTTAAAAAATTAATAAATATTCCTGTTTCTATATCAATATTACACAAACAAGAATACAAAAATTTATATATGATGCTTATAGTTAAAAATAAATCATCAAAACGCCGGGCCTTTAGTGAAAAGAATAATGATAATTCTGATGATATAATGGATGAAATATGTTATGTAAATCAATCACGTATTAGTGATAGACAGTTGCGTCGTAATACTTTAAAGAATTAATAAATCTGCTAACCGCCAATATTCAAATTGTCCATTCGGTAGCGGACGTTTAATAATAAATGGGAGACGTTTTTGTTCAAGTTCTAATCTGGCAATATCGCGTACATCGGTAATATGTTTTGGTACTGCGATAAATGCGGCAGAACCCCTACTTATTTGATTCGCACGAAGACCAATAATTTTAGTCTTTTCAAAGTTTGTTAAGAATGGATAAGTCCGGTGATTAGAATCAACCTTATCACCACCTGGAGGTACATATTGTAGAGGAATCTTGGGAATAACTTGCTCAATATAATCCAAATTACATTCTGGATGCTGCTGATATAGACGCTTGAGTTCTGGTTTTACTTCGGGGACACCTTCTTCTACCTCAACTTCAGCTTCATTATATTCCTCATCCCATTCCTCTTCTTCATAATCAGCGGCAACATCAATGAGTTCATCGGCATCCATATTATAACTCTAATGATATTGGATTATTTTAAGCGATCAAATTTTGTATAATTATCCTAAAATTTGATTGAATTCCAACAACTAATAATCAGCATAAAGATTTGGTATAGTCTATATTCATAGATGACTGAAAATTCCGATACCGTCCAAGCTGATCCGAAGATCTATGAATCATTTGATGAAATGGGTCTTTCCGATGAAATCATCCGAGGTATTTACTCGTATGGATTTGAGACCCCGTCAAAGATTCAACAAGTGGCAATTGTGCCTATGAGCAAGAATAATGATATTCTAGCTCAATCACAATCTGGCACAGGTAAAACAGGTGCATTTACAATTGGTGCCTTAAGTGTACTAGATAGTTCAATTAAGGCTCCACAAGTTATTGTAATCTGTCCAACACGCGAACTCTCTCAGCAAACTGAGCGTGTGGCGCGTGCGCTAGGTAATTATATGGGTCTAAAAGTTCTATCTGCTACTGGAGGCAATCAACTTCGTAGTGATATTAGTACACTAAAGGCGGGTGCGCAATTTATTGTTGGAACGCCTGGCCGCATCTTTGATCTTATTCGTCGCGGCGATTTAGCAATTGAGCATATGAAGTATATTATTCTTGATGAAGCTGATCAAATGTTGGAGGACCTTTTCGCTGAACAAATCCGAACTATTCTTGATAATAAATTTCCTGCTTCTACTCGCCTGGCATTATTTAGTGCTACTATGCCTGTCAATGTACTTGAAGTAGCTGAACATTACCTTAGTAATCCTGTACGTATTCTTCTACCAGCAGATGAAGTTACATTAGATGGTATTAAGCAATACTATGTAGGATTGGAGCGTGAGGAATGGAAGCTACCTGTTCTACTTGATCTATATCAACAGATCGCAGTTAATCAGGCGCTTATTTACGTGAATAAGCGTCAAAAGGCAGAGTGGCTAGCAAAACAGCTGGCCGCACAGGGATTTACACTTGAGTATATTCATGGTGAAATGGAGGTGGCGGATCGTAAAAAGCGTATGGAGGATTTCCGCTCTGGACAGGTTCGTGTACTTATCAGCACTGATCTTCTAGCACGTGGTATTGATGTTCAGCAAGTATCACTTGTAGTAAATTATGAGCTTCCTGTTCAACGTGAGAATTATATTCATAGAATTGGCCGTTCTGGACGTTATGGTAAGAAGGGCGTGGCAATTAATCTCATTTATGGAGGGGAAATGAATTCTTTAAAGGAAATTGAAAAGCATTATAGCACTACTGTTCATGAACTTCCTGATGATCTGGCTTCTCTTAGTATTGTTTAATAATAAATTCTTTAATATATAAATAATAAAATAATATTTTTGATATATTATTTTATTATTTTATTATTATATAAAATATCTTTTCTTTCTAATCATTTCTCTCTACAATCCGAATATCATGACGACAAGTAGGACAGTGAACATTTCGCTGAAACCAAGTATCAATACATATTTGATGAAAGTGATGATTACAATATGTTAGACAACGAACAGATTGATTAGATTCTATTTCATCTTGACAAATCGCACAATTATCATCTTGTTGTTCGGTTGTTATAAAAGTAGTTGAGGCATTATCAATCTCTCTGCCAGTAGGATATACTGGAATAGATTGATCCAGAAATGCCTGAAGTTGTTGTTCAGCCGCTTGTTCATTCATTGTCATTATTCCACCATTAGCGCTTCCTAAAATAATAGAAAGTCCGCCAAGAAAGCTATCCATTACATCAGCTCTACCAGTATTTACCCGAATACGAGCTGGTACTGCGCCATCACTTCGTAGGCTTGTCGCCGAGGTTGTGGACATTGTACTTTGTGTAGATGTGCTTGGTATTACTGTACTAGTTCCTGGAATAATAGGATTGGATATATTAGTATATCTATTCACAGGCATTACACCTTGTCTTGCTCTTTGACGCATTCTATATTGCTGTAATCCTCGTTCATAAGGACTTATTTCAGATACTGCGCGAATATAACCTAATACATCTTGAACATTTTGAAATCGTCTAAAATTATATAAGAGTTCTGGAAAATGAATATGAAGATCATTTAGAAGTTGTACTGAATATATATTTTGATTAGCCATCTTCAATAACTCTATATATACACGAACAACTTAAGCCCTTATCGCGTCAAAATTATATGGAGGAAAGATCTACTTCAGAACCTCAGCCACAAATAGATGTATCATTAAAAGGGGTTGTAGGAATTCAAAATATGGGAAATACATGTTATTGTAATTCCACACTTCAATTAATTCGCGCATGTCCAGAATGGAATGCGTTTTGTCTCACTCAAAACTTTACAGAACAACTTAAAAATATACCAGATGATAATGCTTCTAAAAGAATTTTGTTAGCATATCAAGATATTATTAAATCAGTGTGGTCCGCATATAAACCTGCTTATGTTCGCCCACTAGGATTTATTTCAGAAGTACGTAAAGCAGTAAGAGGAACTGTATATGAAATGTTTGGCGTACCTGTACCAAATGATAGTCATGAATATCTTGTATATCTTCTTGATAAATTTCATGAAGCAATAAAAACGGAGTCAGTATATACGGAAATTATTCTGGATGATTCCACAAATAATACTGAAAAAATGCGCATCATGGCTGAAAACGGGTGGAATAAGTTTGTAAGTAAAAATAAAAGCGAAGTTGTTGATCGCTTTTTTGGTATGATGCGAAAAACTATCCATTGTACTGAATGTAAAAACAACACATATCAATGGGAGGTTTTCAATTCACTTAAAATTCCTTGTGAGGGTCAAAGTTTTAAGGAGTGGATAAAGAATGAGGTAAAGGACTCTGAAATTGAGGGATATGATTGTGAGAATTGTACAAAAATATCTCCCACTAATAAAATCCGTCATAATGCCAAAATTCATACACATATTTGGAAATTACCGCATAGTTTATTTATAACTCTGCGCAGGTTTAATTATGATGGTCGTAAAAATATGTCTGTATGTCCTTATACTGGTGAGCATATGAATTTTACAGAGTTTTTCGCGGAGGAATCCGCAGATTCCAGTCGTGCTTGGACATATGAATTAAGGGGTGTATCAGATCATCATGGTTCACATATGGGCGGGCATTATACCGCGCAATTTAAGCATCCACTTTCAAATGAATGGTGGATAATGGATGATGAGACGGCTCATAAACAGGGTGGACCGATAGCAGGCGCATCAAATTATATATTTTACTTTCGCCGTATATAATTAATATATACTAGAAGTCGTATATAATTAATATATACTAGCACTTGTATCAGCTAAATTAACAACTTTATAGCTCTTATGAGTTTTATTATGTTCAAATCCTTCAATCTTATTTTTATTTAGTGTCACAGTATTAATTTTACCCATCCATCCTGCCTCACCACATACTCTATAATGTACATGCGGGTCCAATTTACCCTTAAAAGGTACTTTATAGCTCTGGGGTTCTCTTATTTTAAGTACAGCTTCTCCATTACCATTTGAGATGGCGACACCCGCATTTTGGTAATCAAGATATGCGTTTTTCCAGGAGTTGAGTTTTTCACCAGAACTTGGTTCAGCTGCCCAATATACAATTTTAGCATTTGGACCAACATTTAGTTTAACTTCCCTTGTGGCACCGGGGGGATCACGTGGTTCTAATACAGAACAAGGGACAACCATTGGACCTAAAAATGGTAAGTATGTATCTCTATCAAACATTATTGCTAATGCGCTAACTCCCACTAATATATATATAAATGTGGCAAGAACACTTTTACCAAAAATGCGTGATACAATATTTACATTAAAAAGACCTATTAGAAGCCAGTTAAGACCTCCAATAATAAGAAGAGATATAGCGATTTTAAACACTAATTTTTTTAAATAAGTTTCATTAAAAACACCCACAAATCTATTCTCATAAAAGTCATTCATTTCTAATTAAGTATAAAGAAATAATTAATATCTAATAGCATACATAACATATGTTATTAAATATTAAAGATATAACAGTTTATATAATTTCACCAGGTACAGATAATTATCGTAGTAAACTTATAAAAGTATTTGAACGAGTAATTGATGAAGGATTTAAAAGTGTTGTATTTTTTAAGAGTATACCAGGTCCTAATAAAACTGCGAGTTTGACAAATACAGTCCTAGAAATATTCAAACGGGAATTAAACAATGATAACCCCTTTATAATTCTAGAAGATGATTGTGCTTTCTTTACAAAGTATAATCAAATAGAGATTCCTGATACAGCTGATATGTTATATTTAGGTGTATCTTTATGGTCATATCCATATAGTACTGATACACTTTATTCAATGTATCGTCCAGATATTATTCGTAATTCTATAGAAACAAATGAATTGTATAATAATACTTTAGTTAGAATTAAGGGTATGACTAGCGGGCATGCGATTTTGTATATTTCAAGAGATTTTATTAGGACATTTATAGAGAAAATGACCGATATTTCAAAGTATCTAGATGACGTTCCACATGATTTATTATTTTCATCGCTTCATCAATCATTTAATGTATATGGATTAAAACACCCTATGTTTTATCAAGATGTGACTCTGGGAGGACAAGAAGAGGTTACTAAGTTAATTTTTAATGGTGAGTGTTATAGATAAATACAGTTTAAAGTAAAATAAAAGATTATTATTAATATGCTACCTTCAAAAAATGTATGTTTTATTCACAGTACAAATATGAACATTACTGGCACATTTATATTAGATATACTAATTAATTATCTTAATAAATGTGGTATTTTTGATAAATTAGAGTTTTTAATGATTAATAATATTGGTGAACCTTTAGATGAAGAAAAATATAAAAATATTAATAAAAAAATTATTGTTATAAATTATTCAAATGATATATCTTTATTTGAGAATGCTACTATGAAACAAATTATAACTTTTTCAAAATTATATGATAATTATAATATTTTATATTTACATACAAAAGGTATTTCATATACACAAGATCATTATTTTTATCCAGGAATTTTGTCTTGGATTAACTATATGTTATATTGTTTAGTTAATCATTCAGAAGATTGTATTAAGTTATTAAATATTTATGATACAATTGGAGTAAATATTAAAGAACATGATGCTAATCCATTACATTACAGTGGTAATTTTTGGTGGGGAAAATCATCATATTTAAAAAAGCTATCTCCTAATATTTTTAAAGATAAATATGATTGTGAATTCTTAACATTATCAAAAAGCCCAAAATATTTTAATATATTTACATTACATCAAATGTATGAAAATATATATCCATTAGAATCATACAAGACTATGATAATAAATTCATTTAATAATGAAATTGCTAAACATATTATATAATAATCTCTCTATCTCATTATATATTGATTCATCCATATTATTAATAATAGTATAATCGCTTACTCTATTAAGCAAATGATATTCTGAAATATCATCAACTGGACTCTGTAGCTGTCCTTGGCGAACAATATTAACAGGTGTAACAGTATATTCTGGAAACATATCTATTAGGATTTGTAATTCATTTGGATATCTCCAATCCGTTATAACAATTTTATTTGGTACAGAATCTAATCCATATATTTCCTGACAGCAATGTTTGGCAAATATACCAGTATCTATTTTTCTTAAACGTAGCGCCTCATCAATAAGAATTTGGCGATATGTTCTATTACTTGAATCAGTTGAGCATACTTGTAGTTTACCCTCTTGTGTATGAAGTTGTTCAAGAGCGCAGTTAAAATCTTTTGCTACAAACTTTTTAAGAGAATCTGCAAAGGCAAAACGTTTATAATTATATTTATCACAAAGAATCTGCCCGACATAATCCTTTCCAGAATTTGAAAATCCCCTTAGCACAATAATTGACATTTTCTATACTCTAAATATTTTTAGAGAATACTCCTTATATTGATCTAAAGGCCTAAAAAATAACTATATATATTATATAATATGAATAGTTATTTTGATTATATTAATCCAAAATCTATACATATTATATTTGATATAAAAGATAACTCTGATAGTAAACCTCTGAAAAGACCTTACAAACATGTTATCTTAGACCCAAGATCTCCGAATCAGCGATCTACAAACCTACGAAGACAGACTCCGCCTAAACTATCATTAGAACCTGCTGGTGAATGGGAAAAAGATTATCCACGTTCATTTATTAATAATTCTAATGCGCAATACATGCTTAATTCTATTATATCTAGAAGCAGTGTTCCTATTTTATCTTAGATATTAGATCTTAGATCATATACCTAAAGACATTTTTATTTTTATTAAAAGAATGCTTGAAAAAGCTTCAAAAATATATGTGGCAGGTCATAAAGGATTGGTTGGTAGTGCGATTGTAAGAAAACTTATAAGTGAGGGATATACAAACTTAGTTCTTAAAATATCACATGATTTAGATTTAACTATCCAAGCCGATGTAGATACGTTCTTTAAATCCGAAAATATTGAGTATGTATTTTTAGCCGCGGCTAAAGTTGGCGGTATTTGGTCCAATAATATATACAGGGCCGATTTTATTTACAGAAATTTAATGATACAGAGCAATATTCTTAACGCAGCCTATAAATATGGTGTTAAAAAACTACTATTTTTAGGTTCAAGCTGTATATATCCTAAAGAGTCTGCCATTCCAATAAAGGAAGAAAGCTTATTAACGGGTACTCTGGAATACACTAATCGGCCATACGCTATTGCCAAGATCGCAGGCATTGAGATGTGTCAATCATATAGAAAACAATATGGATGTAATTTTATCGCATTAATGCCGACTAATATGTATGGGCCAAATGATAATTATGATTTAGAGAATTCACATGTTATGCCTGGATTATTGCGTAAATTTATAGAGGCAACTAAAAATGATACGCCGCACATTAATTTATGGGGAACAGGCAACCCTATGCGAGAATTCCTACATGTGGATGATTTCGCAGAAGCGTGTCTATATTTCATGAAGACTTATAATGATGAAGATATTATAAATATAGGAACGGGTCAAGATATAACTATAAGAGACTTGGCATATATGATTAAAGAGATTACGGGTTACAAAGGAGAAATCCGATTTGATACAGATAAACCCGATGGGACTTTAAGAAAAGTTTTGGATACATCTAAAGCTACACAATTGGGCTGGACATACAAGATTAAATTAGAAGATGGTATTCAACAAACGTATGAATTAATTAAAGATATGTTTTAGATGTTTTAGATTTATATAAAATATACACATTTTTAATATTGAGTAAATAGTAGAAATGAGTAGTAACTTACTAAACACACCAAAGC
>Ga0164295_10004096_pt1 | contig 11621 bp, 12 predicted proteins | sample GEODES006metaG_FD_111798 | JGI IMG/M metagenome (GOLD analysis project Ga0164295, IMG submission 111798) | Oligotrophic lake water microbial communities from Sparkling Lake, Wisconsin, USA - GEODES006 metaG | ecosystem: Environmental > Aquatic > Freshwater > Lake | place: USA: Sparkling Lake...
GTTCTCATACTGTTAGTTTATTAAAAATCCAAATCGAAGATTTTTTAAAAATTAAAAAAAAAACAATTAGATTAATTTGTATGGGGTCTCCATTAGAAGATGATTATGATTTAATTAATATACCTAATAAAACGGTTATTCATTTGATATTACAATTAGAAACAATTGATGAAAATTAAATTAAATATAAGGCTGTAATAGTTGTAGCATCGCTCATACACTGCAACAAGTGTAACTAACACCTGCAATTGGGTTTCCAATACATCCACCTGTTTGGTATGCACAGACTGGAGTTGTAAAGTAATAATTATTAGTCCCGAGTTGATTGGCACAGTATTCGCACATCCATGCACACCCGGTTCCAGAACCTACACTAAATGTTATACAACCATTAGGGTTGCACATTTGTGAAACTACATTTGTGAAAAAAAAAGCCGATAAAATAAAAAGCTTTTTAAATGTCATTTTAAAAAGTTTCTTATTTATAAGATTTATTAAATTTTTAAGTTAAATTAAATTAAATTAACAAACGGAAAAAGTTAACCTTTGGTTAACTTTCCATAACAAATGGAATAGCTTCGCTATTCCATAAATAACTGATGATGGTCGATGTGTTCAAATTGTTTTGAAACCATTAAACGGATAAAATGTTCAATACTTGTAAGGTCACGATACATATCATAATAGCTTGAAACAGCATACACTAAATTTTGAGAATAATATTCCAAAACACGTTCGGTTTCAATTGTAAAATTATCTAAAAAGTGTTTTTTAAAAGATATTTCATAAATATAAATAAAATCATAATCGGAATTTGTCATAAACCATGAATAAAATGTATCGTTATGATTCTTAAAATTATAACTTAAAAGTTCAATTATTTTCTTAATAATTTCATTTATTATACCACCAAGGCGGTCTTTGAATTTTTGTTCCAAAGACATTTTAACTTTTTTGCTTTAAGAAAGGTTATTTCTTTAAATTACCATAATTTCTTTTACAATTAAATTATAATTTGGTTCATTATATTGGTTAACCCATATTTTATCTAGAGCTAAGAGGCAAATAACAGTAGTATTATTTGATAATTTGTAATAATTAAATAATCCAGTTTCGTTATAAATTTTTATTATGGGTTTTGAATACTTAAATGGAATTTTTACAGTAAAAAGGTCTTCTGAAAAAACACTTTTAATATCGTTCTTAAGGGTTTCTTTAAAGAAATTCTCAAGTTGTGTTATTTTTGAACAAAAATCCTTGCATGCTTTTGTGGGAAGTATTTTCAAAAGAAGATATTCATGGTCATTTTCTTTTATTAAATTTTCAATAATTACTTTGGGAGTCTGAAACTCTAAAGAATCATTTTTATATTTTAAATTAATTAATGTTCCATATTCTATATTTGTTTTATTAAAAGAAAATTCTTTAAAATCAAGTTCTTTTAATTTATATTTCATTTTAAACGCTCAAATTTTAATTTAATTTAATTTTAAACGAAAAAAAATATTAAGGAAGATTATAAAAAATGGGACTCGCTGGAATGCTCGGAGGTGCTGCTTACAGCGGTTTTCGCTCAAAATTCAACACTATGACCCTTGTAGTAGCATTTGTGCTTTCAATTTTCTGTATTCACAATACCCGTACATGTGAAGACAAAAAGGGATATCCTGATTCACGTGGATTTGTGAAGTTTGGTTACGGAATTTCTATCACTTTACTTGTTCTTATTTGTATAATCTTCGCCCTTGATTTATTCTTCAAGATAGCCAAAGTAAGTCCTATATAAAAATTAAATTAAAGTAAAAATTAAAATTAAATTATATTTTTTACTTAAATTTGTTTAACAAAGTTAGTGTTTTTTATTGCAACCATTAACCATTGATTCCATAACCTCTGATGCTGTCATATTATCACTTGGTAGACAATTTTGGTCAATTGGTGTTGATGAAGTGTTTTCAAGTTCTGTAACATCGATAACACGGTCTTCATTTGGTTCAATCGGTTTTTGAGTTTCCTCAAGCTGACGCCGAGATTCCTCCTCAATCCGCTTGAGGGTCGCACGCTTTGCCTCATCGGCTGCCTGTTCCATCATCTCACGCTTACGCTCCTCAAAGTGCTCCTTAGCATAAATCTGATTCTTCTTGTATTCACTAATAATTTTATTAAGTGTTTGGTCCTGATAGGTTTGGTCGGATATATGTTCAGGATCAGGTGGGACAAGGCACCAGTTATACATATCGCAAATAAAAATATCAAATGATGGGTCAACTTTTATAAGACGTTTTACATGTTCAACAGCTTCTTCTCTATGTCCAAAGCATCCACGAATCTTCATACCAATTGCACTTGACTTTTGATTGCTTGTTGGGCTTACAAAGGAAACACATGCCCAGTTTTGCCCAGGGACCTTGATTGTATCTGTTTCAAGGTTAACTTCTATAGAATCAGTTGCTTTGTGAATTGCATCGGTCACTGCACGGATCTTTGCAAGAGCTGGTTCGGGGAGCTCATCCCATGGGTCGATGCGCTTCTTTTCGAGGGTAGACATTTTTTATTAATAAAAGGTTATTTCTTTAAATTAACTTTAATTTTAAATTATATTTAAAAGAAATTTAGATAGATGGAATAAATTCCCATTGAAGGTCTGTACAAATCCCTTTCCAAATAAGGTCGTGTTCATAAAGTCTTTCTCTGTTTTTAAGTAATGGAAAGTAAATCAAGAATTCATCCTTTCCGAGTAATTGGCACATTTTGTAAAAAGTGTAATTGTAATTTAAAAAATTCTTCCGTAGGGGACAAACTATCTTAGAATATTTTTCAAATGATGGTTGAATTTCATCAAACATTATCTTAAGTTGTTGTTCAAGTTCTGGTGTAAGTTTTGGAGCTTTGAGACCACAAAATTCATTAATTATAGTAGGTATATGTTCATAATACTTATTGTATTTTAATTTTTTAAGATAACTTTGAACCAATGAATTGGTAAACATTTTGGGGTCTGTGATATTGTATTTTTTAAATTCAATAGAAAGGTCTCTCATTATACACGGAGGTATAGTTGTATTTTCTTTTGCCTGAAGTTGATTCAGACATTCTTGAAAATGATTTTTACGGTCATAATTAAAAACAATTAATTGTTCAATATTTTCTGTATAAACAGGAAATACATCATCACATATAAGTAGTTCGGATGATAATCCACATCCAGTGCATATTTCACAACTTGTTTTACAATCAAAAATAAAAGAATCACGGTTACAGTTTTTACAAATTGCTTTGGGTGTAGTATTAGTAATAATTTCTTTTAATTCAGGATTAAATTTTCTAACATAATTATTGTATGTTTCCAATTTTGAATTATTTATCTTGGAATTACAAAAAGAATCCATTTGTCCCTTATTTGTTTGTTCTTCAAATTGTTCATCAGTTCCATTTATTGTAACAAAAAAATCAAGAAGGTAGTTGTTTAATTCAATATCATTTTCAATATCAAATATCTTTGATTCAATATCATGTATTTGCTGATACACTTTAACTCTTTCATTAATGTCTTTTAACACTTTTGATTTTAAAGTTGTTAACAATAATCGATAATCAGGTAATTTCTTTTTTTCCAATTCAAAGTATTCTAGCTTTTTTTCATGGAGGTCGAAAATATTGCTTCGAGTATCAGAAAGAGCATCTTTTTTAGATAACTTAAAAGTTGCCATTAAAATAATTAGTTTCTATTCTTTAATTAAATTGTTTTAAAAATAAAATAACAGTAATTTGTAAAGTTATTTTAATGAATTATTACAATGAAGTAAATGATTATTTTAATAACCCCACTCCAAGTGCACCTAGAGGATTACAATATGGAACCATAAATACATTTAACAGCATTAACATCCCATACGGACAAAATCTTTTACCTTCAAATGTTATTAATAGACAAGGTGCACCAGGACCAGGATCATTTGGTTCCAATTTTACAGGTGGACAAGTTATTCAATCACTAAGTGTAACTGGTCCACAAAATAACCAAGCTGTTAGACATATGAATCGTGCTTTTTTTAATCCTCAAAACCCATCAGGTGTTCCTCAATACACCAACGCTGACAATAATTATTCAAATACTTCATTACAATTTGAACAAAATAAATCAGGATACTTTACTTTACAAAATGAAATTTTTACAGAACAACCAGCTGCATTAAATAACAACCAAAACAACGTGTATAGCAATTATAAAGATCGTCAAGAAATTAATTATTATGTTAACAAAGCATCTGAATCTCTTCACCAAAAGCCTGATATATTAATGAGAGTTTTCTTTTCAGATGACAATATTAATCATTTACGAAATACCGTTGTTAAAAAGGTAAAGGAAATTACAGCTGATTCCGGTGTTGCTGGAGATAAAGAAGGTGTAACAATCCAAACTCCAAATATGGATGATTTCTTTTACTACATGGTAAATATATTTCAGAATTACAAAATCCATAATGGAAGTATATGTTTTGTAAATCTCAAAAATAATTCTAATTTAAAAGCTGATATAGGAAAATTAAATACCAATGTATTACAAGAATACATCACAAAAATGGTATCCCAGATTAACATGTATATTTATTATTATAAGGATGCGTCACAACTCCCTGACCAACTTAGTCTACCGACATACACTGCAATGAAAGGAAGCAAATCACTTGAATATAATTCTGCTGGTTTTCAACCAAGTAATAGCATTGGTGTTGCAAGTTATAATCAAGTTGGAAATATAATTTAAAATACAGTTAAAATTAAGCTTTTAGACCTTTTAATTGTCAAAATAATTTCCACCCATCATTGGTTCTTCGATAAAAATCTTTTCACGATACTTCATAAAAACAAATACCAAAACACTTATAACAATAGCTGGTAATATATTTCGTATAAGTATATTACTTGACTTATTCTTTTCTTTATTATTTGATAAACTATACATGGATAAACTTATAGAAAGAAAAACAACTAATGGAACAATATAAATCCACATAGTTATAAAATACCGTTACTTTTTTAAATTTAAGAAAAAAACGAAAAACTTCCAGGTTCAACTGGTTGTTGGTGAACTGGTTGTTCTTTGTGAACTGGTTGTTGGTGAACTGGTTGTTGGTGAACTGGTTGTTGGTGAACTGGTTGTTGGTGAACTGGCAGAGGGGAATTTATAAACTGATGTTCGGGTGGAACTGACTGATTAAAATGCTCTGGTGGATGTTCTATTTCAACGTCTTCTTCTTCTGAAGATAATTCATCGGATTCCTTGTTAAACATAAATGGCTGTGAGGAGACCCCGTTGTTTTCACCAAGATTAAATGACTTTACAGATGGTTCTTCTCCTTCCGATTCGCTTTCTTCATCAGATGGGAAATCACCACCATCTACTGATTTTTCTTCGGAATCTGAATCATAATCTTCTTCTGAATCATCTGTTCCATTACCAAATTCTGCATTATCGTTGAGAGCATCGGCAAGATATTTTTGAAGGATATCGTCAAACGGAAGCATCTGACGTATCGTCTCGTCAACTGCGTTGCTAATAATTTGTTTGACGTGGTATCTATTTTGTTGAACATGCTTATTTTCGCGATGATAAAATAAGAAGGGGTCATAAAATATCTGTTGGGCTGATTCAATATAAATTGAATGAATGAAGATATCACTTGTGGGGATTTTTACACGGATATCATCTTTACTCCCTTTTAAACGAACACTTGCTAATATTTTTACGTTGGTTACAAAAATTGCCGTAACAATATCCATGATGTATGGACATTTCTTTTTGATGCGTTTAGATTCTTCTTGGAGAATTGTTTGGTTCCACTGGGGAATTTGTTTAAGAAGTTCTTGGAATTTATAAATTGTGCGTTTATTGTTCGAAAGATTAATTGCGTCTTGGTAAATACTGTTAAATCCTTGAATTAAAAGAGGAACTATAATACATTTTAACTGTTCGATATATTCATCACGTGCAGCTACAAGAACAGAAATATTTAGATTTTTACTCATCTTACTTTGTTTGTTACATTTAAATTAAAAATAAAATTATTACGAATTAAAATAACGGTTCTTTTCAAGAACATTTTAATGAAAAGAACTTTATCAGAACTAGACAAAAATGGATATTACAATAAAACTATCCATAAATGTATATTAAAATTGCACTTGCCTCTCGAGTTAATCAATGGAACATATAAAAATTTACACAATAATAACGAAGTATCGGGTGTTTTTTATGTTGATGAAAATGATAAAATATCTGTTATGAATAAAAATGAGGGTGACCATGGAAGTGTATACACACCAAATAATGTTATTAATTACCATACACATCCCATAAATGCATATCGTCAAGGAAAAACGGCATGGGGTTGGCCAAGTGGAGAAGATTTCCGGGAATCTTTAAAATTTGCTATATCTGGTAACAAAGCTCATCTTGTATTTACAGTTGAGGGACTTTATACTATTCAAGTAAGTCCATGTAAGATTAAAAAAATAAAAGAACTTCTTAACGATCACGAACGTGGTGTTCTTATTTTCTTAATTGAAGAATATTTTAAAACAACACATGATTTCCGTTGCGTTGATGAACTTAACAGTCTTACAGAACGAAATATAAATATAAATCCATATTCGTTTATCGATTTTGCAAACACCTTTGATATTTCTAATTTGCTTGCCAATAAAAAAGCAACCTTTAAAAGAGCCAAAGATCTTTTAATTAATAAAACTGGTCATACAGGTATCCATAGCGATAAAAACATAAAAAAATATAGTGGGTTAGACAGTTCCTTTTCATTTAGTAAAATTCCAAATATGGGTTTTCCGTCAGTTGAAGACAATTACATCAAAACAACACCTGCTTATAGTTTTTTAAATAAAGATGACCTTGAAAATCTTCGTAAAATAGACTCCAATGGAAATGAAGAAATGGTAGAGAAAAGTAGCATTTCCAAAGTTATTAAAAAACTTAAAGATATCTCATACAAATTTGAGACTATTCCATGCAATATAGAATGGAACAGTAACCCAAATGCTTGGTTTTTTGTTAATTTTTTTCCAACACAACAATTTCTTAACAAGTCCTATAAAAAGAATGGGAAATACATTATGCCACAAACAGATACTAAAGAATTATTTCTTAATAATGAACCCTTTATTCGTATATTTTCAAATAGCAATACTGGTTGTAAAATAACTAAAATTGCCAAGACCCACAATTTTAACATGGGAAAACACTTTTCCATGGGCAACCAAAAGAAAAGAAAAAGCACTTTTGGGAAAACAAATAATTCACTTTGTAGTGAAATAAGTTACCTTTTAACTTTAAGATAAATACCCAGCTGTAGGTATACCAAGTGTAGTATATGTATTATTGGGATAACTTTGTGATATATTATTCAGATATTGTTCAAATACTGGATTTGTTCCTCCATAACTGAGCATGGGTGTTGGTTCCTTTCCAGTATCTGTTGGAGTGTAAACAATACCAGGTAAGGTATTAACACCATTCGACCATTCGAGTTGAGGATTGTGAATACCTTTTTCTAACCCTAGAACATATGCATTATTACTGGTCATGTATGGGTCATTTGTCCATACATCATTGTATCCTCCACCAGTGTAGTAATTGGTTGGAAGGTCTTTCATGTTAGCATAAGCAAAGTCAGTTGGAGAATCAATGCTATAAAATGCAGGAATTTCTCCCTTGTTACTGGGGTCCCAAATCATGTTCAGAGGATTATTCAGAAGTGGTGCTATTTGATAACTTGCCGTGTATCGATTTTCAATACCATTGACTTCTTTTCCAAGTAATTGGGAATAACCATTTACACTTCCTCCATCAGTTTCAATATTGTAATTAAACTTAAGACCACTTGTTGTTGGCTGTGCAATAAGACGGTATTGCTGAAAGCGGGAACCATCGGGCATTGCATCCTTGAATGTTCCAGGTCCATCAATATTGAAATCTGAAACAGGTTGTGTGTTCTTACCTATTCTTGCATCTGGGTTTTGGATTGCCTGGCCGTTAATCGGAGTTGGCCCGGGTGTTGAAAAGTAAGAATATTCAGTAGCAGTTCGAAGACCAAAGTTTGAGGAACCGCCAACGCGAACATCCTTTCCACCAATTTTGGCATATTGTGGAATAAACTGTGAATAACTTGCTTGGGCTTTTGTAACTGGTGCAGTTGTTCCGTTGTATGTATAAAGAGTTGTTTCTTTCATTGTTGGACGAACAGGGTCTTGGAGACGATTTTGAAATTGACGCTGACCCTTTACATTTATCTGAGTGTTAGTTGTAGCTCCAAGGTCTCCACGGTCTGTTTCGACTGCATAAATACCAGTTCTATTTTGTTCAGCTTTAGGAAATGCACTAAATACAGTTCCTTCTGGTTGAGGATTAAGGTTAAGGTCGCTTTTTGACTTTAAGCTGTAATTAAATGAACTATTCCACTTTTCAAATTCAGTGCTTGGTGCTTTTCCACTAACCATTCCAATTGGGCCAGTTCCTGGAACAGCTGCATCGAAATATGAACAGTTAGTTGGTTGATTTTTTGAGTTAAGATAATATCCAGGAGAAACTGCCTGAGAATTACCCTGTGAAGCAGAATTCATTTGCTTTATATTATTCGTTATTTTTTTTAATTTAAAATAAAAACTTAAATTAAACAATGGGAAGTGAAATACCTCTTAACTCAAACTTTCTGGGACTCAGTTGTCAGTTAGGAGGTCTCACACTTAATGGAAATGTTGCAAATGGAACTGCACAAAGTTATACAGTCGTTACCATAAACGACCCTGCTGTAGTACAAACATTATCTAAAACAATTACCGGTAAATTTTTAAAAGTTCAAATTGGTCCTGTTGGTTCAGCTAACAGCGATTATTATTTACCACTTTATCGATGAAATTTCTGAACTCCACATAGCTTTTACTTTTGTTGCTCTGAGTGTTTCAAGTTCATTTTTCATCGTTTTCATTTTTGTTTCAAGCTCTTTTATTTTTTCTTCTGTGAGAACATGGATTTTTAATTCCAAAAGATAATCCCATGAATCATTTACTTTTAACAATGGTGGCTCAATTTCCAAGAGTTGTTTAACAATAAAATCTTTTTTCTTGTTAAATAATATCACTTTTTCTTCAATAACCAACTTGATAAACCTAACCTTTGCCTCAAGTAAATTACAGTCAGTGCTTAGTTTGTCAATAAGATACTTTTTACGCTTTATAAAATGATTTTTACGAACTCGGTAAAAACGGTCAATTATTTCTTCGGCACTATGGACTTTACGAATAGCACACATTTCATCAAAGACGTGCATATTTGATGTATTGATATAACTTGTAAGTTTGAGTTTCTTGGTAATTTCGCCTTTTGTTTCAAGTTCATCCAACACTGTTTTCTGAAACATTACCTTGAACGATACATTCTTGTCATCACTAGCATTGCGATAATCCAATATTTCGTTTGATTCAATGAGAGACTCGAGAAACTCCTTGTAATTCTGTGTCCATTTACCTATTGGAAGTTCGGAGATTTCAATCGAGTTCGAAACTCGTTTCCATACACCCGTTGTGATATAACGGTTCTCTGTAGAATCTGCTTCCAATTCAATTTTACCCGTAAAACCCCGATACCATGGAGTCATAGGTGTAAGTTCAGCTTGACCATCACTTTCAATAAGTTTATTTAAATTTGCTATAATGTCAACTGGATTGTAACACGGAATGTTCGTGCTGTAACCAGTTCCAATTCCTTCAGAACCATTTACTAAAATCATAGGAATAAGTGGTATGTAATATTTTGGCTCGATTTTCATTCCGTCATCATCGAGATAATCCAATAAAACATTGTCATGTTCATTGAACAACGTCTTTGCAATTGGCTGAAGATGTGTAAAAATATACCTTGGAGATGCTGAGTCCTTTCCACCAGTGATACGTGTTCCAAACTGACCCGAAGGAACCAACAAATTGATGTTATTACTTCCAACAAAATCTTGAGCCATGTTCACAATAGTTCCTTGAAGGCTAGTTTCTCCATGGTGATAGCTAGTGTGTTCAGAAATATACCCAGAAAGCTGAGCAACCTTCATATCACTATAAAGTCCTTTTTTCAAACATGCATAAAGTACTTTTCTCTGAGATGGCTTGAATCCATCCATCATATTTGGAATACTTCGCTCAAGGTCAGCGATACTAAAATTAATAAGTTCCTGATTGACAAACTGTGAAATGCTTTGTTTTAAAATCGTGTGGTCCAAATTGTAATTCTTTCCAGTAGATTCCTTAATCCATTCTTTTCGTTGGTCTTCAAAACCTTTCTTAAATGCTTTGATGAGGTCATTATCGGTATTTTCAGTAAAATTATAAACTACTGTTTGCTTTGCTAGGTTTGAAAAATATTCTTTGGCTTCTTTGGCAGTTGATGTTCCCAAACCCTTGTAATACTTAACTTGCCATTTCGATGGGTCGTTCGATTCCTTCCATGTATTAAAATCAACTTGAGTATAAAACGACTTGATTGTAACTCCCTTTGATACTTTGACTATAGGTGTTACAATGCTACTTATAAACGAATCAATCTTTAACAGACTAGGCCAAAAGGTATGGACCCAGTTAATAATAAGACCCTTGATATGAGAACCATCGTTATCGGCATCTGTAAAAATAATAATACCACCATATCTCAGAGACTTGAGGTCGTTGTATTCCTTTCCTTGCTGCAATCCCATAATTTTCTTCAAACAATTAATTTCCTCGTTCTTCAAAAGTTGAGTAGCCGTTGCATCACGAACATTCAGAAGCTTACCACGAAGAGGGAACACTCCATAATAATCACGACCAACAACTGACAAACCTGCAATGGCCGATGCTTTGGCACTGTCTCCTTCTGTAAGAATGAGTTTGCACTTGTAACCTTCAGAACCACCCGCTTTGTTCGCATCGTCGAGCTTCGGAATACCAGTTAAACGAATTTTCTTGGTTCCGTCGGTCTTAGATAGACTTTTGTTTTCTTTGGCTTTGGCTATATCAACGACATTTGCGGTAATACCTAATTTTTCGATTTTTTTGATGATTTCGTCTGACAATTCGCACTTGCTTCCGAACTTGTTTATCTTGGTAACGTGATTTTCCTTGGTCTGGCTTGAAAAAACTGGATTTTCGATAAGACAATTGACAAAAATAAGGAGATTGTCCTTGATATACGCCGGACGAATAGTAATGTCCTTGTGCTTCTTTTCGAGTTGTTCCTTGAGTTTATAAATTATTTGATTAGTAATAAGGTCGACATGAGTCCCTCCTTCAGATGTTGATATACCATTTACAAAAGAAACTTGAGTAAATTTGTCATACGGATTAAGCGTTACAGCAAATTCCCAACGCTCATTCATTTTTTCATATACTACAGGTTCATGCTCTTTAACAAACAATTTAGTAAAATCATGAAATGACTTGATAAGTACTTTTTGACCATTGAAATGAACGGAAACACTCTTATCGGTAACAGCGGAACCTTCATATACACGGGTTTTGAACAAAGAAATAGTATCGGGGTCCATATTTTCCATACCGAAGCGATTAAAATCGGGAATAAA
>Ga0164295_10004097_pt1 | contig 11620 bp, 9 predicted proteins | sample GEODES006metaG_FD_111798 | JGI IMG/M metagenome (GOLD analysis project Ga0164295, IMG submission 111798) | Oligotrophic lake water microbial communities from Sparkling Lake, Wisconsin, USA - GEODES006 metaG | ecosystem: Environmental > Aquatic > Freshwater > Lake | place: USA: Sparkling Lake...
GAACCAGGACTGGTTGCAGGTTGCCACTCCCTCCGAGCTCCTCGCTGTCCTTGCTGAGGAGGTCGGTCACCACCTGGATGCTCGCTTCAACCCGGTGGATACCCCTGGTGATGAGGGTGAGTTGTTCAGCCGGCTGCTCCTTGCCCAGCAGCCAAGCGCGGTTGAACGCGAGCGCATGCGCCAGCAGACTGATGCGATCCAGGTCAACTTGGCCAATGGCCAAGCGGCCTGGGCGGAGGCGGCCGACCCCCTTGATCCAGTGCTGCGGATCACTGGCACGGGCCAGGCAGAGATTCTGGAAGGTCGTAATAACAACGACAGTCTGTTTGGCATGGCCGGTGCCGATCAACTTGTTGGCAACCTCGGCAACGATTACCTCGACGGCGGCAGTGGCGCTGATACGATGGTAGGTGGTGTAGGCGATGACGTTTATATCGTCGATTCCACCTCCGATCTTGTCATTGAGGCGTCAAACGAAGGCAAGGATTCAATCCTTTCTACGGTTTCTCTGGCCCTTCCTGATAATTTCGAGAATCTTGATTTGCGCACTACCGGTGATGCTGCTGGCACTGGAAATAGCCTTGATAATGTCATTTATGGCGGCTTTGGCGCCAGCCATCTAAGCGGCGGGCTCGGCAATGATTCCCTCTATGGTCGCGGCAACAATGAAGATCATTTAGAAGGTGGTCTCGGTAACGACTATCTTGATGGTGGCCAGGGCATCGATTTGATGGAGGGTGGTTTGGGTGATGATACCTACGTGGTGCGTGATCCCCTTGACCAAATTATCGAAGCTGACCAGTCTGGTAATGATTGGGTCTATGCAACAAGCTCCTATGCTCTTGCTGAGAATGTTGAAAATTTACAGATGTTCGGCAGTAGCGATGGCCTCAGTGCCACGGGTAATCGTCTAAATAACACCTTGATTGGCGATCAATGGTCTAACCATCTTTCCGGCGGTGCTGGCAATGATTATCTCAATGGAGGCGCTGGCAATGACCAAATGGATGGCGGACTTGGTGACGATACCTATCTGGTTGATTCCGAGAGTGACAGCGTGATCGAGCTCAGTGGTGAAGGGTCCGATTGGGTTATCAGTACCGTGAACCTTAGCTTGTCGGCTAATGTTGAAAATCTCGACTTGCGTGGAACTTCCGATTTGATTGGCTCTGGTAATGATCAGGACAACATTATCAAAGGAAATCTAGGGAATACTACCTTGCATGGTGGTGGCGGCAATGATTCTCTGTATGGCCGTGGTTCCGGCAGTGATACCCTCTTCGGTGACGCTGGTAATGATTTTCTTGATGGCGGTTTAGGAGCTGACACCATGGCAGGTGGCGCTGGAAATGACACCTTTGTCGTTGATAACCTTGGTGACCAAGTGGTTGAGGGTGCCAATGGTGGATCTGACTGGGTCATCAGTGATATCTCCTATAGCCTTGGTGCTGAGCTCGAAGGTCTCAGGCTACGAGGTGCTACGGAAGTGGAAGACCTTGATGGCGAAGGCAATGACCAAAACAATACTATTTATGGTAACGCCGGCCGTAATCACATCAATGGCGGTGCTGGTGGCGACATTATTAATGGTGGAGCAGGATCTGACACGCTTCTTGGGGGATCTGGTACCGACATGTTTGTAATTGCCAACAAGGAAATCGACGGTTCCATTGCCATGGACCATATTGGCGACTTCCAAACGGGTCAGGATGTTCTGTATCTATCCCGTAGTGCCCTTAATCTCGATACCACGAAATTTGGTGCCGGTATTCTTAAGGCTAGTGATTTGCTGTTTGTAAATGCTAATACGGAAGGTGGTCTGGAGGGCGCCAATGGTCTGGCCTCGACGGCTGCCTTTGTATTTGACCAATCCTCTGGAATTCTTTATAATAATTCGAATGGTGCTGAACTCGGCGCCGGAGAGAATCCATCGGGAATTGTCGAACTTGCCAGTGCGAACCTAAAGGCAACTGATATCCAGCTCTTTTGATAGCATCATCTAGGGTGCTTTCCGATTATTAGGGTTTCGTCCTTAGATTGCCAAGATACTTCCAGTCCTTGGTAAAGAGCGATAGCGCGCTGACGTTTGATTGGGTTTTTCACCGAATTCGCTGGCGTATAGGGAGGCAGTCCGTCCAGTTGGGCTCAATCCAACTTTGCTGCAAGAAGTGGCCACATCTTCCCCTTGGATTAGGAGTAATCTTAATTTGTTCAACCGTGTTCGTCTTAAAGTTAGCATGGGGGTCTCCTTCCTGATTTCGTTAAAAGCAGCCTGTAGCGTCCTTGCTGACACGTGGCAGACATTGCATAGGTCGCCAAGCGTAAGTGGCAGATTGTAGTACTCCTCCATGAAGGAGATTGTCGCATCTACGTAGGAAGACCAGGATCCTTTGAGTTGTGTGGTTTCTGCCTGGTAAAGAGATCCAGACATGCGCGCCGCCACGAAACTAATCATTGCCGCTTTAGTTGCCTCTTTCGAGGCCGCATGCCAATGCAATGGTTTTGAGCTTTTCAACCACAGTAAATGCCTTGCGCCAGCCTCTAAAAAAGCTTCATGCCCCTGGATTGCGTCGACAAACTGAATGATATTGTCATCGCTTTGCAGCAGGCTCATTCCCTCTTTGTAGAAATGCTCGCAGCTGAAATTTAGTAGCCAGCCGCAGGTTTCTTCTGAGTAAATTTGGCTGGTTTGCGTTTCATTGGGCATCGAAATGAAATTGATGCCTTCTTGCTTAGACTCGTATGGTCTGCCATTAATTTCACCCCCATAGCGTCCAGACACGCCGATTGAAATTGTAATTTTATTGCCCGGTTGACAGCTTTTCCATGTCTCAAGGTTGCGCGTATAAACCCTGGCGACATCTAACTTGGGGCCGCCTCCGGAATTTGTTTTGATCAGACCAGTATCGCTAGCGGCGCCTTTTATGGTTGCTTCTACGCCAAATTCTCGTAGAGATTCAATGCTTTCGGTATCCAGCTTCACTAGGGCTGGATCTTTAATCGAAGTATCCGACTTTTTTGCCGGCATTTCGGTCTGTTCGGGTTTAATTGTTGGCTGTGGTACCTGGGTCTACCCCCTGGCTTGAAACCATGGTAGCCCAATCAGCGCCAAATGGAGTCCGTATTTGGCACGGACATTCGCCTTTGTGGTCCCTGGTCTTTCGGCCTGGGGTGATTTTTAAGCTCGCCGCAGTAGTTGGTGGCGGGTTTACCCTGCTAAAGGAGGGTAGTTGCTTTAGAGGATGTCCGTATTCTGGGTTCATTACATTTCTTTGTTGATTTTCTATTTCTCTGTTCATTTCTTGGTGATTTTAGGATATTTGAACTTGAATTTCTGTGGGTGGTTGCATCCCCTTTCCGTGATCTTGCCTGCGTACTGTTTCATTTTATCTTGGTTTTCGGTGTTGATTTAAGCATCTCCTGGCTGCTCTTTTGTCGGCGATTTGTTTTTTCTCGGTTGCTCCTGTTGGCTCTTTCTTTGTGTGCGCCAACGCTTGCTTGGCTGTGATTGCAGTGTCCTCAGTATTGCTTAATTATGGCTACACGTGTTTTGTGCTCCTCTAAATTAGCGCCAGAGCTTGTCTCCCCTAGGGATTTTTGGCCATGGCCTACGTCTCTGGCCTGTTCCGCATTGTCTTTGATTTACCTTGCCGGATAGTGCCTTGGCCATTAACTTAATCCGTTGATTTTGGTTTTGGGTGAGCCATGCTTTTGGCCAATCGATTGGCATCGTGTAGCGCTTTTTTTCTTCTGCTCTTGATTTTTTAAGTGCCCGATTTTTTGTAGTCAGTTGTCCCTGGTTTGGTTTAACCCTGTTGTTTGTTGTTGGTCCAGGAGCCGATAACCCTTGCCGTCCTGCCTTCCTAATCCCGATCTCGATTGTTCGCCTGTTCCCCCTCTCTCCCTTCCCCTCTCCCCTTTGCAGTCTCTGACTCTTTAGCGCTTTCCACCTGTTGTTCCCGCCCGCCAGTTCCTAGCCTCTAGTTGGTTGGGCTCTCGCCCCGATCGCCCATCCCCACCGCCTATCTTCGTCGTAGCCGACCCTGCCTATCCCATGTCTTACGCCGAGTTGCGCGCCCGCATGCCCGCCCTGGCGGGCAAGACCTACTTCAACTACGGCGGCCAGGGTCCCTTGCCCGATTCCTCTCTGGAGGCGATCACCGCTAGCTGGCGCACAATTCAGGAGTTGGGCCCGTTTACCTCGGCAGTGTGGCCCTTCGTGGAGTCCCAGATGGCGGCGGTGCGCAGCCGATTAGCGGCGGCCTGTGGCGTGGGGCCCCATCGCATCGCCCTTACCGAAAATGTCACCAGTGGCTGCGTATTGCCCCTTTGGGGCCTGCAGTGGCAAGTCGGCGATGAGCTGCTGATCAGCGACTGTGAACACCCCGGCGTGGTGGCCGCCTGCCAGGAATTGGCCCGTCGCGATGGCTTGAGCCTGGCGGTTTTGCCGGTGCAGGCGATCAGTGCCCAAACGGGCGAGGAGCAGCTGGAGGCCGCGGTCCTCACCAGCCTGGAGCAGGCCCTCACCCCCCGCACCCGCATGGTGGTGCTCTCGCATTTGCTTTGGAATACGGGCGCAGTGATGCCCATTGCTCGGGTGGCCGAGCGGCTGCAGGGCCATGGCCGCCAGCCCTGGCTCCTGGTGGATGCGGCCCAATCGATGGGCTGCATCCCCTTGGCCGAGGCCGCCGCGGCTGCCGATATCTATGCCTTCACGGGGCACAAGTGGCTCTGCGGCCCCGAAGGCCTGGGCGGCGTGGCCCTGTCTGAGCGCCTGCTGGAGCAGGCTGAACCGACCCTGATTGGCTGGCGCAGTTTGCGCCATGAGGGCAGCGCCGGCAGCTCCTGGCACGGGGATGCCCGCCGTTTTGAGGTGGCCACCAGCTGCGTGCCCCTGCTGGCTGGGCTGGCGAGCTCGATGGAGTTACTCGCCGCTGTCGGCAGCCCCGAGACGCGGCTGGCCCGGATCCGCGCGGGCAGTGCCCAGCTTTGGCAAGGCCTCCAGCAGATCCCTGGCCTGGAAACCTTGTTGCAGGAGCCGCCGCCGGCCGGCTTGGTCAGTTTCAGGCTCACTGGCAACGGCGCCCCCAGCCCCGAGGCGGTGGTAGCCCAGTTGGGCGAGCAGGCGATCTGGCTGCGCAGCCTGGACGATCCCCATTGCCTGCGCGCCTGCACCCACATCACCACGACGGCGGCGGAGGTTGAACTGTTGCTGGAGGCGCTGGCCGAAGCCTTGGCTTGAGCCTGGGGGCCCAGGTGAGCGCTGTCCAGGCTAAACCTCTTGGGTAAGAGCAAGTGGTCGCAGCAGCAAATCATCGGATCTGCCCCTGCGACCGGGGCCCAACCACCTTGATCGGGGCCAGGCGAACTTCTGCGCTGACGGCCTCAGGCCGGCTCTGACTGCAGCACCCGCCCATACAGCCAGCCGGCCAGCAGGGCGCCCGCGATCGGCGCCAGCCAGAACAGCCAGAGTTGCTCTACGGCAGCTCCGCCCACCCAGAGGGCCACGCCGGTGCTGCGGGCCGGGTTCACCGAGGTGTTGGTGACGGGGATGCTGATCAGGTGTATCAGGGTGAGGGAGAGGCCGATCGGCACGCCGGCAAAGCCACTGGGGGCGAGCCGGTCGGTGGTGCCCAAAATCACCAGCAGAAAGAGGAAGGTGAGCAGCACTTCGGTAACGAGTGCGGCCGTGAAGCCATAGCCGCCGGGGGAATGGGTGCCGAAGCCATTGGTGGCCAGGGGGTTACTGCCCACCAGCTCAAATCCCGGCCGGCCGCTAGCAATCAGCTTGACGACACCACCCGCCATCACCGCGCCAATCACCTGGGCGGCGATGTAGGGCAGCAGGCCGGAGCTGGGAAACTTGCCCGAGGCCCAGAACCCAAAGGTCACGGCCGGATTGATGTGGCAACCGGAGATGTGGCCAATCGTGTAGGCCATGGTCAGCAGGGTGAGGCCAAAGGCCAGGGCCACGCCGAGGAAGCCCAGGCCCAGGGGGTTGGCGGCCGGGTTGTCGTAGGGAAACACCGCCGCCAGCACGGCACTGCCGCAGCCCCCCAGCACGAGCCAAAACGTGCCAATCAGTTCGGCCAAAAACTTCCTTGCCATAAACGCGCAATCAATCCCGATCGGGATAGACAAAGGTGCCTAGGAAGCCTGGCGGCGCTAGGGAGTGCCGCCAGGCTTTGACTCGAAATGACATCGAATCAAGGGCAGCTTTTCTCTGACCCTTGCCGCTTGTCACCAAGGCCTGATCAGGCTGTCCCGTCAGGCTGTCTCGACAGGCTGTCCCTTCGGGCTCTCTCGTCAAGCTGTCTTGTTAGGGGGGGGCACTCCAGTGGCCCAGGGCCCGTTCGGCCTGCTCCCGGTCATCGAAGTGGATGCGGCCCGTGGCCAGGATCTGATAGTCCTCGTGGCCCTTACCGGCGATCAACACCAGATCTTCGGCTTTGGCTGTGGCAATCGCCGCGGCGATCGCTTGGGCCCGATCCGGCTCCACCCGCAGGTCGGTTCCGGCCGGTATCCCGGCCACCACATCGGCCAGGATCGCCATGGGCTCCTCGCTGCGGGGGTTGTCGGAGGTGACCACCACCCGATCGGCCAGGCGGGCGGCGATGGCCCCCATCTGGGGTCTCTTGCCCCGATCGCGATCGCCGCCGCAGCCAAACAGGCAGATCAGCTGCCCCCGGGTGAAGGGCCGGCAGGCGGCCAGGGCGTTTTCGAGGCCATCGGGGGTGTGGGCGTAGTCCACCAAAACGGCGGGTCGCTGCCCGGATCCGGCCGGGGCGCCGGCCAGGCCGACCCGTTGCATTCGGCCGGGCACACCGGCGAAGCTGGACGCCGCCGCCAGGAGGCCTGCCAGGGGCAAACCCTGCTGCAGCAAGGCCGCCACCGCCTCCAGCAGGTTCATCAGGTTGAAGCGCCCGAGCAGGGGCGACTGGAAGGGCCCCTCACCCAGGGGGCTCCAGATCGTGCCGCGCACCCCATCCGGGCCGATCACCAGGTTGCTGAAGCCCATTTCGGCCTGTTCGCCAGGGCTGGCCTCCAGGGAGCAGCGCCAGCAGCCTTGCCCCAATCGCTCGGCCAGCCGGGCGCCCCAGGAGTCATCGCTGTTCACCACGGCCTTGGCCGCCAGGCGGGGGTTGGTCTGGCTGCTGGGGTCGGGCTCGTCCAGCAGCGGTGGGGCGAAGAGCTTGGCCTTGGCCTCGAAGTAGGCCTCCATCGACCCGTGGTAATCGAGGTGGTCCTGGGTGAGGTTGGTGAACACGGCCCCGGCGAAGCGACAGCCGGCGCTGCGCTGTTGATCCAGTCCATGGGAGCTCACCTCCATGGCCCCGATCCGGGCGCCGGCCGCCACCGCTTGGGCCAACTGGGCCTGGAGCCCATCGGCGAAGGCCGTGGTGTGGCTGGCGGTCTGGCTATGGCCGGGCCAGCGGTTGACCAGGGTGCCGAACAGGGCCACGGGGCTGCCGCAGGCGCTAGCCAGGTGCTCAATCAGGCAGGTGGTGGTGGTCTTGCCGTTGGTGCCGGTAACCCCGATCAGGGCCAGCTGCTGGCTGGGCTGTTGCCAGAAGACCGCCGCCAGCTGGCCGGCCCAGGTGGCCACCGGATCGGCAACCACAACCACCGCATCGCCCGGGCCCGGCGGTTCGGCCGCCGCCGCCGCTGGACCGATCACCGCCGCCGCGGCGCCTGCGGCTAGGGCCTGGGGCCAGAACCGACCGCCATCCACGGCCCCTCCCGGCAGGCCCACAAACAGGCTGCCCGCGGCGATCCGGCGCGAATCACAGCTCACATCGCGCACCTGGGGGTTGGGCAGGCCTGGGGGCACGGCCACACCGGCCTGACGTAGAAGCGGATGCAGCAAGGGATGCGGCAACGGGCTCATCGGGGGGCCGGAGCGCTGGATGGGCCCAGTTCTAAGCCGCCGGCGCCTGCACACCTGTTCGCCGCAACCAGTCCGCCAGCCCCGACCCCGCCAGCCGTGGTGACACCCGCGGCAGCTCAGCCAAGCTGCCATCGGGCCTGCGGATCGCCAGCACGGGCACGCTCAGGCCATAGCGACCCTGCAGCTCTAGATCGCTATCGACATCAACACACTCCAGCGGCGGCGCCGGTTCCAGGGCCCGCAGGCGCTCCTCCAGCCCCTCACAGAGGCAGCAGCCCTGGCGCGTGAAGAGCACCAGGGCTGGAACAAACTCGCTCTGGGCTGGGGTGGTCATCGGGCAAGGGGCTGGGCATCGGGGAAGGGGTGGGCATCGGCCAATCAGATGGGCTGGTCAGCTTCAATCCGGCACCGGATCGCAACCGCAGGGGGTGAATGGGTGGCAGCGCAGCAGGCGCCGGATCGTCAGCCAGCCGCCGCGCCAGGGGCCATGGCGGCCGATCGCTTCCAGGCCGTAGGCGCTGCAGCTGGGGATGAAGCGACAACGGGGCCCCAGCAGGGGCGAGATCCATTGGCGGTAGGCCCCGATCAGGGCTAGCAGCAGGGCTTGCACGCCAGTGGATAGGGCTGCAAAGCCCCGTTCCAGACCGGACGTTAAGATCGCCTGCTGGCGTTGCACGGGCTGGGAGCGGGGATTGCGATCTCCAGCATGCTCCCGAACCCGCCACGCCGGCGTTCCAACCCTCGATTTCCTCCCTTATGTCTCGCTACCGCGGCCCTCGCCTGAGGATCACGCGGCGCTTGGGGGACCTTCCCGGTCTCACCCGTAAGTCCGCCAAGCGGGCTTATCCCCCCGGTCAGCACGGCCAAGCCCGTCGCAAGCGCTCCGAATACGCGATCCGTCTCGAAGAGAAGCAAAAACTGCGCTTCAACTACGGCATTTCCGAACGTCAGCTGGTTCGCTACGTCAAGAAAGCCCGTGCCCAGGAGGGTTCCACCGGAACCAACCTGCTCAAGCTTCTGGAAAACAGACTCGATAACGTCTGCTTCCGTCTCGGTTTTGGCCCCACCGTCCCCGGTGCCCGCCAGCTGGTCAACCACGGTCACGTCACCGTTAACGGCCGGGTGTTGGACATCCCCAGCTACCAGTGCCGGGCCGGCGATCTGGTCGCGATCCGCGAACGCAAGGCCAGCAAGCTGCTCGCCCAGGCCAACCTGGAGTTCCCTGGTTTGGCCAACATCCCCCCCCACCTCGAGTTCGACAAGGCCAAGATGGCGGCCAAGGTGGGTGGCAAGATCGAGCGTGAATGGGTCGCCCTCGAGATCAACGAATTGCTGGTGGTGGAGTTCTACTCCCGCAAGGTCTGAAGCCAGCCGAGCCGGCGCTTCCTGCCGGCTTTTCTGCCATTCAGCCAGCTGTTGACGCGAGCCCTCGCCTTTGGCGGGGGCTTTTTTTGTGGCCCTGCCCAGTTCACTGGTCCTGCCCAGTTCAATGGCTACAGGGCACGGATCCAACCCCTAGGGCTTTGGCTCCTGAAAATGGTCCATCTCAATGGACACGACCGCATCATCCAAGGCGGAATCAATCGCTTTGGATACGGTTGGGGCGATCAGAAATCCCTGGGGAGTTTTAGCCAGTTCCGGCGCATAAATAAAATAATTGCCGGCCTTCGAGAGCTTGGCTCCGAGCGCCTCGATGGCAGAGGCGTCGCCGGCGATCACGTCAACCTGGTCGTGCTTGAGGGCGTCGGCCAAGTCCTCAATGCGCGTGTACTTGATCAGCGTGGAGTGGGCTGCAGCTGGTTTAATGCTTTGGATGGCCTGCAGTTTTTGGCTGATGAGTGCTTCTGTGTAGCTGCCATCGCCAACGCCGATGCGAAGTCCTTCCAGGTCGGCGAAGCCTGCGATCTTGAATTTACCGGCGGATTCCAGCGAGTCACCGATGGCCGCCGTAGTGATCGCGGCGATTAAGGCCCCGCTGAAGATGATGCGCACATAATGGCTGAAGGTCAGCAAGGTGGCCGTGTTTAGCTTGGATGTTTTGTCTAGGGGCGAGGGACCGATCGTGATTAAAAGCCAGAGCCTGGCGAAGCTCCTTGGAGATAATTGCTCTTTGAATATTTTTTCGGTAGCCTTGCCTTCAAGGAAAACTGTGGCGATAGTGATGATCAGGGTTGTGCCAAATAGCAGCAAAAAAGCCTTCGGTAGTCGCGCATCTTTGATCGCGCGACTGAGTAGGCCTATTAGGTCAAAATCCTTGGCCTTGCCCAGGATTTTGATGCCTTCAAAGCGATAGGGCGTGGTGTAGCCCACTTTGCGTATGCGCTCCTGGGTCAGGTTGAAGCAGGACACGGCTACGTCGATCTTGCCGTTGACAAGCGAGGCAATGGCCTGCTTAGGGGATGCGACGCGCTGAACAAGGAAGGCTGTTTTTGTTTGCTCTGCTACGGCCCCCCAAAGGTCGATAGCGCTGCCTTTCCAGATGGTTTTCTCTTGATAGGAGCATGGGTATTGGCCTGCCACATAGGCAACGCGTAATACGGGTGCCGTAAACCCTGCCTGGGACGCAGCGGCCATGGGCGCAGCACCATCCCTGGGCGCAGCAGTGGCCATGGGCGTAGCAATTGCTATCGGTGCCGCCATGGCCAGCAAGGCGTGAGTCAGTGCGGCAGTCAGGATCACTGTTTAGGCCTCGCCGTCATTCGCTGGTTTCTGCCCTTGTTGGATCAAAGGGATCGGGCTAGCCGTGAATGAGACCTTGCAAGGCCGCCGTGACATCGGCCTGGCGCATCAGGGCTTCGCCCACCAGCACCGCCCCGGCCCCGGCCGCCTGGACCCGGTCCAGGTCATCGCGTTGGAACAGGCCCGATTCACTCACCACCAGGATGCCCTTGGCGCGCAGGCGTTCGCCATGGGTTTCGAGCAGGCTGGCGGTGGTGCCCAGATCCACCTCGAAGCTGGCCAGATCCCGGTTGTTGATGCCAACGAGGGTCACGCCATCGAGGGCCAAGACCCGGTCCAGTTCGGCGCCGTCATGCACTTCTACAAGCACGGCCAGGCCCAGGAAGCGGGCCACCTTGAGCAGGTAGGCGATGTCCTGGTCGGTGAGGATCGCCGCGATCAGCAGGGCGGCATCGGCGCCGGCGGCCCGGGCTTGATAGAGCTGGTACGGGCTGAGGATGAAGTCCTTACAGAGCAGGGGCAGGTCCACCACCTGGCGCACCTGCACCAACACCTCAAAGCCCCCCTGGAAGAAGGCCTTGTCGGTGAGCACCGAAAGGCAACTGGCACCGCCGGCCGCATAGCCCTTGGCGATCGCTTCGGGATCGAAATCCTCCCGGATCACCCCCTTGCTGGGGCTGGCCTTTTTGATCTCGGCGATCACGGCCGGTTTGGGCGTGCCGGCGCGCAGGGCGGCGAGAAAATCGCGGGGGGCGGGCAGATCTGCGATCTGTTCTTTGAGTTTTTCGAGCGGCACGCGCTCCCGGGAGGCGGCCACTTCCTTGTCCTTTTCCCAGACTATTTTTTCGAGAATGTGGCGCGGCTCCTCCTCGGGATGGGGGATGCCATACATCAGGTGGGCCACCTTGATGGGGGGGTTGGGCGGCCGGCGACGGATCTCCATCGGCTCAGACCCCCAGGGGCTGGCGGGCCGGGTCCGCAGCCGCGGCCGGGGAACCGGCCCGGGCCGCCGCAACCGCCCGGGCCGCCCGCCTGTTGGCCACCTCCCCCCGC
>Ga0164295_10004099_pt1 | contig 11618 bp, 10 predicted proteins | sample GEODES006metaG_FD_111798 | JGI IMG/M metagenome (GOLD analysis project Ga0164295, IMG submission 111798) | Oligotrophic lake water microbial communities from Sparkling Lake, Wisconsin, USA - GEODES006 metaG | ecosystem: Environmental > Aquatic > Freshwater > Lake | place: USA: Sparkling Lake...
ATAGCTCGCGGCCAGATCGGCCGCTGGATTCGTCAGCGGTGAGGCTTGCCGCTCGCCCGCTCGCGAACGCCCCGGCGCGGGCGGCGACCGCAAGGGGATATTGGGCTTCAGGAGTTCGAGCATCGGCTTGATGTCATGCTCTTCCAGCATCGCGTTCAGGTCGTCGTAAAGCCGGGCTAGATTGGCCTCCAGCACCCGTCGCAGGGTGCGGAACGCGGTTTCGCTGATGAGCGCGCTGGTCAGGTGCTGCTTCAGCACCTCAGCAAAGATATTGCACAGCACGGCAGGTCCCGCAGGATTGTCGCTCTTGTCGATCACGCGCTGCCCCAAGCCGGACAAGCGCGAACTCAATTCAGCTAAAGGATCTGAAAAGCCTTTCTCCAACTCCGCGACAACGGCGGAGATAGAGAGAAACTGCTCGAATTCCTGCTTATCAATCAAGCTCAGCCTTGTGTCCGTATCCAGGCCGGTCGCCCCATGGTCGGACGCAATGGGATTCCCCAACACCGCCATCGCCTGACCGAGCAGTTCTGGCACGCGCCGGCGGACGGCATCGCCCCCCTCACGGATTTGCATCTGTGCATCAATTACCTGACGCGCTTCGACATTGGATTTCGCTTCGCGGGTGGCCATGAACAGCGACTCTGCCACCTGCCGCAGAAACTCCTCGCTCACGAAGCCCGCGAAGCGCTCCGCGATGTCCAACATCTTGGGCAAGGTGTGGCCAAAGGCCGGGGCGAATCGACGTTGGGTCTCCGAGAGGTCGTTGAGCGAATCCCGGGTCGTACTGAGGACGGAATTCTCAAGTAGCTGAAGGGTGGAAGCAGGCGGGTTGTGGAACGCAACCCCCAATCCCGAAGGGATCACCCGACAAATCACGAGCGCCAGCGAGAGTTCGTTGGGGATGCCCGGCATGTGGAAAAACAGCTCGGCGGTGTCTTGTGGCTTGATTTGCGCCAACTCGGCGCTCTCGAGTTGGACAAACATGCCGGCCACGCAAAAGTCCTTGCCCACGCACGCCACCCGCGAGCGACCTGCCACCAGCAAGGTTGCTTCCAGATTGATCGGCAGGCGTGCATAGCGGCGGCGCTCCGCCCCCTTGCCGTCGTTGCTATTCGTGTCGCTTGCTTCCACCACGTTCAAATTCGCGTAATCGCTGGGTTATCTCTCAGGGCGCCGGGAGCATAGACGTGCGGGTGAGACCGGGAGCCTCTCGGCGTCATCATAAAATCTTAACACTGATAGCGCCCGCCCCTTGGCCTTGCTTAAGTCCCTCGCCGATACTCGGCACCGCGAGCCTCCGGCTATGCAACAATGCGGACTCGCCGTTTTGCCACCCAGACCTGAAGCCTGAGCCCATGGACACGCCCGCACCCCGAAGCAACTTTATCCGCGACATCATTGAAGACGACCTGCGCGAAGGCCGTCATCAACGCATCGTCACCCGCTTTCCGCCCGAGCCCAACGGCTATTTGCACATTGGCCACGCCAAATCAATTTGCCTGAATTTCGGCGCGGCCCGCGATTACGCAGGGCAGTGCAACCTGCGTTTCGACGACACCAATCCAGAGAAAGAAAGCGACGAATTTGAGCAGTCAATTGCCGACGACGTGCAATGGCTGGGCTTCAGCTGGGAGGAGCGCTACTTCCACGCCTCGGATTACTTTGAGCAACTGCACGATTTCGCGGTGCACCTCATTCAGCACGACAAGGCTTACGTCGACAGTCAGTCGGCAGAGGAAACCCGGCTCAACCGCGGCACGCTGACCGAAGCGGGCCGGGCCAGCCCCTACCGCGACCGCTCAGTCGAAGAAAACCTCGACCTGTTTGCCCGCATGCGGGCCGGCGAGTTTGCCGACGGCGCGCACGTGCTGCGGGCCAAGATCGACATGGCCTCCCCTAATATCAATCTGCGCGACCCCACCATCTACCGCATCCGGCGGGTGGCCCATCACCGCACCGGTGCGACGTGGTCGATCTACCCGATGTACGACTACACCCACTGTATTTCGGACGCGCTCGAAGGCATTACCCACTCGCTCTGCACGCTGGAGTTCGAAGACCACCGCCCGCTCTACGACTGGGTGCTGGACCAACTCCCGGTGCCCTGCCATCCGCGTCAGATCGAATTCGCGCGGCTGGAGCTGAACTACACCATCACCAGCAAGCGCAAACTACATGCGCTGGTGCACGAGGGTCTGGTCAACGGCTGGGACGATCCCAGATTGCCGACGCTTAAAGGACTGCGCCGTCGCGGCTATCCGCCGGCCGCCATCCGCGATTTCTGCGAACGCGTGGGGCTCACCAAAAAACAGACCACCATCGACATGGGCGTGCTGGAAACCTGCGTGCGGGAAGATCTGGACCGCAACGCGCCGCGCGTGATGGCGGTGCTGGATCCCGTGAAGGTGGTCATCGACAACTACCCGGTGGACTTGGTGGAACACCTGCCGGCGGCGAATCATCCCAAGGACTCAGGCTTTGGTGAGCGCCAAATTGGCTTCTCCCGCGAGGTCTACATTGAGCGCGAAGATTTCATGGAGGAACCGCCCAAAGGCTTCTTCCGGCTCGCACCGGGTCGCGAAGTGCGCCTGCGCTACGGCTATCTGGTGACCTGCACCCACGTCGAGAAAAACGAGGCTGGCGAGGTCACGACCATCCACTGCGAGTACGACCCGACCACCCGCGGCGGTAACGCGCCGGACAACCGGCAGGTCAAAGGCACCATTCACTGGGTGTCGGCGGCCACCGGCATCAGCGCCGAAGTGCGCCTCTACGACCGCCTGTTCAACATTGCCGACCCCGGCAGCGAAGACGACTTCCGACAGCACCTGAATCCCGACTCCCAGCGCGTGATCCCCGACGCCAAACTGGAAGCCTCGCTGGCCGACGCCGCGCCCGGCGCCAGCGTCCAGTTCGAACGTCTGGGCTATTTCTGCGCCGACCTGCGCGACCACAGCGCAGGCCGCGCGGTATTCAACCGCACCGTGACGCTCCGCGACACCTGGGCCAAGGCGCAGGGCAAGGGCAACTAAAGCCGCCCTCGCCCGCTACAATTTCTGAGTTCTGTCTCGCCATAGTTCAATGGATAGAACGGGCCCCTCCTAAGGGCCAGATGTAGGTTCGATTCCTACTGGCGAGGCCATTTGATGGCGCAAAATCCAAGCAATCTCTCAACCGGAGAGGACACCACCATGCCCACACCCGTCATGCTCATCGGCTGGGGACAGGCCACTCAGCCCAAACATGCGACGGCCCCCTGGCAAGACCCGGTCGATTTGATGGAACAGGCCGCGCGGGATGCCGCCGCCACGGCGGGGGTGGGCGCGCTGGCGCAGGTGGATACGCTGCTGGTCGTGCGCTCGCAGAGCCGGGATTTGCCCGACGCAGGCCACGCGCTGGCCCGCCGCCTCGGCATTACCCCGCGCACGGTGAAGGTCTCTGGCATTGGCGGGCACGTGCCGCAGTATTTTGTGAATCAGGCGGCCGGCATGCTGGCGCGGGGCGAAGCGGAGACGGTGCTCATCTGTGGGGCCGAGACCTATTACCCGCGGAGTGCCGACGCGGTGCGCGGCGACGCCGGCCTGTTGCAGGGAATCCCTGCCGATTACGCGGCAGACGACACCGTCGGCAGCAGCGAACTGGAGCAGGCCCATGGGCTCACGCTCCCGATTCACGGCTTCCCGCTGTTTGAAAACGCGCTGTGGGCAGAATCGGGACTATCGCGCGCGGCCTGGCTGCAACGCGTGGGGCAGCTGTGGTCGGGCTTCAGCGAAGTGGCCGCCGCGCATCCCAACGCATGGACCCGCGCACCCGTCGATGCCGCCACCATCACCACCTCCAGCGCAGAGAATCGCCCGATCTGTTTTCCCTACACCAAACGCATGGTCTCGCTGGTGATGGCGGATTTAGGGGCGGCGGTGATCCTCACCACCGCCAAACGCGCGGCCCAGCTTCGCGACGGCGCCGGCTCGCCGGTGTACTTCCTCGGCGGCGCCTACGCCCGCGACCGTCAGCGATTTTTTATCCAGAAGAGCGCCTACACCCGCAGCCCGGCAATGGCGCAGGCGGTCCGCAGCGCCGAGACACGCGCGGGCGTTAGCGCCGCCGATCTGGAATGCTTCGATCTTTACAGCTGCTTCCCCTGCGCGGTGACGGTGGCCAAGCGCGAAATCGGCATCGGTGAACACGACCCGCGACCGCTCACCCTCACCGGCGGCCTCGGCTTTTTTGGCGGCCCGGGCAGCAACTACGCCCTGCACGGCATCGCGACGCTGGCCGAGGCGATAGCGGCCGGTCGCTATCGCAGCGGCATGAGCACCGCGCTCGGCTGGTTCATGCACAAATACGCCGCCGGCATCTACAGCGCGACACCACGCGAGGTGGATCTGCGCGACGCCGACCTCGCCGACACGGCAGATCCCGATGCTGGCGCGGACCCGGTGCCGATGGTCGCCGCGCCTGAGGGCTCGGGCTTCCTCGATACCTACACCGTGATTTATGGCCGCGACCACCAGCCGGTGTGTTCGCTGCTTTATGGGCACACCCCGGGCGGCCTGCGCTTCGTCGCCAACGGTGCGCCGGAGCCCGCCATGTATGCGGCGCTGCTGGACGAAAATCAGGTGGGTCGAGCCCTGCGGGTGAAGCAGATCGGCGGGCGCAACGTCGCGGTGTTTACCGATTGACGCGTGCTCTCAGGCAATCTCGTCTCTGCCGTGCTAGCTTCCAAATTCCACTCTTTGCGAGAACACCTTGCCATGACCTTACGCTCCGCCTTCACGGGCCTGCTCTGCGCCCTCGTGCTCACCGCTTGCGGCAAACAGGAAGCTGCCCAAACCACCGCGACCACCGCCGCCCCGGCCACCACTGCCGGCATCGTAAAAGTGGCGGTGTCCCCGGCCTCGCCGCCGATGTTGTTCACACAAGACGGCAAAACGGTGGGCGCGGATCTGGAAATCTTTGAAGGCTATTGCAAGGCGCGTGGCTGCACGCTGCAAGTCACCGCCTACGACTGGCAGGGCATGCTGGGCGCGGTGTCGAGCGGTCAGGCCGATGTCGCCTTCTCCGGGATTTCCATCACCGACAAGCGCAAGCAGGCGATGGATTTTTCCACGCCCTACTACGACAACGCCTGGCATCTGGTGAGTCTGCAAAGCAAGAATCTGACAATCACCGATCTGGCCGCGCTCAAGCAGTATTCGCTCGGCTATCCGCGCGGCATGGCCTACAACGACCTCATCAAGAACGAATTTGAACCCAAGGGCTATTACACCCTCGCGCAGGTCAAGCTCTATCCCACCTACAACGAAGTTGTCGCCGATTTACAGAACGGCAATCTCGATCTCGCGTTTATCGAAGAACCGGTGCTCGCCAATTTCGTGAACAAGGAAAAAATGCCGCTCGCGAGCAGCTATGTGTTCAAGGGCTTCGACCAGCTGGGCTTTGCTTTTGCGAAAGGCAGCGCGCGCCGGGATGACTTCAACCAGTACCTCACCGAACTTGGCCCGGAAAAGCTCAAAGCGATTCTCGATAAATGGATGAAGTAAGGCCGCGAGCCCGCAGCGCGTGAGCTTTCTCGACATCCTGCGCCAGCTCAGTCATGGCGTGGGCTACACGCTGCTGGTGACGCTGGCATGCAGCGTTACCGGTCTATTCAGCGGGCTCTTGATCGCAGGCGCACGGCAACTGGGGGGCGCTGGCACCGCGCTATTGCTGGATGTCTACACCTATATCTTTCGCGGGATCCCGGTGCTGGTGCTGCTGTTCGTGGTGTATTTCGGTTTGCCCGGACTGGGGCTCAAGGTCGCACCCTTGCTGGCCATGATGTTGAGCCTGGGCCTGATTGCCGGGGCGTATCTGGCCGAAGTCTTTCGCGGCGCGCTGGGCAGCGTTGATCCGTCAGAAATCCTCGCCGCCACGGCCAGCGGGATGACGCGCGGGCAAATTTTTTTCCACATTGAATTGCCGCAGATGCTGCGCTTCGCCGTGCCGGGCATGGTGAATGAGTTCACCACGGTGCTGAAGTATTCGCCCTTCGCCTACACCGTTGGGTTGCCGGAAGTGACCAAGGAAGCGATGTCGCTGGTGGCTACCACCCATCGCGGGATCGAAATTTATCTCGCCGTGGGCGTGGTGTATTTCGCGATCTTTCGATTGCTGATGGTGCTCATTCGCTGGCTGGAACGGCGTTTTGAGATTCCGGGAATGCGCCCGGTATGAGCACCTCCCCGCTGATCGAAATTCGCCAGCTGGTGAAACGCTTTGGCGATCACACGGTGCTGAACGGCATCGATCTCGAACTGTTCGCTGGCGATATCAAAGTGGTAATGGGTCCTTCGGGCTGCGGCAAGTCCACCCTGCTGCGCTGTCTCAATCGGCTGGTAGAACCGACCACCGGCGTCATCCGGTTCCGGGGCGAAGACATCACTGCGCCGGGTGTTGATGTCCGCACGCTCCGCCAGAGCATTGGCTTTGTGTTTCAGCAATTCGCGCTCTACCGGCATTTAACGGTGCTCGACAACGTGACCCTTGGCCTGCGCAAACTGCGCGGCCTGCGCCGGGCCGAGGCCGAGGAAAAAGCACTGCACGAACTCAACCGCCTCGAAATGACCGGCCATCGCGATAAATACCCGGCGCAGATTTCCGGCGGTCAAAAACAGCGCGTGGCGATCGCTCGCGCGCTGGCCATGGACCCCGCAGTGGTGGTGTTTGATGAACCTACTTCAGCGCTCGATCCGGTGATGTCGCGCGAGGTGGCGGGGCTCATCAACCGCCTGCATCAGGAGCAGGTGACGATGCTGTGCGTGACCCACGATCTCGTGCTCGCCCAGAACATTGCGGATGAGGTGATCTTTCTCGATCAGGGCGTCATTCGCGCGCAGGACAGTATTGCCCGCCTCGCGGCCCACCACGCCGACCCGCAGGTGCGGGCGTTTTTTGGCCGCGATGGAGTTAGCGCGTGAACGACTGGCAGTCGTTTCTGGGCGACCTCGCCGAGCAATGGCCGCTGCTGCTCACAGGTCTCGGCCAAACCGTGCTGCTCACGGTCATCATCAGCGTCACCGGCCTCCTCGGCGGCATCGGCGTGTTTTACCTCGGGCTCAGCCCACGGCGCTGGGTTCGGCGGTTCATCGACGGCTATATCTCGTTTCTCATTGGCATGCCGCTCATCGTGCTGCTGTTCCTGATGTACTACGGCCTGCCACAGTGGGGCATTCGCGTGTCGCCCTTTGCGGTAGCGGTCCTCGGCTTTACGTTTAACGTGGCGGCCTATAACGCGGCCTACCTGCGTACGGCCTACAACGGGCTGGACGCCAGCGAGCTGGAAGCGGCCGCCGCACAAGGTTTCAGCCATCGGCAGATTTTCAGCCTCATCATCCTGCCGCAGGTCTTGCGGCTGTCGGTGCCGGCGCTGACCAACCAGGTCATTCTGAATTTGAAAGACAGCACGCTGGCCTTCCTTATCCAGTACACCGAGTTCTTTGCCCGCGTGCAGGAACTGGCCTCCACCAACTTCCAGTTTTTCAAAGCCTATGCGTTTGCTGCAGTGGTCTATCTGGCGCTGGTCTCGGTGGTGGTGGTGGCCGCGCGCCTGCTCGAGCGCCGCATCGTCATTCCGGGCAGCATGCGCTAGCCCTTAAGGGTTGGCTTGGCGACAATCAGCGTCCAATAACAACACATCACAAAGGGGAGTCCGCGTGAAACTCGATTCAACCATCTCGGCGGTCATTACCGGCGGCGCTTCGGGCCTCGGTGAGGCCACGGCCCGCCTGCTGGCCGCACAGGGCGTGAAGGTCGCGCTGTTCGATCTCAACGCGGAACGCGGCGAAGCCGTCGCCGCCGAACTGGGCGGCGTGTTCTGCAAGGTCAACGTGACCTCCACCGAAGAAGTGGACGCGGCCTTCGCCAAGGCCCGCGCCGCCAACGGTCAGGAACGCATTCTCGTGAACTGCGCGGGGGTGGGCGGTGGTGCGGCCAAAACGGTTTCCCGGGATCGCCAGAGCGGTGAAATCCGCGAATACCCGCTGGAAAACTTCGAGCGCATCATTCAGGTCAACCTCATTGGTACTTTCCGTTGCATCGCCAAGAGTGCGGCCGGCATGCTGACCTTGCCGGTGCTGGAAGACGGTGATCGCGGTGCGATCGTCAACACCGCCTCGGTGGCGGCCGAAGACGGCCAGATTGGCCAAGCCGGCTACTCGGCTTCCAAGGCCGGCGTGGTGGGACTGACGCTAGTGGTGGCGCGCGATCTGTCGGGCGACGCCATTCGCTGCAACACCATTTTGCCGGGCATTTTCGATACCCCGCTGCTGAAAGGGGCGCCCGAAGCGGTGCGCGCCAGCCTCGCCACCCAGGTGCCCTTCCCCAAGCGCCTTGGTCAGGCGGAGGAATTCGCGCAGCTTGCCCACACCATGATCACCAACGGCTACTTCAACGGCGAAGACGTGCGCCTCGACGGCGCCATCCGCATGGCCCCGCGCTGAACCGCGCTACCAACAAGGAACACACCATGTCTCAAGTCTGGATTATTGATGCCTGCCGCACACCGCGCGGCGTGGGCAAACTCGGCAAAGGCGCGCTCGCCAACTTCCACCCGCAGCACCTCGGCTCGACGGTGCTGAAGGCACTGGCCGAACGCAACGCACTCGACACTTCGCTGGTGGACGACATCATCTGGGGCACCAGCACCCAGCGCGGCCAGCAGGGCGGTGACCTCGCGCGCATGGCGTCGCTCGACGCCGGCTACGACATTCGCTCCAGCGGCGTGACGCTCGATCGCTACTGCGGTTCGGGGATCACGGCCGTCAACCTGGCCGCCGCCACGGTGATGTCGGGCACGGAGGATCTGGTGATCGCCGGTGGCACCGAGATGATGTCCACCTACGGCAATCCCGGCGTGAAGTCCTCGCCCTTCATGGACAGCGACAACCTGCATCTGCGGGCCATGCACCCGCCGCCGCATCAGGGGATCTGCGCCGATGCCATCGCCACCATGGAAAACATCTCGCGCGAGGCGCTGGATGCGCTCGGCGTGGTGAGCCAGCAGCGCGCGGGGCGCGCGATTGCCGAAGGCCGCTTTGCGCGTAGCCTCGTGCCGGTGTTGCACGCCGATGGCACGCTGGCGCTGGACCGTGACGAACTGCCGCGCCCGCAAACGACGCTGGCCGATCTCGCCGGCCTCAAGGCCGCGTTCGTCGCGATGGCAGACCATCCGCTGGACGACGCCGGCACCACCTATCGCCAACTGGTGGCGCAGGTCTATCCGGATCTCCAAATCGACCATCGGCATCACGCGGGGAACTCCTCGGGCGTGGCGGATGGCGCGGCGGCGCTGCTGCTGGCCTCACCTGAGTTTGCCCGCGCCCACGGCATGAAGCCACGCGCTCGCGTGGTGGCCATGGCCAATATGGGCGACTCGCCGACGCTCATGCTGAACGCGCCGGTACCGGCCACCCACAAGGTGCTGAAGAAGGCAGGCTTGAGCTTGCAGGACATCGACCTCTTCGAGATCAACGAAGCCTTCGCGGTAGTTGCGGAAAAATACCAGCGCGATCTGAATCTGGACCGCGACAAGGTGAACGTGAACGGCGGCGCGATCGCGCTGGGCCATCCCATCGGGGCGACCGGCGCGATGCTGATTGGCACGGTGCTGGATGAGCTGGAACGTCAGGACAAGCAATTTGGTTTGGTGACGATGTGTGCGGCAGGCGGCATGGCACCGGCGATCATCATCGAGCGGATTTAACGGTCCGTTGCCGCACGGCTCGGTGCCCCGCCGCGTCCTTCGACGAGCGGGAGGCTGCGGGCACAGTGAGTTGAAAACCCGAAGCCCGTTCGTCCTCCGCGCGATTGAAGGATGAACGGGCCGGCGCAGCGCTGCCGCCACCTCAGCGTGCGCTTACCCAACGGTGGCATTCTCTCAACCGAGGAGCAGCCGCGATGAACCAGCCCGACCCCAACAACCTCTGGCGTCAGCAAACCCCTGGCAGCGAAGACTGGCCGCGCTCGCCGCGCCCGGACGCCGCCCGCAAATATTTCATCGTTTCCGCCGACTGCCACGTGCAGGAGCCGAACGATTTTCTCTCCGCCCGTATGGATGCCAAATTTCAGGAGCGCCTGCCCGGCATTGTGCTAGGCGGTGACGGCTCAAAACTGCAGAAAACCGAAGGCTTTCGGCCGATTCGCGTGGGCAGCTTTACGCTGGAAGGCGAAGATCTGGAACGCAGCGAGTCCGGCAAAACACCGGACGAGCGACTTGCCGCGCTGGCACGTGACGGTGTGGACTGCGAGATCCTGTTCCCCAACAAAGGGCTTACGGTGTGGGCCACGCCGGACGTGGCATTCAGTCAGGCCATGTGTCGCGCCTATAACGACTGGGCCTGGGAAACCTTTGCCGCCTACAACGAGCGCCTCTCGCCCATGGCCTGCATCGCCAGCGGCGACATTGATGGCGCTGTGGCGGAAGTGCAGCGCGCGGCGAAGCTTGGGTTTAGAGGGCTGTGCCTGCCGTGCAAGCCGGTATGGGGCGCGCCTGACCACGAGCACATCAACTACAACCTGCCGCTGTTCGACCCGCTTTGGGCGGCGATTGTGGACTGCGACCTGCCGATTACCTTTCACGTCTCCACCGGGCGCGACCCGCGCACCGCCAGGGGCAACGGGGGCGCGGTGATCAACTACGCCGTGCATTCGCTGGCACCGACCATGGAGCCGCTGGTGAACCTCTGCTCCTCGGGCGCGATTGAGCGCTTTCCCGGCCTGCGTTTTGGCAGCATTGAAGCTGGCATTGGCTGGGTGCCCTGGATGCTGACCGTGATGGACGAGGCCTATCACAAGCACCACATGTGGGTGCGGCCCAAGCTCAAAAACCTGCCCAGCGATTATTTCCGCAGCACCGGGTTTGCGAGCTTTGGCGAAGATGCGCCGGGCTTGGCGCTGATGCGCGATTACGACTTGAGCGAGAATTTTTTGTGGGCCAACGACTTCCCGCACCACGAGGGCAGCTGGCCGCATTCCGCAGCCGCGATTGAGCGCACGATGGGGCGCTTGTCAGACGAAGAGCGTGGCAAAGTGCTGGGAGAAAATGCGGCGAGAATCTTCAAGTTCGAGATCCCGGACCGTTATCGCTGAAGGCTGATGAGAACCTCCATCGCTGGGCGATGGAGGTCTGGTCGCTAGACCGGCTACTCGCGCTCGCTGACCTTAAGCCCGTTGGCGAGGCCCCCACAGTTCAGGCATTCGACAGCCCCGTCGTCGTAGAGCCGGAACATGGCGGAGCCACATTCGCAGTAGTAGATTCCCAGCTTGGGACTCTGCTCCCGACTGCGCTTGGCATCTCGTTTTTCATGCAGGTGAATCACGTCGGTCATAGGGCGCGCCTCCTGAATGTGCAAGTGTGTAAGGTTTGAGGTTGCACGCGAATGTTGCGTCGCGCAACCTCAAAACGGTGAATGCCGGAAAAAATTTTGGCGGTCGGCCTGCCTGTCTACCACCGATTAATCGCTGCCTTGTGGTGGCAACCATTTCGCAATCAGTCTGGCAATCTCATCCTGAGTGAGTGACGGCGGCGCCAACGGAAACCACAGCAACGACTTCTCCCGGATCAGGGTGGCGACGCG
>Ga0164295_10004100_pt1 | contig 11617 bp, 27 predicted proteins | sample GEODES006metaG_FD_111798 | JGI IMG/M metagenome (GOLD analysis project Ga0164295, IMG submission 111798) | Oligotrophic lake water microbial communities from Sparkling Lake, Wisconsin, USA - GEODES006 metaG | ecosystem: Environmental > Aquatic > Freshwater > Lake | place: USA: Sparkling Lake...
GGCTCAGAGACAACAACCACCGGTGCCCCTGAGCCGTCACGACCGCGCCAAGTACGACGAGCTGAATGAGGTCCTGGGCAAGTCCGAAGCTGATGACTACGCTCTCGGGGTTAGTCGAGTCGAGGCGGAGCGACTCGGGGACCGCGGCTTCGCTCTCACACACTCGAGCCCTCCTGACATGGACGTGGACGTGGACGCGGACATGGAAAACGTAAAAGTGCTCGACTCAGGAACCCTCACGACCCTAATCAATGATCAGGTGATCCCAGCCGTGACCAGATGCCTGCTCAACGTACCAGATCTCTCAGGCAATTTCTCCCTCACGTCAAACGTCGGGATCCTGCCTGATGGGAGCGTGGGTCACCTGCGAACTCTGGCATCCAGGGGACCCAGCTCCATGGTGGAGGAGTGCATCGTCCCAGCGATCAAGGGAGTGCGGATCGAAGCCCCGGGGATCAACCTGCTGGGGGCCTACACCGTGGAGATCAACATCAAGAGGGATCTGGCGCTCCCCCCCCCATAAGTGTGTCATCGATGTCACGCTTATGCCCGCCGGCGCACGCTGGGGGTGGACATCCGGACCATCGCAGGCGCACGCTGCGTGGAATGGCGGCGGGTCCCGCCGCCACGCAGATTCACGCTGGGCCCGGCGGGAGCGGGTGGGGCGGGCGCTCGGCCAAATCCCCTCTGAGAGTCCCACCCGCGGGCGCTGTGATTCCCCACGCTCCGAGCGCTCGCATGGCTTTGTGACACTGGCAATCCCCCGCGCTGGGGCTGTCACGATCCCGCCACTGTCATCCATCCCATCCGCGCCGCCCGCCATCCCTGCACTCCGGGATCCGATACCCCCTGCGATCGGGGCTCCCTCCCTGCACACTCCCCCTCTCCCTGGGATTCCCTCTCCCCTGGATGTTTTTTCTTTCTCCCGGCGCTGCACTTTCTCACCGTCCGCCATATATTTCTTTGTGGACCGCCGCGGCTCTCACGTCGTCCCCGGTCTCCGAGTCAGTCACCTCCCATTCCGAGCCCAGATTCCCTTCATATCAACGGGCCGAGTCTAAGGGAACCGACCCTCTCGGAGCAAGGGGGATGATCTCGGAGCCCGGGCCAGGATCCTCGAGGACCGGGGCTCATCTCCGCGACCGGCCCTCATCCCTTGGAGATGACGACATCGCTGATCCATGAACGCTGAGGAGCGCTCCTGACATCCTGTCACGGGCCCGCCACCCCGGCGTGACAACTTGTCCCGGGAACCTGTTCCTGCCAACCTGTCACGATCCCGGGATGAGGGGTGACAACTTGTCACGGGGGCCCCCTGGCCTCGCTGCACCCGCCACTCGGATGGTGGGTTGAATGGCGATTCATTGCCTTATATATAGCGCCTCCGGCAGGCCCCTCCGGCCCTCCTCAGGGCCCGGGTCCTGTGCAACCCCGACGGCGGTGTGGTATACTGGTCCTATAGGTTGGAGGCAGGCAATGGCAAGGTCCAAGCACCGGCGTGTTCAGGTCGGGGATACCATCATCCTCCGCAATCCATCCGTCCCGGATCACCCCACGATGCCGGTGATGATCAGCGGGCGGCAGACCGTCATCCCGGTCGGGCTGGTCGGTCAGGTCGTCGAGGTCGGCTGGTGGTCAGCATCGAGGGTGAGGGTCGATCTCGGCGGTGGGGTCCTCGCTGACACCAGCCATGGGGCGGTCGGGGGGTGGATCGATGAAGCCGGGTGATCTCCGCCGGTTCAAGGACGGCAGCTGGAGGGGCGGGACCATCAAGCGTTTCTCCGGGCAACACTTCATGGTCATCAACATTCGGTCACGCATCATGGGCGCGCCTCGGGATCGGACGACCATCCTCATCGGCGGCCAGATCGAAACCGGATGGAGCGTGGCATGGATCATGAACAACTCGGAGGCCGTCGATGCAGCCGGGTGATCTCGTTCTCTTCGATCACACGATGTGGGAGGAGGTTGTCCGCGGCCGCACCGCCCTTGTCCTCGATGTCCGGAGGAACCTCTTCGGGATGTGGGAGGACGACGTCGAGTTCGATGTCCTGATGGACGGGGTGGTCATCAAGGACCTCCTCAGCAACCGCTGGAACGGGAGCCCCCACGAGGGGATTGAGGTCATCAATGCAGCCGGGTGATCTCGTCTTCATCATGGGCGATCCCAGTTGGCCTATCTTCGGAACCCGCCTCGTCGATGGTCTCAGCTGCACAGAGACCATCACGCATGGAACACCCGCGTTGGTGGTCGATGTGGACATCCTCGACCACGCGACCACGGTCTACGTCGAGGTCCTCGTCCAGGGCATGACACTCTGGGTCCCCGGCGGATTCGTGAAGGCGTCCAATGAAGACGGGTGACCTCGCGTGGCATCTTCTCCGTGGAGGCCCGCAGCTCGTGACGATCCTCGAGGTCCGGTACCTCCACGGTCTCCCCGAGTGGGTGCGGATCCTCACAACGGACGTTGCCTCCTGGACGGCGGCATCCCAGCTGGATGTCATCGACACGTCCGATGCAACCGCCGGCTGACCGTGGTATACTGGTCCCAGGTTGGAGGCAGGTGTGGAGACAGGCATGAAGGTAGGTGATCTCGTCGCTCCTCGCCGGGACAAGTACAAGGGCCCGGGAAACCCAGCTCTTGTCATTGATATCACACAGCATCTTCGGGGAACCGGCGTTCTCATCCTCGTCGGCGGTAAGGCAATCTGGGTGGGTGGGTCGATGCTGGAGGTCATCAGTGAAGGTAGGTGAGCTCCGTCGGTTCAAGGACGGCCCCTGGAGCCCCTTCGACGGCGGCTTCGAGGGAACCACTTTCGTGGTGCTGCGGGTGAACGACAGCGGGTGCCGGGCGGGGAGGCGCCTGGTCGTGGACATCCTCATCGACGGCGGGCTGGAGACCGACCTGGGATACAGCTGGGTTGAGGACAGCTCGGAGGTCGTCAATGAAGCCGGGTGATCTCGTCAGGTGCCGCGTGCATCGTCGGTGGGGCGAGGGGGCCGGCCTCATCATCGACATCTTCCACGGATGGTCCGGCGTCTCCGCCGAGTGCCTTGTCGGAGGGCAGACGATCTGGGTGAACGTGGATGAGCTGGAGGTCATCGATGCAGCCGGGTGATCTCGCGATGGTGATCGAGCCCTCGGGTCGGCGGGTTTACGGGGTCTGGATCGACTCCAAGAACCACTGGCGCGGTGTCGACGTCCCCAGCGGATCGTGGGCGGTGCTCGTCGAGTATGATGTCATCGGATCGCAGACGCGGGTTCTCGTCGACGGTCAGCTCGTGTGGATCCCGAGTCAGTTCGTGAGGGACCATGAAGCCGGGTGATCTCCTCAGGATTCGGCGCAGGGTCGTGCTGTTCAATGAGGAGCACTGGACCTCCGACGAGACAGGCCTCGGTCACCTGCCCATGTCGACCCCCGGTGATATCGTGCTCGCGCTGAGGGTCGACGGTCCGGACCCTGGGAGCTGGGTGAGGGTGATCCATCCCGACCACGGGATCCGCGACATCATGCGGGTCGATCTGGAACCCGTGCAACCCGATCTGCAGGATGGTATAGTGGTACCACAAGGAGGGCGGCATGAAGGCAGGTGATCTTGTCAGGCGGATCGTCAACCCTTCCCTCGGTCTCGCTGTCGTGCTGAAGGTCACAGGCAGCGTCATCGAGATCCTCACCGACACGGGTGAGACCAAGTGGGTGTTCCATGATGCCCTGGAGGTGATCGATGAAGTTTGAGCCCGGTGATCTCGTTCAGCTCATGAAGGGCGTCGTCGGGCAGGGGGAGGTCGGCGTCGTGCTCGGTCCCGTCGGCGGCATCGGGTGGGACAAGAACAACGTTGAGGTCCTGCTCCACGAGGGTCCCGTCAGTTGTCACCCGACAAACCTCCGGGCACCCGACGGCAGGCTGAAACCCCGACGGTAGGACCCGCCCCTGCGGTAAGCGTGCAACCGCTGGCAGGCTATGGTATAGTGTATCCACAACGGAGGAAGGAATGCCCGAGACCATGACCGCCCTGGAGACTGCCCTTGAGAACGAGGCGGGGCTCCTGCTGAAGATGATCAGTGAGCTCCAGAACGAGGATCTCTACGAGTTCATCCGCCTGATCTCTGAGCTGAAGGTTCATCCGAACGGAACCACCTCAACGAACGAGATCCTGCACATCGCGCGGAACGTCACCAACATCGAGACCGCCCTCGACAACTTCTACCGCATCTGAGGAGTGCACTATGAAGACCAAGCAGCTGGTCGAGCTTCTCTCCCAATTCGACCCGGAGTCCACCGTCATCGTCACTTACCCTGCACCTGTGGCGTTCGCGGGTCGCGTCGACACCGAGGTGATCCACGTGGAGGAGCTTGCCCGTTACGACGGCATACACCCGCTCATCAGTGCCAACGGCGCCCACCTCCTGGAGGACTGAGCGGAACCCGCCGACTGAACCGGTGCAAACGCCCGCCGGCCATGGTATAGTGTACTCACAACGGAGGAAGGAATGGCAACGGAACGGAACCCAAGCCCAGCGCTCACCGACGCTCAGCTCGATGACATCGTCGATCGCCTGCTTCGCGGCAGGTACGAGAAGAACCGGCCCGTCGAGTCGGTCGAGGTTCTCCGCTCCGGACTCCTCGGCCCACAGACCGCCCGCGACTACGTCACCGCCCGCTGGGGTGTCCGCTCCCGGTGGAGCTCGAACGTCAATGACGGTCTCTCGCAGGCTGGCGTCACGATGCGGAGCAACAAGCTCTGGGAGCGACTGTCCTCACACGTCAACCGTCTCCGCAGCAACGGTCACGAGGAGGCTGTCTACCGAATCGTCGATGGCCGGACCTACGACACCGTCTGCTACGCCGTCGGGAGCCCTGAGAGCGCGAAGCAGTGGGCCTGGACCCTCTTCGGCTGGACCCTCCCTGAGGGTACCCGCGTTGAGCACTTCAGGTGCGAGCTCGCAGCCGGTGGTGGGTTCATCAAGGCGTCGGCCCTCAACGGTCAGCTTGTCACCCGGCTCAGGGAGCAGGTCGAGGAGCTCAACGTGGAGATCGCGCGGAAGGCGACCCGACGAGACCGCCTGGACTCCCTCATCGACTCGGTCACCATGGCGTCAGCACATCTCGTGTCCGGTGCAACGGTCGAGTGACCGTGGTATAACTGGATTGTGGGGCGGGGGTCGGAACCCCTCGCCACCACGGCAGGCCGGAAGGGCGGACGCGAAAGCGTGCAATGGTCCGGCAAGCATGGTATAGTATTCTTGTTGGTACGGAACGGCAACGGCAACAACAAACGGAACGGAGATCATCATGGCTGCCTCGAATCCCATCGACTTCGCGACCCTCGGCATCGTCCTCACGTTCGTCAAGGACGCGGTCCTCCTGCGTGGCCCTCACGGTATCGGCAAGTCCGCCGTGCCGGCGGCGGTCTCCAAGCAGACCGGCAAGCGCCTCCTCGACGTCCGCCTCTCCCTCTTCACGGAAGGCGACCTCGTCGGTGTTCCCAACCACGAGCTCATCAAGTCCACGGGCGTCACGTCGTTCGCTCCCCCGGACTGGCTCCACTCGGCCTGCACTGAGCCCTGCGTCCTCTTCCTGGACGAGATCAACCGTGCGACCCCGGGCGTCCAGAACTCCGCGTTCCAGCTTGTCCTCGACCGTGAGGTCAAGGGGTGGCGCCTCCACCCTGAGACCCTCGTCTTCGCGGCGATCAATGATTCCCCGGAGTACAACGTCAATGAGATGGACCCGGCTCTCCTGGACCGGTTCGTCACCTACGACCTTGTCCCCACCCACAAGGACTGGCTCACCTGGGCGGTCTCCGAGGGTCTCGATGAGCTCGTGGTGGACTTCATCCGCCAGCACCCCGAGCACCTCCGCCCCACGAAGTCGGTCGAGCCCGGATCGATCACGCCGACCCAGCGAAGCTGGGCCCGCCTGGCGAAGACGCTGATGGACAACGGTATGGCTCCGAGCCAGTACGGCGGTGCTGAGAAGGACACCCTCCCCCCTGGCTTCTACGCAATCGCGATGGGCTACGTCGGTGTTCCCACGGCGATCGCCTTCGTCAACTTCATCAAGGAGTACGACTCGGTGATCTCGGCCGAGGACATCGTGGACCGCTGGAAGTCCTTCGAGAAGAAGGTTGCCAAGCTGCCCGCTGAGAAGGTCCTGGCGATCGTGGAGAAGCTCGGTAACCTCTGCAAGGAGAAGGAGCTTTCCCTGACGCAGGTCCAGAATCTCGGTGCCTTCGGCCAGGCTGTGAGCGGTGAGCAGGTCATGGCTCTCTGGTCCGCGGTGAGCTCCGGGAAGCAGGCCAACACCGTGAAGTTCCACAAGTTCATCCAACCCCGGATCCTCGAGGTCGCCACCAAGGCGAACGGTGTGAAGAAGTAAGGGCTGCGACGGTACGGTCTGGGGGTGGTCGGAGACACCCCGAGGGTTGGTGGGTGAAGGCCCGCACCCCCAGACCCTTTCACTTTCGTGAGCCGGCCCTTGAGCCCTGATCATTCCGTTCCGTTCCTCCGTTCCATCGGGGCTCGGGCCGGCCCACCTTCTCCGATCGCTCCTGTGCAACCGCACGGGTCCTATGGTATATTCAGAATGTAAGGAGGAAAGCAAATGGCAAAGGCAACCAAGACCCAGGGCACGGCAGGCGGCACCCCGAACGTGGCAGCGACGAAGAAGGTCGTCGACCCCGCCCGTCTCGCAGGCTTCGACATGGACAGCCACCTCGTGGCGCTCGCCTGGTCCGACAGCTTCTACGCGGACATCATCCGCTCGCTGACGAAGATCGAGAGCGCCGACATCCCCACGGCTGGTGTGGTCCAGCAGGGCTCCGAGATCACCATGTGGTGGAACCGGGAGTTCTGTGCCGGCCTCAACGATCGCCAGGTCCGCGGGCTCCTGAAGCATGAGAGCCTTCACCTCATCCTCCTTCACACGACGACCCGTCGCTATGAGCCCCACTGGGTTCACAACTGGGCGGCCGACCTCGCAATCAACTCGATGATCTCCGAGGACGAGCTCCCTGAGGGTGGCCTCATCCCGGGGAAGCCCTTCCCGAAGCTCACGGCCGAGCAGATCGCCGAGCGCACGGAAGATGAGGTCGCCCGCCACGAGAAGCTGTCGGCGCTCATCGCCTCCTTCCCGAAGGGCGAGTCCACCGAGTGGTACTTCGGGAAGCTCATGGAGAACGAGACCATCAAGGAGATGGAGGGGGAACGCAAGGAAGCCCAGGAGGCTTTCAAGGAGATGATGGACAAGCTCATGGAGGGCATGGGCAAGGACAGCCACGAGGGTTGGGGCGACGGTGAGGGTGTCTCCGAGGAGGACCGTCAGCTCGCTGAGGGCAAGATTCGCCAGGTCCTCAAGGAGGCTTCCCAGAAGGCCGACCGTACGAACTCCTGGGGTACGGTGCCCGCTGAGATGCAGGCTCACATCCGAAAGCTGGTGAGCGGCGAGATCCCCTGGCAGTCCATTCTCCGACAGTTCGTCGGGTACACCCACCGCCAGGATCGCATGGAGACCTGGACCCGCTCCTCCAAGAAGGACCCCATGGGCCAGCCCGGTGTGACCTACAACTATCTTCCGAGCATCAACATCTACGTGGACCAGTCCGGGTCTGTGCCGGACTCCTCGCTCGAGCTCTTCTTCGGTGAGCTTGCCAGCCTCTCCCGGAAAGCCACCTTCAGGGTCTACTACTTCGACACCCAGGTCGATGTGAAGAACGGCTTCGAGTGGCGTCGTGGATCAGCGGTCTCCCCGAAGCGGACCCGGTGCGGTGGCACGGACTTCGATGCCCCCACGGCACACGCCAACGGTGATCGGAGCTGCGATGCCTACATGATCCTCACGGACGGCGGGGCCCCGAAGCCCGCTGATGGCCGGAAGCGTCGAGGCTGGATCCTCGACCCTGGGAACACCCTCTACTTCAAGGACGTTCCCAGCCGCGATGTGGTGATTCAAATGAAGCACCCTGAGAAGGGTCAGCAGGCCGCCTGAGGGGCCGGTTAGGTGGGCTCGGGGGCCCTGGAATAGGGGCGCAAGCCCCATATATTCCACGGTTTCCTGGGCTGGCTGGGGTTCGGAGTCCGAGAAGAGGGCGCCAGGGCCTCCGTTTTGCGGTTGGGTGTGGGGTAACCCACCCCCAGGCCCCAGAAGCCCACGCTGGATCCTGTGCAACCCGGCGGCGGGTATGGTATAACTATTCCATCAGGAGGACGGAATGCCGAAGCCCGGAATCAGGATGCTGGTCGAGAGGCCGGTGGCGAAGAGGAACCAGGGGCCCATCGTTCGGCTCGAGGTCGGTAAGGCCTACACCGCCCGGAAGGGTAGCTACCTCAGGGTCCAGTTCGGGACTGATGCGATCTACATGGTCACCCAGCTCCCACCCGTCGTCACGACGGCGAGCGTGGTCCAGGTCCTCGGGCCGCGCGGGGTCGCCCTCTGCAACGCGATCGATCTCCGACCCTGCGACGAGGTTCGCCTCGAGGAGGAAGAGTGAAAGTAGCCATCGTCAAGATCAGCCATCGGGCTGGCACGCTGAAGAGCATCTACGTCTACGAGATGCGCGACGACGGCTGGTTCCGCGGGGGACCCGAGCGTGAACCCTCCTGGAAGGGTCAGTGGTACGCCCCGAAGAACCTCATCCAGCTGGTCGAGGCGGACGCCCCGGAGTGCAAGAGCTACGACTACAACGGCATCGAGCCCGGCACCCTCGTCGAGTACTGGGGCGACGAGCAGGGGATCGTCGTCAGCCGGAAGGGCGCGAAGTACATGGTGCTCCCGAACGGTGGATCAAGACCCATCCAGGTCGACTGGGGGAATCTCGTGCCGGTTCTCGTCCCCGACGTGACCGATGCAACCGGCTGACCGCTGTGGTATAACTGTATCATCAGGAGGGCAGAATGGCGAAGGAACATCTGGTGATCAACGGCTACAGGGTTCCCGGTGGGTACAGCGGGGTCGCGGTCCGGCGTGCATGTGAGATGGTTGCCGCCATCCCAGGCATCACCCAGAAGGACCTCCTCGCGGAGGCAATCCGGTACTCCGGGCTCAACGGCAGCACCGCGGGCTGGATCACCTCCCCGGGACCCAAGAGCCCGGCGACCCTCCTCTGGGACAGAAACAAGGAGGGTGTCTTCAAATGCTACCCCAACAAGTTCACCGAGGGGGTGGTCGGCGCCCAGGCTGCACTCTTCGACGAGATCATGAACGGTGTCCGCCTCCAGCTTCGAGGGGTCGTGTACCGCCCCGTCCCTGGAGAGCTCGTCAGCTTCCTCGCCATCGACGGAACCACCTACTCGACGGGTCTCCTCATCGGGTACTCCTTCGGCAGACACAACCTCAGCGATCCCATCTTCAACTCGATCGATGATATCATCAAGGCCCGGCCCTCCTGCCGATACGGTGACCGAGTTCACCTCGACATCATCGAGAACGGCACCGGTCGTCGGATGAAGGCTTGGATGCTTGGAAACGTCCAGCCAGCTTGATGCAACGGCCGGTTGGCTGTGGTATAACTGGATAGTAAGGAATAACCAAGGGGTGAGGCGAGGGCCTCACAAGGAGCAAACGGAATGCGCAAGTTCATCTTCCTCATCGGCAACACGGACGACTTCGAGAGCCTCGAGGAGCTCAAGAACGCCTACCTCGACGCTGGGGGTACGAGGTCGAGTCGGTGGACTCCGTCGGTCTTCGAGTTCGATCTTCCCATGAACTGCAGCAATGAGATCGCAATCCTCGTCGGACGCGGAATGGCATTCAGCAACGACTGGTGCATGGACGGTACCTTCTCCTGCCTCCTGGAGGCCTGAATCATGAGCAACGAAGCAATCGCCGAGGAGTTCATGCGACTCTGCCGCGAGGGGAGCAAGGAGGAGATCCTGGCTTTCCACGGGAAGCATCAGCAAAAGATCCTGGAAGAGATCGAAGCTCGCACCAACCGCAACTCCAAGAAGGAGGCCTGATCATGGACTTCACCACTTTCAACACGCGTCTCAACGCTCTCGTCACCGAGTTCCTGGACCGCGGTGGTGACCCTGGTGAGGCTGCCGATCTCATGCGGGAGATCGCGGATGAGGTCTTCGAAGAGCCCGATGAGGACTCCTCCCCCGAGGCCGTCCGTCAGGTGGCTCTCTGGTGACCCCGCCCACCTTCCGTATCGGTGATCTCGTCCGCTACAACAGCAGCTCGATGGATCTCGACGACCTCTCCGCCGTCGGCATCATCATCGACATGCGGGCGATGACCCTCAGGCCCGCCGATGCGAAGGTCCTGTGGAACGACATGCCGGATCCTCGATGGATCTTCATCTCCGATCTCGCTCCCATGCAACCGGATCGGGAGCCTGGTATAACTGGATAGTCAAGCGGACCAACCAACCAACGGAGGCAACATGCAGTACTACTCCTACGTCACCGAGAATCCCTACTCGCCAAACTGGATCGACGAGCCCGTCGGCAGTGGGGGTCGCTCCATCGACCGCGACCTCAAGACCCTCCGTGGGGTGGTCAACCGTCTGAAGAAGGCGTGGCCGGGCAAGTCGTTCAAGGTCTTCACCTTCACGAACATCTACGACCCCAGCACGTTCCGTCACCAGCACACCCACTGGGGATGAAACCCGGGTCCTGTGCAACCCCTTCCGTCCTGTGGTATAGTATTCTTGTTGGTGGGGAACACCAACGGCAGCAAACCAACCAATCCCGAGGTTCCCAATGCGTCTCAAGGTCGCCGCTGATTCCGTCGAGTTCGGCTCCAACATCAACGATGTCGTTGTTCCCGAGGCAATGCGGAACAAGTTCCTCTCCGGTCTGGACTTCTTCGATGCCGCCATCGGCGGTGTGGGTTTCACGCCCTCCGCCTCGATGATCTTCACCGGCGAGGCTGGTGCCGGAAAGACCACGATGATGCTCACCCTCGCCGACCACCTCACCCGCAACGGTGCGGTGGCGGTCTTCAACACTGCCGAGGAGAGCCTCTTCCAGGTGAAGGCCGCCTGTGAGCGTCTCGGTCTCAAGAAGGGCTTTGCGGTCGGCAGCGAGAACGAGGTCGGTGAGCTCCTGAAGAAGGCCGACAAGTTCCGCAACCTTGAGAAGAACAAGGGTAAGCAGTTCATGCTCATCGTGGACAGTCTTCAGTGCATGGATGACGGCCACTTCTCCACGGGCCGGATCACCACTGCGACGGCTGAACGAAGCCTCGAGCAGATCACCAACTGGTGCAAGGAGAACTACACCAACGCGATCGTCATCGGGCAGGTCACGAAGGGCGGCAAGTTCGCCGGGTCCAACAAGCTCCGCCACATGGTCGACGCCCACGTCCACCTTGGCATCGAGAAGAAGGACAAGGATCTCCTCGGCTGTCGTCGCCTCGAGACCGAGAAGAACCGTTTCGGTGGTGCCGGTGCAACGACCTGGCTCTCCCTGAGCGGTGGTGGTTTCCAGGTGGTGGCCGTCGCTGAGGAGGAGTGATGCACTGGGAGCCGGGCACCCTGCTCGGACTCCAGGACCCAACGCAACCCTTCGGGAAGTACCCGGGGGGTTCGTTGTTTGTGGCGCTTCGGGCCGACAGGATCACCGCAGGGGTGATCGTTCTCACCCCGCACGGCACCCAGGCACTCATCCCACC
>Ga0164295_10004102_pt1 | contig 11615 bp, 11 predicted proteins | sample GEODES006metaG_FD_111798 | JGI IMG/M metagenome (GOLD analysis project Ga0164295, IMG submission 111798) | Oligotrophic lake water microbial communities from Sparkling Lake, Wisconsin, USA - GEODES006 metaG | ecosystem: Environmental > Aquatic > Freshwater > Lake | place: USA: Sparkling Lake...
CCACACCGCCCTTTAAGGAAGCAACATCTCCAGCAACTGGATCTCCTTGCGCCTCAAATGCGGCTGGTTCAGCCGAATACTTATCTAGCTCCGCCTGAGCAGAGGCAATTCCTTCTGCAACAGGATCCAGGGCGGCATCGGTGGTAATTGTTTCACTTACATCTGAGGACGCGTCTGGAGTCTCTTCACTCCCGGAACTACTTCCACACGATCCGAGCAATGTTGCAAGGAGAAATATCCCTATAGAGAGCGATTTCACCTTCCTATTCCTAATGGCTAGCACATTCATTCGTTACTCTCCTTTGGTTGGTTTTCAGAAATGTAAAAATTAAGTAAACGGGTCTATCCCAGCTTTGATTTTGTCGAAGATAGGCTTGATGTCATTTGGTAGCCAATATATTTCGGTATACGAACCAACAATCTCACGGGTATCAAAATAAGACCAGCGACAATCATTCATTCGACCTGCCATAGCTACTTCAAAACCTTGCGAACTGAGGTGTTTAAACGCACGTTGATACTCATCGTCATTGTCCAAGAGATAACCTGTATGGTGGATTCCGATGCCATTTGCATCTGTCCAATCTTTATAAACATTCTTCCCAGATTCATGCTTACAAAGCTCAATTTGAGTTTCCCCTGAATACGCATACGCGGCACTGAATTCGAATTTACCCGGTTTGCCGCGATAGATCTTTTCAGTTTGCTCTCTCGTGATGTGGTCCCAAATATAAAATTTTTCGATTCCTAATGAATCTTTAAAAAATTGCATTGACTGATCAAAATCCTCAACAACATAGGCAACTTGTACTAATTTTCCGGCGAGATAACTTAATGGATTCTTGCTCATGACTTTCTCCTCATAGTTTTATAGTTTGGATTATCAAGTGAGTGTGTGGTGCTGCAATGATTGCAACACCACACACTTGATTAATGACAGTTAGACGCCCCACAACTTTCGATATACATCCCTAAATCCCGTGTTTCCAAAGAACACACCAGAAGAAGCATTCTCCTCAGTTAGTTCGAGACCTGCAACAACTTCCGCTGTGAATGCACGCAATTGCACAAGAGGATTAACTGCAGTAGCGTTTCCTAGCAATAATCGAATAGCTTGGTCTGCGCCAGCCCATGCCTCCTGAGTCACATTCTGTCCGACATTGATATTTAAAAATCGACCTTGACTAATAAGTTTTAAGCCGGGAAGCTGGCCTGTTGTAGTGCCGCCCTTGATCTTGTCTAAATACCCAGCATTCTGAACACCTTCAAGTGCCCCAGAAGGTGCAACTGTCGAGTCGTAGTTTGGCAAAACATAATTTGTATCCGGATTTGCTGCAATTGCACCCGCAACCACAGATGGCCTTTCCGGAGTTTGCGCAGCATTGCTATCAACAACAACAACTTTGCAATTCGGACAATTTTTCTCGAATTCCTTCACCGCACCATTTGACATCGTTGCCTTAGTCCAATCGGTATCACTCACCCGAATGGCTAGTACATTCGCCGATCCTTTTGAATCAACAATCATCCAGTCTGCAACGATAGAAGTTGCAAGTGCACCGTCGAAGGAAACATAAGCAACGCCATCTTCCCAAGGATCTGTATTACCAGTTTCGCTCGGATAACCGGCATCGCCATAAATAATCTTTACTCCTGCTTTTTTCGCGGCATCAAATGCATTAGGGGCAAATGGGTACGTCACCGCGCCAGTCACAATTGCTTTCGCCCCTGCTGTCACCGCATCATCGATACATTTCGCAGCAATCGTTGGATCTGCCGCTGCATCGCATGTACGCACTGTCATTCCAATCTCGCCGAAAGCTTCCTTAAGACCAGCTTCTTGCACCGCAAAATACGGAACAAATTGATACGCAATAGGAATGAACCATATTTCGCCGCCCTTAAGCGATGAAATATCTCCAGTTACTGCTGGCCCAGGTGCTTCGAATGGTGCTGGTTCTGCGGTGTATTTTGCAAGTTGCTCTTGTGCGCGAGCTATACCATCAGCTACAGGGTCACCAGCGGGCGCAGCAGTATCGTTTGACGCAACGCTTTCTACAGGTACCTGTGAGTCAGGAGGATCAGTAGAGGAACTATCTGAGCCACTTCCACATGAACTTAAAACTCCCAAGAGGACAGTAATACCAATAATTCGGCAGGTCCCTTTATTGATTTTCCTTCTAACGATATGCATTTTCACTCCTATTTCTGTTTGTTTTGAATTTTTAAACTGTTGATCTACGACTGCTAAGCAGGGTTGAAGTAGTCACTGCGACTACTAGGGCAGCGCCATAGAAAATCGGTTTCACCCACTCGGCGAGTCCAATAATCTGAAGTCCCACGACTCCAGAGCGCAAGAAATAAACAGCAATCAAAACACCTAATGGATTAAATTTTCCAGGGTCAAGTACTGCTGTACTTAGAAAAACTGCAGCTATAACGGGCAGCAAGAAAACATTCGATCCTGATGCGTTGTAGCCACCAAGACCGGCGACCATAATCACTCCACCTACACCACAGATGAGACTTGCAACCACAAATGACATAAATTTGATTCTTTGCACTCTGATTCCAGCGAGTCTCGCTACCACCGGATTAGCACCTATGAATCCCATCTGCCGACCGAGTGGAGTTCTATAGAGCACATAGGCGAAAAAGATCGCTCCGGCCAAACCGTAATAAAAGGCGATTGGTAATCCGCCATACCTCGTCGCAGATATGCGCGCAAACGAACTGCTCAAACCAGATATTGATTGCAGGTCCGACACGGCCATTCCTATCCCCAAGAGGAATGTGCCCATACCTAATGTGGCTACGAATGGACTTACTTTGAGGATTACTATGAGTATTCCATTCACTACACCCACCAGAAGTGAAACAACAATTGCGATCACAGATGCAAGAACAACATTCATTCCGTGCACCACGTTGAGGACCAATACTAAAGTTGCAGCTAAACCAAGCGTTGCAGGACCAGATAGATCAATCTCGCCAATAACAAGCGTGCAGAGAAGTGCTAGGCCAAGAAAAATGAGAGCCTGCTCTCCCGAAAAAACAGCTTTTACTGTAGTCAAGGTCATGTAGTTCGGTTCTTTCCACCAAAAGAAGAGAACCATTACGAGCCATATCCCGATAAACAAATACCGGCTGGAAATTGCTGCGAAAATTTCGCTTCTCGATCGAGTTCCAAGACCCACAGATGCGACTTCCATTTTTTTACCTTTGATTTCCATATTGATTACTTTCTCTGAGTCCGGAGCATCCACGTCATCCAACTTTTATTTCTGGATCTGGGTGTACCGAATCGATCAAGTTCCGTACTGAAACTTCCGTCACAATGGATCCAATCTCACCCTCTTGGAAAATGATCACTCGATGACAAATCTCTTCTAGCAACTCCAATTCGATAGTTGCCACCACGACCGCGACTCCACTCTCAGCCAAATCAATAATCGCGTTTACAATGTCTCTACGCGCTCCAACGTCAACTCCTTGAGTAGGTTCATGAAGAAGCAATAGCTTTGGGCCGCCTAACAGCCATTTCCCCAATTGGACTTTCTGTTGGTTGCCTCCACTCAGGCGTCCTACTGCAACTCCTGCATGCGGTGGGTGGATACCAAATTGGCCGATAGCTTTTATTGCTTCTTCATGTTGCCAAAATTTTCCGATGCTGAAGCGCTTTGCACGTTCCCGAACTCGCGGCAGAGTGATGTTCTCCAAGACACTCTCTCCGAATGCTAAGCCTTCCGATTCACGTCGTTCAGGCACTAAAAATACTCGTGCCTTTATCAACTTATGGATGTCTGTATCGCACAGAGACACCGACTCACTCGGCGAATTCAATGTTCCACTTGTGGCGCCTTTAGCTCCGGAAAGCAAATAGGGAATCTCCTCAAAACCAGAGCCTTCCAGGCCAGTTAAGCCCAATATTTCACCGCTGTGAACCTCGAAATTGATGCCTTTAACTGTCTGCCCACTTACCTGCGATACTTCATATTTATTTTGAAGCAAATCGGAATTTCCGCCGAATATTTTCTTAGGACGAGGCTCATGCAATTGATAACCAAGCATGATTTGCACTAAATCACGCTCTGTAATTTCTGAGGTGCCGACGCCGCTAGCAAGCACCTCGCCATCACGCAACACTGTTACGCGATCTGCAGATGTAACTACTTCATCCAGGCTATGACTAACCAGCAGGACAGAAGTTCCTGCTGCGACAAGTTTTGATATTTCTTCATAAAATTCACTTAATGAGTCTCTCGGGAGTGCTCGAGTCGACTCATCAAAGACTAGAAGATTAATACCATTATCAATATTATTCATTCGCGCGCTTTGTAATGAACGCGCTATAGCAACTTTTGCTCGATCTACTGGACCCAATGAGCCAACTTTTGCATTCGGATCAACCGCGCAATTTAATTCTCTGAGCAATTCAGCTACTACTTCTTTTTCGTAGTCCCACTTAATGCTCCGCGTCCAATTGTTTACAGAGAAGTTGGCGATACGAACATTCTCAACTACTGAATATTCATCGACAAGACCGAAATCTTGATGAAGAATTGATATTCCTCTCGAACGTAGATCACTTATACTGATCGGGAAATTCATATTTTGATCATTAATTTTTAATGACGCACCCGAATTTGGTGAATGGTGTCCGGATAAAATCTTAATCAATGTCGATTTTCCAGAGCCATTTTGCCCGACCAAAGCATGGATCTCTCCCGGCGCAATCGCAAGGTTTACATTATTGAGTACACGATTAAGCCCAAAGGATTTTGAAATGCCTTGAGCATCGAGTCGCAGATTTTTAGAATCAACGAAATCATTCATATTTTTCGTCATTTGACTCGTGTCCAATTTGATTACTCACCCTTCAACTATCTGAATAGCCCGTTTAGGACACACCCGCGCAGCTTCAGATACCTGCGTCCGCAAAGACTCCGATGGAGAGGTATTTATCACTTCTGCAAAATCGCCCGATGAGTGAATTTCAAATACAGTTGGCGCCGCTAAAACACAGGATCCATAACCATTGCACTTGACTAAATCCAAAATGATTTTCATAAGAATCGGGGTGTTTCTTTGCGCTCCGCCCTAGGAACGACTAAAGAAATAGTCCTAAATTGGGAGTGTTTACAATGGTGTGCGCCATGTACACCGTGCGACGAACAAGTCTTAGGCCTTCGGATGTTGATCGAATCACATCGTGTCGGTTAGCAGAGATGAATTGGTGATCTGGCTCCAATCCTCGCTCTCGATAAAGCAGCAGAGCACTTGATACATCGAATTCATTTTCATTATTTGAATTAGCTACTTCAATGCTTCCAATTGACCTCACTGTTCGTGATGATGGATCTTCTGCCCAGGCGTATCCCGAGAAGAGTCTCTCGATTCGAATCCGCGTTGACCCCTTAGTGTCGTTTGCATGATGTACACCAGTTTTAAATTCAGCAAGAGAATCTTTGATTACTTCAGCTCTAGCTAAGGTCACTCTTACTGGCACTTCAGATGTGTAGTCGTCGGCGAGAGTTGCATACCACTCCCACAGTAGATTTTGATCAAGAAGCCGCGCTTCTCTCGCAAGAAACTGAGATATCTCTACATATTGATGTGCTGTAACCGTTGCTGAAGCTGGATCAGTTTTTATATCTTTCATACCCTTTGTCCCCACTAAGAATTATTTTTCGATATGTCATTACTTGGACTTCATCTCAGAGATCCATCGTCGATAGAAGTTGCGATGCCCCGATTCCCCAATTCCCGTCATCCGCGCAGTTCCTGGACCCTTCCAATCTGGATCAGGGGGATTATCGCTCATACCTTCAAAACCCAATTGAAAGTTCATTGCCATGTCATCTGTCCTTGCTGGGAACAGTGAGCTTCCTACGCGAGAGAATCCCTCCCACACAACGGTGTCATCTTGTTCAAAAAGACCAGATGAACTAAAAGCATTCGTTCCTGCACTGATAGATAGCTCTGTGTATTCAGGGCTTTCACATTCCCATGCAAATTGCCAGACCCAGATATCCATCAGACCTGGTGCAATCGGCTGAAATTGCCGTAACTGCGTATACGTAGCAGGTGGAACAGAAACAGGGTCAGGAGTACCGGGAAACCGAATGAACGAAAGATTCGGCCACATGTTCCCAGTAACGAGAATGCTTTTTTCAAGCACCGACATCTGCCCCTCATCAAGATTGCTGTAATCAAATTGGTCCGAAAGTTCTTTCGGATATCCCCATGGCGTATCCCAACTTGGTCCAAACCATTTTGCAAAATTGTGTCCCGTGAACGAGAAACCATCGGCAACGTCGTATTGGTAAACGAAGTCAACCATCTTCTTGGAATCCGGCAATGCCCCAATAACATCCATCGAATAATGAGTTGTATCTACATGATAATTATCACCAACAAAATTGTCGGGACCTGATTTCCAATCAGAGCGCATTCTCCAACGCGTTGGCGGTCCTACCACTCGCATCCCTTTTGGATGTAAGCCAAATATTAAATCTAAAAACCAAACACATTCTCCTAGAAAATCACGCAGTGTTGGCGCATCTGCCGCCAAGTTCGCATAAATCAATCCGTGGATAGCATCTACGTGCGGAGCTTCAAACATTCCCCATTCCTTGGGATCAAGTTCACGATAAGCCCTACTTACCTTTGGTGCAGACTGCCATTCACCAGTGTTTTTATAAATCCAGCCGTGGTAAGGGCAAGTAAAATTGACTGCATTACCTTGGTCAACTTGGCACAATTCGGTCCCGCGATGTCGGCAATAGTTTGATAGAACTCGCACCTTTCCATCATCACCTCGAACGACAATGACAGGGTCAAGACCTATACGACGCAATACATAGTCTCCAATATTTGGGATTTCAGATTCATGTCCAAGGAACATCCAGGTTCGGGCAAATACCCGTTCCATTTCGGCTTCAAAAACAGCATCATTTCCAAAAATCTGAACGGGCATCATTCCCTGAGCAATTTCTTTTTCGCAACGCTTCAACAGATCCGCAAGCGGGTCTTCCAAAATTGGCCCCGTAACATTCGTCAACATAATTGCCCCCAATATTTTTACAAGTCATAAAATTTAACTACCTGAACTTTGACTCGCTCTCGTTACTTGCACCGTTACTGTCAGTGAATTTGACAAAATACGTTTCCCTTCAGTTGTTGGGGCCATGGAGCCCGAAACGTAAAGATTGATCTTCGGGATCCCAGTCACACGTTTTTTGTGATCGATCACCCATTTCACGAGACCTTTGATTCACTTTTATCCCGACCTTTAATCGTTCGGATTCCCAAATGGCAAGTGATTCATCGACGTTCGATGCGTCTGTCAGCTTCTCTGCCAATGACCACCCGTCTTCAGCTGCCTTGGCAGCACCAGCAGCAGCATGTGGCCGGACAGTAAAAGCAGCGTCTCCAATGAGACAGATGCGCCCAAAAACCATGCGTGGGCAGGATAAATCTATGATTGTTTGAAGAAATGGTTCAGAAGTTGCGCAAATAAGCTCTGCAAATTGAGGAGGTAGCTGTTGTGAACTCCTCTTCAGCTCCTCAATTGCCTCTTCGCGTACAGTTCCTGGACCAAGCGAGAACATTCGTGGACTTCCATTCACATCAGTCATTAGTGACTGGAGATCAGATCCTTCCAATACATTTCTGTACCAAACCCAGTTAAGTAAGGAACTTTTCTTCCCGTCTACTGTGAAATCGGGAATTTCATAACTCAAAACTTGATTCAACGGCTTAACGGCATAAACGATCATGTCTTCAAGCATTGCCCGCGTATCAACTGAGAGCCGACTACTTTCGACGACACCGCGCCATCCGACATAGCCAGAGTATGTTCTGTGAGTATTTGGCAATAATTGTTGCCGTAATTGCGAAGAAGATCCTTCAGCACATACCAATAGATCGAATCTTTCAGAAGGAAAACCCGATGTATGGACCAATACACCGTCCGAGAGGTCATCTACTCCTGTGACGACTCTAGAAAGAAAATACCTATCACTTCCCAAAAATGAAAGAAGACTACGGTGAAGAGTATTCCAAGATGTGAAGCGAAGGTCTGTATCTTCTTCAAACAAAATACTTCCATCAGGCGAGAGGTACCTTAGGAATCGTGCGCCTTCGCTAATGCTTTCAACTGCAACTTCCCCAATATCGACAAGATAACGAAGAGTAGTTTCATGAAGTACGATTCCAGCTCCCCTGCCTTCTAATCGAGTCGGACTTCTTTCAAATACCTGAACATCATGTCCGGCTTTTAAAAGCCATAACGCTGCAGTTAGTCCGCCTACCGACCCGCCCGAAACAGCGATCTTCAATTTCACAAAAATTACTTAGGACTCGGAATATGTGCAGAACTCAAGCACATTTCCCCACGGATCAGAAATAAAGATTTGTCTCTCTGCCGACGGAGAATTTTCAAATTCGTAGATTCTGCATCCTTCTTTTTCAAACCTATTTAAAAGCTCTTCTAAACCCTCTGCTACGCAGAAGGCAAGATGGCTTTCATTAGCACGGAGAGGTGCGGTGCGTCCACGTAACAATCCACCAGTAGTGAGATGCACGGGCACAGAACCAGCAGTGAACCACGCTCCTGGAAAACCAAAATCAGGCCGCGAGATTCGCTTTAACCCAACCACGTCCGTATAGAAACGAATGCCTTCTTCAATTTCCCCAACACATATGCTCCCGTGATCAAATTCCAAGATCAAGTTTTCCCCCAAACGTTAAACTTTTTGTCAGATCTAATGATGGTTTGCCTCATCTAAATCAGGATCAAGCCGCCAGCTAATGTCAAAGCGATGCCCGTCATCGCGTCCCCTCCCGCCGATGCAAGATAAACCGCTAATGCAGCAACCTCGGAAACAGTCACTGCCCTTCCTATTGGCGTACGCTGATCAATCATTGAACGAATTCCAGCTTCATCCGTACCGAGTATTTCCCCAAGAGCTGATGACGTCAGAAGATCAGTGTCTACGAAACCAGGGCAGATGGCGTTCACCCTGATGCCTTGTGCTGCCGTTTCTAATGCAAGGCACCGAGTAATTCCCACCAATGCGTGCTTCGAAGCGTTGTAAGCACTCTGGTTCATCGAGCCATACTTCCCAGCGGTACTAGACATATTTATGATTTTCCCGTCACCCGCTTCAATCATTTTTGGCAAGAAAGCATTGGTCATTCTCACAGCACCAAAAACATTGACATCAAATATGTGTTCCCACTCCAACGCTGAGTAGTCCATAAACCGATTCGGGATATAAATGCCAGCGTTATTTATCAGCACACTTACCGGACCATTGAGTACGTCAGATGCCCAGCTTTCAATTTTCGCTACTTGATCTGCATCCGTCACATCTAATGACCTAGCGAAAGCTCGCCCGCCATTGCTATTAATTGTTTCGGCTAATAAGTCTATTTCTGAAGTGGATCGAGCCAAAAGAACTACCGATGCGCCACGTTTTGCGAATTCTTCCGCTATTGCAGAACCTATTCCTCTACTAGCTCCTGTGATGACAGCACGCACATTTGATAATGAAAATATATCTGACATGACCTCTAGAAAATCTTTCGCTCTGCGAGTACACCGATGTCACGGCCGAGACCACGTTGAATTGCTACATCAAATATTGCTTTTGCGGAGATGATATCTTGCGCCGCCGAGCCAACTGACTTGAATAAAGTGACGTCATTGTCTGTGCGGGTGAAATTATTTAGTGCAACAATTTCGGGAAGTGTTGTTACCGACAACAAACGTTGCTTTAATTCTCCAGATATTGCCATGAGGTCTCCCGACTCATCAAATATCTGATCTGGAGGCGCATCGAAAATTATTTTTGTCGAGTTCGAAAATGTATCTGAATCGACTTCACGTAAAAATGGGCTCGTTGAGCCTATGGAGACGATGTGCTGCCCAGGTTCTATCCATTTTCCTTGATATGCAACAGCGCCGCCGTGGCCTGTGTTGGTTGCAATAATCACTATTGATGTTTCAGCAACCGCCTCTTCCGCGGTGCTCGCGGGAACGACCTCTATGCCAAGTTCTTTAGTCATTCGTTTAGCGAATGCTGCCCTCCGCTCTTCATTTCGACTAAAGACTTTGACTCTGGATATTGGTCGTACTGCTGAAATAGCCGCAAGGTTCGTTTCTGCTTCAAGACCGGACCCAATAAGCCCTACAGATGCTTTTCCCTCTGGAGCCATATACTTTGTGGCCACGCCACTTGTGGCGCCCGTGCGAACGGCTGTCAAATAGGCCGCGTCGAGTATGGCGAGTAACTCTCCATCACTTTCACGTATGAGAACGATGATGTAGCGAACTCCATTTTCTAGAGATCCGTGAAAAGATTTATATCCAAAATACCCACTACGTGTGAGATAAACAGGCATCACTCGAAGAAACTTTCCCTCGTTAAAGAGATTACTACGCGGAGGCATAAGAATTTTTCCGTCGTATTCTTCAACTAATACTTCTTCTACAGATTGAATAATTCTTTTCATATCACTAGCCGCGCGTACGTCGGAATCACTAAGTGAAATAGTCATTTCAATTCGCTTTCAATTAGGAGATAAATACTGAATTACTACAAAATCTCATTTGCGGTGATTTAATTTGCATTATTTGATTGCAAGCGGATTCAGCGGAGAACCCACTGCACCAGTAAATGGCAATGGTGGACCCACGAATAGAAATTCGTACACTCCATCATCGGCACAATCAACTGCAAGTTCTTCAAAGCTGAAAATCTCTCCGATTAACATTCCTGCATTCACAATCAAAACGATATGAAGCGGCTGAAAAAGAGTTTCGGTTTCGTTAGGACGTACTTCCATTCCCCAAGTGTCTGTTGCAACACCAGCAACTTCCTTGTCGCAAAGCCATTCCGCAGCCGAAAGATTGAGCCCAGGTGAATCACCTCCTGCGAATGTCCCCCAACTATTAGTAACTCTTTTCATCTCCATTGATCCGGTTCGAACACAAATGATGTCACCACGCCTTACCGTGATTCCCACACTCTTGGCACATGCTTCTAGTTCTTCGCCACCGATTGCTTCGCCCGGCTCGAGCCATTGCACTCCTCGGAATCGAGGTATGTCAAGAAATACTCCACGAGTAACAATCTTGTCTGCATACTGCTCGATTCCGTTAACGGATGTTCCCTGGCTGTTCACGCACTCTTGGCTGTATCCGTTATACATTTTGCCATCGAAGAAAATATGGGCTAGCGCATCCCATTGTGTTCCTGACTGCAGGGGCATATAAACGGCATCATCTGCGTAACAGAGTCCTCCAAAGTGTGCCTGCGCGCCAAAGGAAGCATCACCACCATCTTGCAACATCACGTGGATCGGGTTTACTCGCCCAAAATCACCGTTTTGCGGACCATGTTCGTCGTATGGAAGCGCACATGAGATGATTTTTCCTTGTCGAACAAGTGAAACTGCATTGAGAATGCACTCTTTATCAATGAAATTAACCGTACCGAGCTGATCGTCATCACCCCAGCGACCCCAGTTCCTATGACGATGTGCAATTTCTAATACTTCTTCAGTTGTCACCATTTTTTTAGTCGCCATACCAGCCCCCTCGAAAC
>Ga0164295_10004104_pt1 | contig 11610 bp, 12 predicted proteins | sample GEODES006metaG_FD_111798 | JGI IMG/M metagenome (GOLD analysis project Ga0164295, IMG submission 111798) | Oligotrophic lake water microbial communities from Sparkling Lake, Wisconsin, USA - GEODES006 metaG | ecosystem: Environmental > Aquatic > Freshwater > Lake | place: USA: Sparkling Lake...
CTGGAGGAAATCCAGAAGGCGTCCGGTACCGCAGTGTCATTCGCCGACCTCGTCGTGCTCGGCGGTGTCGCGGCTGTTGAGAAGGCGGCCAAGGACGCCGGGTTCGATGTCAAGGTTCCGTTCACCCCGGGTCGCGGTGACGCCACCCAGGAGGCGACCGACGTCGAGTCGTTCGCGCACCTGGAGCCGAAGTCGGACGGGTTCCGCAACTTCGCCGGCAAGGGCAATCCGCTGCCGGCCGAGTACATGGTGATCGACCGGGCCAATCTGCTGACACTGACCCCGCCGGAGATGACGGTTCTGGTCGGCGGTCTGCGCGTTCTCGGTGCCAACTTCAAGGACTCGAAACTCGGAGTGCTCACCGACAAGCCGGGTCGGCTGACCAACGACTTCTTCGTGAACATTCTTGACATGGACACCCAGTGGTCACCGTCGCCGAAGGATGACGGGACCTACGTGGGTAAGGATCGAGTGAGTGGCAAGGAAAAGTGGACCGGCACCCGCGTGGACCTTATCTTCGGGTCGAACTCGCAGTTGCGTGCGCTGGCCGAGGTGTACGCCGAGGACGATGCCAAGGAGAAGTTCGTTCGCGACTTCGTCGCGGCGTGGGCCAAGGTGATGGATCTCGATCGATTCGAGGTTAAGAAGTAGAAGTCAAGGCTCAGATAACGAACTCCCCCCGTCGGCATGATCCCGACGGGGGGAGTTTGTTTCGTCGTGGCTAACGGCAGGTGCTGGCGTCCACCCATCGGCCGTTGTAGCCGACGCATGCGTTGACATTGGGCGTGAAGTCGCCGGGCAGAGGTGCGTAAGCGTCGGGTTGGACCACGTACGGAGCCATCACATCGGAGAGGTTCGCGCATCCGCTGACCGAGATCCGCCGGCCCGCACTGGCGCACACGTCCGCGTTGGCCTCACCGCCGGGTGCGATGGTGACGATGGTCGCAGGCACCGCGGCAAGGCCCAGGACGGCCACCGCGGCGGCAACCCGGGTGCGGGTGAACTGGCTCATCTGTGGGGTCCTCTCATCGGCACGGCCCATCGGGCAGTAAGCGCTGAGTATATCGTCGGAAACGGCTACCGGGGTGTGCGCCGTCGGCGCCGCCGCGTCCACATCGCCCCCGCTGTCACGATAAGCGCGCCCAGCACCAGCAGCCAGGGCCAGCCGCCGTGCTGGTAGACCCAGCCTGCCAGGGTGCGCTGGAGGCGCCCCGCGCCACTGATGACCGGATCGTCCGCACTGCCGTTGGCGGTGAACAGACGAATCTCGTAGAAGCCGTAGTAGGCGACGTACAGGCCCACCACGATCAGGATCAGCCCGCTGATCCGGTTGATGTACGGCAGCACCGTGCGCATCCGATCAACCAGCGAGGAACTCGCCAGTGCGACCGCCACGGCGAGGACGCCGACGACAAGCGCGATGCCGGCCGCGTATGCCAGATAGACCAGTACGCCCTGGGCCGGTGATCCGTTGCGCAGGCTGCTGCCGGTGACCGCCAGGAACGGGCCGATGGTGCACGACAGCGAGGCGATCGCGTAACCGACGCCGTAGCCGAACATCGATCCCAGCCGGGCCGTCGGCGCCCACCGTCCGCTGTTGCCCACCATGTTCGGCATGCGGATTTCTCGGCCGGACACCAACCAGATTCCGAGGCCGACGAGCGCCACCCCGATCACTAATGTCACATACGGCAGGTAGCGCTGAACCGTCGATGCCACCGACACCGTCAACAGACCGAACGACCCGAACACCGCCAGAAAACCCAACGCCATCGCCGCGGTGGCGGCCAGCGCCCGACTCACCGCGGTGAGTTGGCTGCTGCCCTGCGGATCAATGACCAGTGTGAGGTAAGCAGGCAGCATGGCGAATCCACACGGGTTGAAGGCCGCCACCATGCCGGCGACGAAGGCCAAACCGACGAGATTCTGATCCAACGTCAGGACGTCAGTGCTTGCACCCGGTCGCTCAGCTCCTGCTGGGACATTGCCGAGACCGGATTGTTCACGAAGGTCGACGTTCCGTCAGCGCGCAGGAACACGTAGGCGGGCTGCCACGGCACGTTGAACCTGGCCCAGATGGATCCGTCAGCATCGTTAAGATTGGTGAAGTTGAGGTTGTACTTCGAGACGAAGTTCTGCATGGCGCCCACATCGGACCGGGTCGACACACCGACGAAGGTCACCTTCGGATTGGCGGCCGCGACGGCGCTGACACTCGGGGCCTCGGAATTGCAGAACGGGCACCACGGCGTCCAGAACCACAGCACCGCGGGCTTGCCCTGCAGGCTTGCGCCGTTAAAAGGTGCGCCGCTCAGGGTCGTGCCGGTGAAATTCAGGTCATCGGCCACCGCGGTCGCCGGCTTGGCAAGGCCGAATGTCAGGCCCATCACCGCCAGAACAACTGCCAGCGGCCTGATCAGGCTCCGGATCGGGTTCTTCATGCAAAGTCCTCCCACTAGTGCAAGCAAACGACGTCGAGCAAACGATATGAGTGATCCTAGGTGCACCCGGATGCGACCATGACCGATCTGGGCCGGAGGTCAGAAAAGCGTAAGACTGCCGATCCATGCGACATACCGTTGACCTCCGGGTACGCGAAGGAGTGCCCGCGGGGTACGCGAAGGAGCATTGGGTGATGGCGGAGGACGAACTCTCGCAGGCATTCCACGGATTGCTCGCCGAACTGGCGACCATCGAGCAGAAATTTCTGAACGCCGACCCGCCGTTGGACGAACCGGATCTGCTCGACGGTTATCGGCTGATGTTCAGCCTGCTGCGGGTCGCCGTCGACGCCTACGTCTGGGGCGATAAGGACAACCCCCGATTCGTCGACGTCATCGGCCCCTACCAGAAGTGGGGCGGGGACAACTCCGACGCGTTCTACCAACTGGCACCCATCGACCCCAACCGCACCTACCGGGTCACCGGGAACCGCGGCGACTCGGTATATCTGTCGATCACGGTCTACGGCGGGCCCGACGACGGCCACTACAGCAATCGGATTGTCGGAACCCTCAACGACCGTTCACTACGGTTCGACGACGCCGGCAACTTCGAGTTCGTGCTCTCCCCCGGCGCAAAGTCCGGACAGTCACTCAAACTCGACCCGGACGCCGTCGTCGCACTCACTCGCGACTACCTCGACAACCCCGACACCGACCGAAGGGCGTACTGGAAGATCGAGGCGGTCGATCCGCCGCCACGTCGATACGACACCCGTGCCGATCTCGCCCGGCGGCTGCGTGCCGCGCGCACCTGGATCACCGAGCAGTGCTCGTTCATCCCCACCCGGATCTCACCACCCAACGAGATCGCCGAGCCCTATCCGGTACCCGAGCACGCGTACGGGTGGTCGGCCGCCGACGCCGCCTACGCCATGGGTGCCTACGAACTCGAAGCCGACGAAGCCCTGGTGATTGAGGGAACCTCGCCGGAGTGCGTGTTCTGGAATCTCTGCCTGTGGAACCCGTTCCTACACACCTACGACTACACCTATCAGAGAGTCACCCACGAGAAGGTCACGATTAACGGTGCGCATGTCACCTACGAACCAGACGGGTCGTGGCGAATCGTGGTCAGTGCCAGCGACCCCGGCCATCCCAACTGGGTCTCCACTGCAGGCCGGCACAAGGGCCTGATCTGGCTTCGCTGGTTCCTACCCGACGCAACGCCACAGCGCCCGGTGTGCCGGGTGGTCAGGGCTGCCGAGGTCTGCGCATGAAAACCCCATGGCCGGAGCCGATCTCACTCGACGACCTCGCTGACCCCGTCTATCCGGAGCAATCGCATCCGATCCGAGCGGCACTTGCGGCCTACGGTGCGGCGCTGGAACTGACGCCACAGGCACTGATGTCGACCGCTTCGGAGCGCACCGGCCTGAATCACTGGGGTGATTCCGGCTTCCGCGAGCGCCTGACGGTGTTGTGCGAGGCCCTTCGCACTGAAGCCGGCCTATCGGCGACCGGTGTAGCGATCGTATTCGAGCAACTGGTGGGCAACCTGGTGAACCGGCTACGCCTGGAAGCCTTGATCGCCGAGCATCCCGAGATCGAGTCCATCGCGATCGAACGGCCGATCATCATTTGCGGGTTGCCCCGCAGTGGCACCACCCATCTGCACAACCTGATCGCCGCCGATCCGACTATCCGTTCCCTGCCCTACTGGGAGAGCCTGGAACCGTTCCCGGCACCTGGCGAGATCGGCGATCAGGGCCGCCGGGACCGCTGCTCGACCGGTCTGGAGTTACTCGATGCGACCATGCCGGAGTTCAAGCGGATGCATGAGATGACTGTCGACCATGCGCACGAAGAGATTCAGCTACTGGCCAACGACATTTCCGGCATGTTGTTTGAGACCACCTACCAGGTCCCGACTTTCGCCGAGCACTACAAGTCGCACGACCAGTTACCCTCCTACCTCTACCTCAAACGCAGCCTGCAGGCCATGCAGTGGCTGCGTGGCGGTACCCGCTGGGTATTGAAGTCGCCGCAGCATCTCGAGCAGTTCCCGACTCTCGTCACCGCGTTTCCGGATGCGACTTTCGTTGTCACACATCGTGATCCGGTCGAGGTGACCCGCTCGATGGTCACCATGGTCGCCTATGGCACGCGAATGGCATGCGATCACCCCGACCCGGCTGCGATTGGACGGTACTGGATGAGCCGCGCTGAAGAACTGCTGAACGGGTGTCTGCGCGATCGCGATGTGCTCCCGGCCGAGCAGTCGATTGATGTGCGGTTCACCGACTTCATGGCCGATGAGGAAGGAACGCTGACAGCGATCTACGATCTGGCCGGTCAACCCTTCGGTGCGGATATTCGCGCTGCGATGGCGAGATTCACCACCGCGCACCCGCGTGGCCGCCACGGCGAGATGATCTACGACCTCGCCCAGGTTGGTCTGGACCCCGATGACGTCGCTCGGCGATTGGGTGGCTACCGCGACCGATTCGTCGGTAGCTGAGATCTGCGCGCCCGGGCCATCCGGGCCAGCCGTACCCGGTCAATGAGAACGCACCCGTGCACCTCGGCGAGACACCCGGCCGCCGGGGTGTAACGGTGATTCGACACCACCATCGTCGCCGTGCAGTCGTGCACGGCAGCACCTGCGACCACCTGCTGGATCGCCGACCCGTCGACCGCGCGAGCCTGCCGTTTGCATTGCACGGCGGTGCGGACACCGTCCTTGGTGGCGATCAGATCCACTCCGAAGTCGCCGCTGGCTTTGGTGACCTCGACGGTGTAGCCGACTCCGCGCAGTACGGCGGCGACATAGTGCTCGAAGTCCAGGCCGGCCATCTCATCGACGGCTGCCTGCCCCGAGGCCCGGTACAGCGCATCGCGTCGGCTGCGGCGGCGCTCCTCCAACCAGACCAACCACCACCGCCAGGAAGCCACCATCGCCAGGAGTGCGGTGACACCCGCGGGTACCCACAAAGCTCTGTTCAGCGTACCCATATAGGCCAACAACGCCGAGGCGGCGCACCACAACCCGACCCACCGCAAAGCCGTCGCAGCCATGTGGCTGGCGGCCTGCACCGAGTTATCCCGCACGGGGTCACCATAAGCGCAGGTTCTGACATCGGATCGGTTCCGCGTACCCTTGGCTGCCGTGGGTCGTGTAATCGCGTCGGTTCTCCAGGTGGTGACCGTGGTGTGCATTGGCACCGGTGTCGGGGTGGCCGCGGCAGACCCGATCACTCCGGCACCGGTGCCCCCGCCGGGACCGGTTACGGCCATCGACCGCGACGGAACGTTCACGGTCGGAACCCAGATCGTCCCCGGCGTCTATTCCTCCGCAGGACCGGCAGAGGGCACCAAGTGCTATTGGCGACGGATCGGCGCAGATAACGTCACGCTGAACAACGCGTTGTCATCGCAACCCCAGGTGGTCCAGATCGAGGCGACCGACGTCGCCTTCAAAACCAGTGGATGTCAACCGTGGCAGCTGACCGATGGCGCCGCGCTGCCGGGACAGACGCCGCCCTGGTTGTCCCAACTGCAATTGCGCCACGAACTCGATATTCTCAACGGATTGGCCGGGCAGTCCGGTAACGGCCAACTGCCGCCCTACTGAACCTGACGGCTACCTGGTGATCGTTCTGCTTCCCCCCTCGGAGACCAAGCGCGCCGGCGGCGACGGGTCCGCAGTGAAATTCACGCTCCTCGGATCTCCGGAACTGAACCCCCTGCGCAAGGCTCTCATCGGCGAATTAGTCCAACTGGCCGCCGACCCGGCGGCCAGCAGGCGGGCGCTGGGTATCTCGGCGGCCCAGGACGCCGAAATCGAGCGCAACGCCGCGCTACGCACCTCCCCGACACTGCCTGCCATCCACCGCTACACCGGAGTTCTCTACGACGCTCTGGATTTCGGGTCCCTGCGATCGGCGGAGGCGGCCCGGGCGCGTTCGCGGTTGACTGTCGGTTCCGCGCTGTTCGGATTACTGCGGGCCGATGACGCCATACCCGCTTACCGGCTGTCGGCGGGTTCCAAACTGCCGGGCCGGCCAGGCCTGGCCGCGCGGTGGCGCCCCGTGCTCGAGCCGGTGTTGGCAGAGCTATCTGGCCGCGAACTCATCGTCGACCTGCGATCCGGTGCCTATGCGGGGCTCGGTCGAGTCAACGGTGCCGTTGTGGTGGACGTGATGACCGAACAACCAGACGGACGTCGCACCGTCGTCACCCACTTCAACAAAGCGCACAAGGGCCGGCTGGCCCGCGCGTTGGCCACGTCCAGATCAGAACCCGACGACGCAGCATCGGTTGCAGCCCTGGCGCGAAAGGCCGGAATGCGGGTGGAGCGAAAAGCCGACGAACTGACCATCATCGTTGCGGCCTGAGGTAAGAAGATCAGCTATGACCAACCGCTGGCAGCGCACGGATACGCCGCGGGGCGAGGAGTACGACTCGCGCTGGCACGCGTTGGCGCAAGCCGGCGAGAACATCCACGGCGAGGCTGATCTGGTCGAGTCGCTGTTGGCCGAATCGGGTGGAACGAGCGTGCTCGACGCCGGCTGTGGCACCGGCCGGGTCGCGATCGAACTGGCCACGCGGTCGGTGCGGGTCAGTGGCGTGGACGCGGATGCCGGAATGCTGGAGACCGCGCGCACCAAAGCGCCTGGAATCGATTGGTATGAAGCCGATCTCAGCGATCTGACCGGAATCCCGAACGGGACTTTTGACCTCATCCTGCTGGCCGGCAACGTGATGATCTTCCTGGAACCGGGGACTGAGGATCGGGTCCTGGCGAACATGGCGAGTCGGTTGACCGAAGGCGGCCTGCTGGTCGCCGGTTTCAGTCTGCGGCCCGGCCAGCTGACCTGTGACCGCTACGACGAGTTGACGGAGGCCGCAGGCCTGGCACCGGTTGCCCGATGGGCTACGTGGGACCGGATTCCCTACACCGGCGGTGACTACGCTGTGACCGTGGTCGGCCGATGAGACTGCGCGCCGGACTCGCACCGGACCAGTATCACGCATTCACCGCCCGGCTGGCGGCCAGCGGCTACCAGACCACAACAATGCGCGTGGTCGCCGGATGCATCCTGGCGCTGGGTCTGCCCGCACTGCTGGCCGGAGTTGCTCCGCACACCCCGCCGTGGCCCGGGTTCAGGTGGGTCTACGGGTTCGTCGCCGTGATGTGTATTGCGCTGGCTGTGCCGTGGCTGCGCTACCGGTGGCCGACCCGCAGCGAATCAGCCGCCGTCGTGGTCCTTGGCACCTTGGCCTTGGCGGGAGGTTGTCTGGCGACGATCGATCCGATGGCCGGGATGGTGACCGCGTCGGCATTCACCTTCATCCTCGGCTTCACCGCGTTGTTCCACAATTCCCCGCTACTGGTGTTCGCGGCGTCCGTCGCGGGTCTCACCGTGCTGTGGCTGACGGCGCGGATCGCGGCCGATGATGTTGCGACCGCCATCGCATTGATGACACCGGTGGTGTTGCTCTGCGTCGTGGCGACCTTCGGGTGCCGAACGATTGCGACGGTGGGGGCGCCAGCTCAGCCGGTCACCGCCGTCGACCCCGTCACCGGGCTGCTCACACAGCAGGCGTTCTACGACCGCACCGCCACCTTGATCGGTGCCCGGCATCGCGAGGACGATCGCTATTTCGTCTTGGCAGTGGTTGGTATCGATAATCTCGCTGCGATCCAGAGCCTGCACGGTCCGCGAGGCACCAACGCGGCTCAGGTGGCGGCAGGACAGGCGCTGCGGGAGACAGTGCGCCGCGAGGCCGTCGTCGGCCATGCGCGCGATTGGGAGTTCCTCATCGCCGAGACCTTCACCGTGCCCAGTCCGGAACCGCTCGTGGAACGGGTGCTCGGCGCGATCGCGGCAACCCCGCAGGGCGTCACCGCCAGTATCGGAGTGGTCAGCACTGCGCTGCGCCCACTGGCCGACCGTCCCCCCGGCGATGTGCTCGACAAAGTTGTCGCGCTGGCCACTGCGGCGATGCACAAGGCCAGGCGGGCCGGTGGCAACCAGGCTCGCTATGTGACCGATGTTGAACTCAGCGGCCCCTACTGACCCATCAGCAGTGCCTGCCGCAGCAGATGCATGGCCACCGTCGTTGAACGGTCCCGAACATCAAAGCGCCCGCCCGGAATCCTGATGCAGCGGGTGACCGTCGATCCATCGGTCAGCACCACGGCGAACCACACCGTTCCGACCGGCTTGTCTGCCGTTCCGCCACCGGGCCCTGCCACACCGGTGGTCGCGATCGCGGTGTCAGCGCCGAAGCGACTCAGCGCACCGGCTGCCATCGCCTCCGCGACCTCGGCCGATACCGCGCCGTGTTCGGCGATCAGTGCTGCATCAACGCCCAACAGTGCCACCTTGGCCTCGTTCGCATAGGCCACCACCCCGCCTGCGACGTAGTCCGAGGAGCCCGGCCGGTCGGTGAGGCGCGCCGCCACCAGACCCGAGGTGCAGGACTCGGCGGTGGCGATCCGTCGGCCTGCCAGCAACCGGGCCACCTGATCATCAACGGAGGAACCGTCCTCGGAAAAGATCGCAGCGCCGTGCCGACCCCGTATCAGCTCCATCAGAGCCTGGTAGGTGGCCGTGCTGACCGGCTCATAGCGGGTAACCATCTCCACCTCGCCCCGCCGCAGGCAGGTGGTGATCTCCAGGTCACCGAACCCGGCGATCTGCCGCTCGGCTTCGCGAAGGGTGTCAGCCAGTCCAGACTCGGCCAGGCCGAACATCCTCACCGTAGATTGCCGATACTCGGCGCGGTCGGCGATGGCCTCCTGCACGGCGGCGGTCGCCATCGCGGCCGGCCACATCGCCTGCAGTTCTTGCGGCGGGCCTGGCAGTACCACCACCGTCGGCATACCCGGGATCACCGCCCCGGGTGCGGTACCGACCGGATCGAGCACCGTGGCACCGTCGGGCACCATCGCCTGTTTGCGGTTAGCTTCCCGGACCGCATTGAAGTCGGTGTCGGGAAAGCGGGACATCCATTTGTCGACGATCTCAGCGATCGTCGCTTCCATCGCCTCGTCGAGAACGAGCTCACGCCCACAGAATCGGGCGACGATCTCCACGGTCATATCGTCGGCGGTGGGCCCCAGACCACCGGTTGTGACGATGAGGTCGACACCCTCGGCGCGCAGGAAGCGCAACTGCGCCTCGATATCGGCGGCACGGTCGCCGCAGATCGTGATGTGGGCCAATTCGACTCCGAGTTCCAGCAGTCGGTCGGCAACCCAGGGGCCGTTGCGGTCAGCGACCCGCCCGGTCAGGACCTCGGTGCCGGTGACCAGGATTGCGGCGCGGACGCTCACGTGCCCGCAGCGGCGCTGGGTGACCGCACCACCAGGGGTACGGCGGGGAACTGGGCTGCCATTTCCGACCGCGACTTGCGCAGGGCGGCCGTGCCGTAGCCCTTCTGCCGATGCGCCGGATGGATCCAGATCCTGACGTTGACCTCACCTCCGACCAGCTCGCCGAACACCATGCCGACCTTGTCCTCGCCGTCGAGGGCCACGAACCAGGCTGCTTCCTCGGCCCACAGACGGTTACGCGCGGCGCTGATCTCGTCGTCGAGGTTGCCCGCGGGTGATCCGGAGCCATCGCCGGCCGCGCCTACCTCCTCGGTGCGGGTGGCGAAGATATCCCGGTCCGAATCGTGCGAGAAAGGCCGCAGCCATAGGCTCTCGTCCGAGCTGGCCGGACGCTCGCCTGCAGTGAAGCTCAATCGGCTGTTGAGATCGTCGAGTTCGGCCGCGATCCGCTTCCGTGATTCGGTGGTCAGCTGGTCGAAGGACATGTTCATCACGGCCTCGCTGGCGATCCGCGGGGTGCCCAGCAATTCCGTGATGGCATCGACTGCCGATTTCCGGTCGCTGGACCCGACAATGACGTCGAGCACCTCATGGCGCCGTTCCAGCGCGCTCATGAGGGCATCAGCGATTGCACGACGGGTGACAGCGAGGTCGGTATCGGTCATTGGATTAGCCTAGGGCCGAAGTCGGCTCGCATCCACCGCAAGGAGTCCCCCGCACCGTGCCGAAGACCTTTCTGAAGATCTTCGCGGTCGTCCTGTTGCTGGTCTGTGCGGGTGACTACCGGGTGTTCGCGCGACCCCAGCCGCCCGGGACCCAGGGCATCGAACTTGCCGACGGATGGAAACTGGTCTCCGCAACCGGCCTGAAGGCTGACGGCGCGACGATCTCCGCCGCCGGCTATGACGACGGCGCATGGGTCCCGGTGTCGAAGATGCCCGCCACGGTGCTGGAGATACTGCAGCAGGCCGGGATCTATCCGAACCTCTACTTCGGCAAGAACCTGCGCACCGAAGTCCCCCCGGACCTCTTTCAACAGGATTGGTGGTATCGGGTCACCTTCACCGCTCCGGCCGGCTACCGGACCTATCAGCTGAACTTCCCGGGCATCAACTACCGGGCAGACATCTGGTTGAACGGCCAACGCATTGCCGACAGCACCCAGATCGTCGGCATGTACACCCATCACACACTCGATGTGACGCCCTGGTTGGTTTCCGGTAAGCCGAACACGCTGGCTGTCAGAGTGATTCCCGAACGTGCCATCCAGGACGTCAACGGTGTCGAGTTGGCTGACAGCTGGTACGACTGGATCAACTGGCGCTACCTCGGCTACCAGGGACCGGATAAAAATCCGGCCAACGGCAACTCGTTCGTCTCCGACCGAAACGCCGGAATCTTCAAGCCGGTTCAGCTGCGGGCCTTTGGCGACGTGGACATCGGTCCGGCGCTGGTGAACAGCGAACTGCCCCTGCCGGGTACCGACAGCGCACGGTTGACCATCTATTCGACCCTGCACAACTACAGCAGCACACCGGTCCGCGGAGTGCTGCAGGCAACGATCACCCGGGACGGCAAGACACCCGTGCGGGTGGCTCAACCGGTGACTCTGGATCCCGGTGCTGAACGCGAAATCGCCTTCACCCCTGATGATTTCGCGGGCCTCACTATCGATCGCCCAGATCTGTGGTGGCCCTACACCATGGGTAACCCCGATCTCTACGACCTGAGACTTGACTTCATCCAGAGCCGAATCGTCACCACCACCTCGACACTGAGGTTCGGTATCCGAACCGTCAGTCAGGGCCGTGATTCCGATGACAG
>Ga0164295_10004105_pt1 | contig 11608 bp, 6 predicted proteins | sample GEODES006metaG_FD_111798 | JGI IMG/M metagenome (GOLD analysis project Ga0164295, IMG submission 111798) | Oligotrophic lake water microbial communities from Sparkling Lake, Wisconsin, USA - GEODES006 metaG | ecosystem: Environmental > Aquatic > Freshwater > Lake | place: USA: Sparkling Lake...
ACGCCTCGTAGCCGAGCGCGTGGGCCCGTCGCACCAGTTCCTCCGGCTGCGACGCCCCTTCGAGAAACGAGAAGGTGCTCGTGCAGTGCAGCTCTGCATACCGCGGTCCGATGTCATCCCGTGCGTTCATGGCTTCATCCCCCCTACGCGAACATGCCGTGGAAAAACCAGCCGCCGTCCCTGAGCCGGCGGAACACCCAGAACCGTTCCCCCGATTCAGTCTCGACGACGTAGTAATCACGGCGGACGGACGGCCCACGCCACCACGCCGTTTCGATCCGTTCGGGACCGTGGGCCTGCACGATCCGGTGCATCCGGTCGCCCAGCCGAAATCGCACCGGCGGGCCGTCAGCCGCGACCGACACCATTTCAAACTCGATCGACTCCAGCGGCAGCGGACGTGGCGGCATCCAGATTGGCCGCCGTCCGGCCGGGGTGTGCCGCAAGAACGCATCCCCGCGGGGAGCCGACGTGCCAACCCTGCCGCCGCGGTCGCGGCGCAGCGCCGTGTCGTCGCGTGGCGGTGCGGCGATCCAGGCATGCTCGGGCTGGGCGTCACCCACGGACTGCGGCTCGAACACGGCCGGCCGGCCGAGCCGCCCCGAGAGCCGATCGAGCAGCATGCCGACCTCGACATCGGCATCGGCCGCCTCGAAGCTGTTGTCGGCACCCTCCACCGGGCCAAACAGCGTTCGCTGTCGGCAGGCCACGGGCCCCGCCGCCACCACCTCCACGGCGATGCCGTCGATCTCCGCGGGCAGCCGCACGCGGGCCAGTCGCAGCCGCACGAGCTCCACGAGGTGCACACGCGACACGCTTGGCCGAAACAGCCCCACGTCGATCACCGTCGGCGCGGCTGACGCCAGACGCGAACCATGCTCCAGACGCACCTGGAGCGACAGCACGCCCGCGCCGCGGCTGGCGAGCGGCGCGAGGCAGCGGTCGATGAGCGGCGAGATTGTCCCGACGAGCAGTTCTTCGTGGACATCGGCAGCCCGGAGCGGAAAGTCGAAGGCGCATGACTCCTGCGGTAGCGACTCGCCGCCGGGGGGCGTGATCGGCTCGGCGACCGTGCCACGAAACTCCGCCAGCCGCCGGGAGAGCAGGGGAGGGAACCGCGCGGCCAGGCTCTTTCCCGTCAGTCGCAGCGCGCCGCCGATCGAATCGATGCCCACCTCACCGAGTAGGGAGATGGTGGCGATGTCGAGACGGAGCGCCAACACCGGCAAGCCGGCCAGCAGCGCAGCCGCCTCGCCCTTCGGCACCACCGCCCACCGCCGCCGCCTCCGCACGGCGGTGCGGCGGACACCACCGGCCGGATCGTCGGCATGCCTCTGCGGCACCACGGCCACCGTCGTGCCTACGGCGCCGGTCGGCGCGAGCATGTCGGTGTGGTGTGCGGCGGCCCACGCGGCTGAGCACGTGTCGGCGACGGCGGCCCGCGCGTGCAGGCCGCGGGCGGCGAACGTCCAGGCGGCCGTGCGGACGAGCGACGCCTCGCCGCCGAAGAAACCGGCTGTGCCCGTGACATCGAGATGAATGCATTCGGGCGCTCCGGCAGCTGCGGCGGCCGTGCCCGCCACGGCCTCGATGCCGACCGTCGGCGAAAACCGCCGGCACCAGCGGGCCACTCGCTCGATCGCCGCACGATCGGCGGCGGGATCATCGGGCTCGACCTCGGCGATGTGGCAGGCCCGCGACCCATGCGCGGCCGCTAGTACGGCCATCGCCTCCGCCAGCGACATGCCCGGCGGAATGATCGCCCGCGAACCGCCCCGTGCTCCCGCCGCCTGCCCGGCGAATCGTGGCGGCTCCGCCCAGGCCCACGACACCACCGTCATCGCGCCGCGGCGCTCACGGCGACAGACGAACACCGGCACCTTGCGGAGTTCGGGACGGTCGAGCAGCCGACGCTGTACGGGCCACCGCGGCAGCCAGATCGTCATGAAGCGCGGCATGCAACCCCCGCCCTGATAAAGGATGGCGTGAAGAATGGCGTGAAGGATTGCGGCTCGGTGCCCTGCTCGTGCGGCGGCCCGGGCCTGCGAGCATCGTTCCTGCGGATCGGAGCCTGCTCGGGCAACGCCGCGGAACGCGCCATCCCTTCGACGCCTCTCGCCAGATCGATCACGATCTCGGCCGACCGCTCCAGTTCGGGATCGGCTGCCGACCAGGACCCTCCGGCCACGGCCACCCTCAGGCAACGCTCGAGAAGCCTGCCACCCGATCGACCCGAAGCCTGCGGCGAAATGGCGAGCCGTGCCTCCGCCCACGACGGCTCGCGACGGACCGCATCGGGCCGCACGAGCAGGCCGACGGCACCGCTCGAAGCCGCCGCCAACTGCCAGCGGCGCATGGCGGTGGTCCACTGCTGCATCCCGTGCGACGACCGCGGTCCGCCGCCGCGCCGCCCGGCGACGGTTCCGCGCGGCCAGGCGAGCACGGCCGCTACGCCGGGGCAGCGGAGCGCCTGGTCGATCGTCCAGATTTCATCGGCGTCGCGCGAGGGGCGGGCCACCACGAGCCGCCGCCGGTCTGTCAGCCACGGCAGTACGGCCGGCGGATGAAACCAGCCCGCACGATCCACCACCACGATCGTTCGTGGCCCGGCATCGCCCTCCCGCATGCTCGCCCCGGCCAGCCGGCAGGCGATCGCGAATGCGAGGGTTGCCGCGCCGCCGCCTGCCATCCCGTTTCCGGCCGGCCCGTCGCCCGCGAACCATTCGATCAGGCTGCCGCGACGCACGCCGCCGGCCGGGAGCAGGGCATCGAGCCTCCGAAAGCCGCTCGACACGACCGTGCGGCCATTCTCGCGGGCTAGCAACCTGCCGCCGTCGACCACTCCGCCGCCCACTGCGGCCATCACGTCCTCTGGGCCGATGCCAGTCAATCCGAGCGTCACCATCGCCGTTTCTCCGTCATGCGAACTCAGGGCCATGTCCAAAAATGAACACCTGTACAGTATTCAAATCGGCGGCGGGCGTCAACCACCGCGAGCCCCTGCCCGATTCCTGCGGTTTCGGCCAGCGAGTCATTCCCTAGAGCGCATTCAAGTTATGTGGAGCGTCGTCTCCGGAAGCGAGGGCGGCTCGGCGAAGGGGGTCGGCGAACGCTCGCGGAGCCTTGGGCGTATCCTCGCCCGGGCGACGCGACTTTTGCCGCCCCCGAGCCGGCGAACCACGGAAGTCGAATGCGCTCCAGTCGGCAGCTGCTGGCGATGAACTCGTCGAGTGCGGGCGACCACACTCTGCTGACCGCGTCGCTGGCGACGATCGCCACGGCGGTCGCGCCGGAATCCTCGTTGGAGTCGAGGTCTCAGCGGACGGTCGATTCGCTGGTAGGCGTCGGCCGAGGCAGGCGGCATCAGCGCTGCATGATCGGTCGAACGGTCTCCTCACCCACCAACACGATCATGCCGCCTGGCTTTTCGCCGGCGTGGCGGCCACCGCGGAGCGGCACGCGGCCGCCTCGTCGCGACCGAAAACTGCATACAGCGAATCACTCAGCGGCGAGCGATCAAGGAGATTCATCCGCGTCACTCGCAGCCCCGCAGCCCGACCGATGGCCTCGAGCGTGGCCGGGGTGAAGTAGTTGACGTGGTCGGGCCAGCGATAGCCGCACCACCGCGGGCCCCGCAGGTGGCGGCCCATGCAGTCGTAGTTGGGCACCTTGATCACGACGCGGCCGTCGGCCGCGAGCCGTTCCCGGCAGCGACGGAGCAGAGGTAGCGGGTCGATCTCGTGTTCGAGGATGCACGAGAGGACGATCACATGCACGCTGCCGCCTTCGAGGTCGGCGAGGCCGTCGATCCCGGTGCCGTGGATGCAGCGGCCGTTGTGGGCCCGCAGCGCGAGATGGGCGACCTTCGCGAGGTAGGTGGAGATCTCGATGCCGATCGGCTCGATCCGATTGGCCACGCCCCGCGGCAGCCGCCCGGCGACCCGCGTTGCCAGAGTGCCCTGTGCGCAGCCCACGTCGACGAGGCGGATCGGCCCCGTGTCCTGATTGCGTGCAGCCCCGCGGAGGGTCGACCGCACCAGCGCCGCCATCTTGTCGCGCTTCAGGAACCGTTGCCGGAGCGTCTTGATCGCCCCGCTGAGGGCGTAGAGTGCCGGCTCCGCCGTGCGGCGACGCTGCGATTCATGGGCATGGGTCACCTCCCAGGCGAACTCCTCGCGGAACCGATCCTGGGCCGGCGGATTGGCGAGATAGACGAACCCGGTTTCACGGCACCGCTGGAGTTCCCAGGGGGGAGGTGCGTGGTCGACGCGATCGGATGGGGCGCTGCGCTCGAGCAGCGGGCACGGGCGGTTGGAGGGATGCATGACGCGGCCACCTTCGCAGAGTGTGAAACGAACACCGGCATCCGTTGCTATCGGCAAACCCGACGCCACTTCCCCAGTCGTTCCCACCGCCTGCTGTGGGCCGCGGACCGCCCAGCTTGCCACGCCCGCCGGGCCTGCCACCGTTCGGGGCAGGAACCAAAAAAAACGGGCGGCATCACGAAGATGCCGCCCGCCTTATGAATGACGCGACTTCAGGCTGAGCCGTGGCTCAGCCGGAGACCATCGCCTTGAGGTTCTTCAGCGCGCGAACCCGAACCTTCACGCTGGCCGGCTTCGCCGGGCGGTCCTGCAGCTCGCCGGTGAAGGGGTTCTTGACACCCTTCTGAGCCGGACGGGCGGGAACCTTGCGACGCTCGATCTTCACGAGACCCGGGATCGAGAACACGCCGATGCCGGAGCCCTTGAGGGACTTCTGGATCTCGGTGGTGAGCGCTTCCATCACTGCCACGACGTCCTTCTTTGCAAGGTTGGTCGTTTCGGAGATGCTTCGCATGATCTCGGTCTTCGTCATGGGCTTGCTTCCCGACTTCTTCGCCATCGCCAGTCCTCCAAAAAAATGTCAGAGTTGCCAGCAGCAGGTTCCCCGCCGCCGTAGAAAATCTCGGCCGAAATCGCCGAACGCGGCCCCGATTAGACTTCGCGGGTCTGAAAATGCAACCCAAAAAAAGGGTCTCTTGACTGGAAAACCGGGGTTTTTCCCGGGAAACGGCGGGGGCGAGCCTCTTTTGGGACGAAACACCGCAGGAAAACCAGGGGGGTCGGGCGGCTCCGAAGCGGACAGCGGGCGGTTGAATGCCGTGTCACACACGGAGCCGTTTGGTCCATCCCGGTCGTCGCCAACCACCTCGAGCCGCGACCTAGTGGGCCGCGATTCCGCCCGCAGGTGCTACGATTCGAGGGTTCGGTGAATCCCGGATGCGTCATGTTCATGGCCGTGATTGCCTCTCATCGCCGGCGACGACACCGAACCGCAGCGGCGTTGGGCTGGCGTGTCGGCATCATGTGTGGCTGCGTCGTGACGGCCGTGGTCGCGGCCGTCGCCTGGCCGTCCTTCGCCATGGCTGCCGAGGCGGTTGCCGAGGTAGCTGCCGAGGAGGCTGCGACTCCCGAGGCCGACTCAGCCGCGGAGGCGGAAGACAACGGCGTCTTCCTGCCGTCGGACCGCGTCAAAGAACGCCAACTCGACCGTACCCGACGGCTGCTCGCCGCGGGTGACTGGGCCGACGCGGCCGGACTGCTCGACGAGTTGCTCGCCGACGAGCGGGATGCCTTCTTACAAGGCGAACATGCCGGTGGCACCCGGCGGAGCATCCGAGCCGAAGCGACGCGGATGATCGCGGCGCTGCCCGCGGCGGGAAAAAACGCCTACGGTCTCCTGTTTCGAGCCCGGGCCGAACGGGCGCTGGCCGAGGCACTCCAACACGATGACGCGGCCGGTGTGCTGGCGGTTGCCCGTCGCTGGTTCGCGACGCCGGCCGGTCAGCGAGCGGCCGTGGTCGCGGCGACTGCGGCGCTCGAGTCGGGAGACGGTCGGGCTGCGGCGGCGTGGCTCGATGGGGTGGTCGAGACGGCCAACGCCGAGGGCTGGGGGTCGACGCTGGCGGTGATGCGGGCCGCCGCGCTGGCCCGTGCCGGTGATCGCCGCGCTGCAGGTGAGATGCTCCAGGCGGCGCGGAGCCGCGGTGGCGGCGTGGCGCGGATTGCTGGCCGAGAGATCGCCCTGTCGGGCGAGACGGCTGGATCGGGTACGGCGTCCACCGCCGTGGCGACCGCGGCGCACGCCTGGCTCGATTCGTTCGTGGCATCTGGTCAACCTCTCAGTGGCTCGCACGCAGACGACTGGCTGCAGCCCGGCGGTGATGCCGCCCGCAATGCCGTGGTCGAGGCATCCCAGCCGTTGTTGGTGGCTCGCTATCGCGTACCGCTCACGCGACACCCCGAGGAGTCGAGGCTTCTGGAAAGGCGTCGACGGGCGGCCGCCGCCGACGGCGAGTGGGTCGTGCCGGCAGGTTCGCTCGTGGCGGTCGCGGGCACGCTCGTAGCCCAGACGCCGCTGGGCATCCTCGGCATCGACTTCGAGACCGGCAAGCGGCTCTGGCTGCAGTCGGCCGCCGCGGCGGGCAGCAGCGGTAGCGATGCGGCGCTGCAGGCATCGCTCGGTCGCGTGTTTGACGACGCCACCAGCGGCTGCCTGTCGAGTGATGGATCGCGAGTGTTCGCCGTCGAGAGCCATCCCGATGCCCTCACGCCGCCGGCCGAGTCGCTGCTCGGAGCGGCCGACGCCACCGGTTGGCAGAGCGGCAACACGCTGACGGCCTACGACGTCACGGCGCGGGGACGCGTTGCCTGGCGGCTGCCCGGCCGCGACGCCGGCGAGGTGGGCGCGGCGTGGTACATGGGCGCTCCGCTCGTGGTGGGCGACGACCTGTTCGTGCTCGTGGAGTCAGGTGGCCAACTGCGGCTCGACGTGCTCGATGCGGCCCGCGGCGTGGTGCGGTGGTCGCAGCCGCTCGCCGATCTCGACGAGCAGCAGTCGGCTGCGAATCGCGACGGCTACGGCCGCCGGCTCGCGGGCCTGACGCCGGCGTGCGCCGAGGGCGTGCTCGTCTGCCCGCTCGGGGGCGGCGCCGTGGTTGCGGTGGAAGTCGCCACGCGGTCACTGCTCTGGGCCCACAGCTACCGGCCGCTCGAGCCAGCCGGCGATCCGCTTGGCGGCGGCCTGCGGATCCGGGGACTGGTCGGCGAAGGACGCGATGCCGCCGCGCCGCGCCGCGGTGGCGATCCATGGCCGGTGATCGCGAGCGGCCGTGTGGTGCTCGCGGCCTACGATGCCGAGGAGGTGCACTGCCTCGGGCTGCGAGATGGCCTGCCGGCCTGGCCACGCCCGCCGCGTGGCCGATTTCAGATGGCCGGCGTCGTCGATGGGGTCGTCGTGCTCGTGGGCCGCGACGGTGTCGAGGCATTCGGGATCGACACCGGCATGCGGAAGTGGTCGCGGCCCCATCCCGCCGCCGCTCGTCCCAGCGGACGCGGGATCGTGACGCCCACGCGTCTGTTTCTCCCGTACGACACGCCCGAGGTGGTGGAGATCGACCTCGCCGACGGATCCGTCGCAGGCCGACACGCGGCGCGGGGCGGCGCGGTGCCCGGCACCCTCGTCGCCCATCGCGGCGAGCTGATTTCGCGGGGCGTCGATGCCATCGACGTGTTTCACCAGACATCGGAGCTGGAGTCGCGGATCGAGACCGCCCGCCACGACCTGCGGCCGAGCCCGTGGGCCGACTTCTGGGAAGGGCAGCTGGCGGTGATGCGGGGCGACGTGGCGGCGGGGCTGGAACTTCTGCGGCAGTCCGCCGAGGCTGCACGGTCGCCGCCCGGCGCGGTCGGCGACGCGTTGGCGTTTGCCATGAAACGGGATTTCGGGGCGGCGTCGGCCTGCTGGCAACGCTGGAGCGAGTCCGCCGATCCAGCGGCACGGTCGGCTGACGTGCTCCGTGCTGCCGCCGATGGATTCCTCCGGGCCGGCGAGGTGCAACCCGCCTGGCGGGCGTGCCGCGACCTGCTCGCGATGGAGGAGCCCGGAGCAGCCGTGCTGATCGCCGATTCCTCCGACGCCGCGCTTGAAGTGCGATCGGATCGCTGGGTGCGAGGCCGCCTCGCGGAACTGGCCTCGCGGGCATCCGCTGCCGTACGCGTCGAGATGGCCGAGGAAATCGCGTCGTTGGTCGAGCACGCGGCCGCCATGCCCGAACCGGCGCGTCGGCGGCGATGCGAGGATTTGCTCGAGCGGCTCGGCGACCACCCGGCGGCCAACCCCATCCGGGCCGCCTTCGTCGCGGAGGTCGAAGGTGGCGCCGGCGGCCTGACCGGTCGCGGCCGCGAGTGGGAGATCCGCCGCGACTTGTTCGGCGACCGTGGTCGTGCCGACGGCGACCTCGACGGCCCGCATGACGAGGATCCGTCAGCTGACTGGCCGCAGGCTGAGTGGCCGTCAGCCGACTGGCCAGTGGGCCGCGTGGTCGTGCGGCGGTCGCGTCGAGAACCCGCTGCCGAGCCGAGCGGTGTCGGTAGCCAGGTGGTTATGGTGCCGCTGGTGGGCAGCACGCGGCCGGCGATCCCGGGCGTGGCCGTGAGGTACGACATGCAGCAGCGGAGGCTGCTCGTGATCGACGGATACGGCCGGCGTGTCGTGGAACCGCTGCCGCTGGACTGGGGCAACGCCGCGGCCGCCATGCCGTGGATGAATCAGCAGTCGCTCATCGAGTCGTCTGTCGTGGGCCGCGTGCTGGTGGTGCGGGCGGGAGCCGCCGTGGCGGCCTTCGACATCGGGGCCTCGCCCGGCGACAGCCGGCTGCTCTGGAAGTCGGGGGGCAGGCCGACTGCAGGCCGCGACATGGTCTCGATCCGCGCGGTCTCCGCGGCCGGGGGTCGCATCGCCCGCAACGGCGACCTGCCGCTCGGGGGCAGGATCACGGAGCCCGACGACCTGGCCGACGCCCGGACCGTGCTGGCGCCGCCGGCGCGGGCCGCCGGCGTGCTCCTGACCGCGGGCCGGTCGGCCGCGCTGCTCGACCCGGTGTCGGGCAGCCTGCTCTGGGAACGGCAGGGGCTCCCTGCCATCGTCGAATGGACCGGGGACGACGAGGTGCTCTGCGGCTGTACGGCCGACGGTCGCGGCTCGCCCGTCGTGTCGATGAGAGACGGACGGATCCTGCATCTGGTCGACCTGCCGAGTCGCCGTCAGCGTCTTGCTTCCCGCGGCCGTCACGTGCTGGCCATCGTTCCCCTCGATGACGCCCCGGTGGCGAGCCGCGTGCGGATCGATCGGGTCGATCCCGTCGTTCGCGACGCGCGGCCACTCGGCGAGTTCGCCGGCGCGGCCCGGGCCACGATGATCGGCGATCGGCACCTCGGCGTGTTCGAGCCTGGCGGCGAGTTCACTGTGATCGACATCGATGCGGGGACGATCGCCTCGCGGACCCGGCTGGCGGGCGGACCCGCGCGGACCGAGCAACTGCACGTCGCCGTGTGGCGCGACCGCTATCTCGTCTTCGTTGGCGGCACCGATTCCGACGCCTTCGATGCCGGTCAGGAAGACAGCAATGTCTCTCCGCTCCAGGGCATCCTGATGGCGAGCGAGTCGACTCCGCCGCTCTCCGGGTGCGTGTGGGCGGTGGACCGCGCCGACGGGAGCCTGCTCTGGCCGGTGCCCGCGACCGTGCGACGGCACTGCCTGCACCTCGCGCAGCCTGTCGACCTGCCGGTGCTCGTGTTCTGCCGACAGGTGCGGGCCGGCGGGGATGGCGGTCGCCAGGAGATGGAACTGCTGTGCATCGACAAGCGGACCGGGCAGGCGGTGCTCGAGCAGGATCGCCTGCCGGTGCAGCCGCACATGTTCGTCGGCTGCGAGGTGGTGGGGAATCCGAGCGACCACTCGATCACGATTCGCGGTGCGAACGCGACCACGCAGCCACTGACGCTCGAGTTCACCGGGAGGCCGATGCCGCCGCGGCCCCCGTACCAGGCTGCCGGTCGGCCCCCGTCATTGACGCGGGGGCTGGAGGGGTTGGAGCGGTCGCGGCCGACCGGCGGCGATCGCTGAACGAGCCGTCGACGTATCATGGTGGCATGCTTGCTCCCCGCCGCTCATCGTCGTCCGCTGCCGCCCTGACGGTGGCCGTGGTGACCGCGATCGTCCCGCTGGCTCTCGTGATCGCCGCCGAGCCTGCCCCGGTCGAGGCTGTGGTCGCCGACGGGCTCCGCTGGCTCGAAGCCCGACAGTCGCGGCGGGGCAACTGGGCTGCCAACGAGGGCCGGTACCCCACGGCGATGACGGCGTTGGCAGGCACCGCTCTGTTGATGGAGGGATCGACCACGTCGCAGGGCCGCCACGCCGAGGCGATCCGCCTGGCGGTCGACTACCTCGTCAGCCGGTCGCGGACCAACGGCCTGATCGGCGATCCCAAGGGAGACGACCGCTACACCTACGGCCACGGCTTCGCGATGCTCTTTCTCTCGCAGGTGCTCGGCGAGGAGGAAGACGAGCGGCGGCGGGAGGAACTCGTCAGCGTGCTCGCCAAGGCGGTCGTCTTCTCAGGGCGAGCGCAGACCAAGGATGGCGGCTGGGGCTACGTGAGCGCGAAAGACGGCAACGACTTTGACGAGGGTTCGACCACGACCACGCAGGTGCAGGGTCTGCGGGGCTGCCGCAACGCCGGGATCCCCGTGCCCCGCGAGATCATCGACAAGGCCATCGGCTACATCCATGCCTGCACGCTGCCCGACGGCGGCGTGCAGTACAGCTCCAAGGGGGGCGGCGGCCGGCCCGCAATCTCGGCCGCGGCGATCGCCTGCCTGTTCAACGCCGGCGAGGAGGACGACACCCACGTGCCCCGGATGCTCGCCTACGCCAAGCGGCACCTCGGCGCCATCGGCAACAACAGTTTCGGACACTGGCACTATGCCCACTTCTATTACGCCCAGGTGATGTATCGTGACGGGGGGCCCGGCTGGGAGACCTATCGCGGGCAGGTCGAGAAGCGGCTGGTGTCGGAGTCCCAGCGGGATCGCGACGGTGCCTTCTGGCCACAGGGCTACATCGGCACCGTCTACACGACCGCCACGAACCTCGTCATCCTGCAGCTCGACAAGGGATCGCTGCCGATTTTTCAACGCTGACCCTCCCCTGGAGCCTCGCCTCGCATGACCTCCCCCGTCGTCTCCGCCGTCGACCGCCTGCACGAGGCGCACGATCGGATCACTGAGCAGCTCTCACGGGTCATCGTCGGGCAGCGGGAGGTGATCGAGGAGTTGCTGATCAGCCTCTTCAGCCGCGGCCACTGTCTCCTCGAGGGTGTGCCGGGGCTCGCCAAGACCCTCCTCGTGAGCACGCTCGCCCGGAGCCTCGATCTCTCCTTCAGCCGCATTCAGTTCACGCCCGACCTGATGCCCTCCGACATCATCGGCACCGATGTGCTCGAGGAGGACCGCGCCACGGGGGTCAGGCAGCCGCGATTCCTGGAGGGGCCCCTGTTCGCCAACGTCGTCCTCGCCGACGAGATCAACCGCACCCCCCCCAAGACCCAGGCAGCGCTCCTCGAGGCGATGCAGGAGCGGCAGGTGAGTGTGGGCCGAGTCCGGCATCCGCTCGTCGATCCCTTCTTCGTGCGCGCCACACAGAATCCGATCGAACAGGAAGGCACCTACCCGCTGCCCGAGGCGCAGCAGGACCGCTTCATGTTCAAGGTCTTCGTGCGGTATCC
>Ga0164295_10004107_pt1 | contig 11605 bp, 7 predicted proteins | sample GEODES006metaG_FD_111798 | JGI IMG/M metagenome (GOLD analysis project Ga0164295, IMG submission 111798) | Oligotrophic lake water microbial communities from Sparkling Lake, Wisconsin, USA - GEODES006 metaG | ecosystem: Environmental > Aquatic > Freshwater > Lake | place: USA: Sparkling Lake...
GAACACCAGGCCCGTCTTCAGCAGATTGAGCTGGCCGTAAAACTCCATCTCCCGCCAGGTGAAGTGCTTCCAGTCGAGGCCCGTCAGCAGCATGTCCCAGTGCCAGAAGAGACCCTGGTAGGCCATGTTGTGGATCGTCATCACCGTCCGCGCCGAGGCGACGGCGGGATGGCTCGCATACTCCAGCGCCCGGTAGGCGGGCACGAGTCCGGTCTGCCAATCGTGACAGTGGAGGATGTCCCACGGTCCACCGAGGCGGCAGGCCAGTTCCAACGCGGCCCGCGAGAAGAAGATGAATCGCTCGGCGTTGTCGGGGTAATCGCTCGATCCGCCGTAGAGCGTGGGTCGGTCGAAAAACTCGTCGTTGGCGACGAGATAGGCATCGCATCCGGACCCGGGAACTCGGCACCGCAGGATCCGGGCCACGGGCCTCCGCGTGCCGACCGGCACCTCGAACTCGATGCCGGTGGACTCGATCGGGAGCCCCTTGGCGTAGGCGTCGCGATGGCCGGGCATCACCAGGGCGACCTCGCAGCCAAGGTCGGCCAGTGCTCCGGGCAGAGCGCCTGCCACGTCGGCCAGTCCGCCGGTCTTGGCAAACGGGACGGCCTCACTGGCGATTTCGAGCACGCGCATCCGCAGCGATCCGGAAGAGGGAGACGGTGTGGCCGAACTCCGGCCACTGCTACTATAGGACACGTTCCCGCGCCCCTCGGCCCTCCCTCACCCGCACAACCGGACCTTTCCCGGCCGTCGCATGAGCCCGCTCGTCAATCCCGCCGCGCTCTTCAAACTCCGCCTCCGCTGCCTCCGTCGCGACCTGCTCTGGCCACCGGCTGACTGGGGCCTCGACGACGCCTGCCGGCTGCCGTCATTCGCCGACGTGGCGAGCGTGCCGGACGTACTCGATCTCTGGATCGCATGGAACGCCTCCGGGCTCGCCGTGCGCGGGGTAGCCCGCGGCGTGGGCACGTCGCGGTGGTGCCACACCACCCGGCCGGAAGACAGCGACGGCCTGCAGCTCTGGATCGCCACGAGGCCCACCGGCGAGAGCCACCGCGCCGGACGCTACTGCCGTCGGATCGCCCTCTTGCCAACGGGCGCTGGCCGGCTCGCCAACAAACCCGCCGCCGTCGCGGCGACGATCCCGCGCACCAGCGAGGTGCCCGTGGAGTTACCGACCGACTCGGTCTTGATCGAGTCGGCTGCCACGGCCGATGGCTGGCGGATCGATGCCTACCTCACTGCGGCTGCCCTGCCGGGCTGGGATCCGCTCGAGATCCCGCGTCTCGGCTTCTTTGCGGCGTTGGTCGATCGCCGCCTCGGCAAGGTGCCCTGCTTCGCGCCGCCGGCGTATCCCTGGGATGGTGACCCCACCACCTGGGCCGAGCTGGAACTCTGTCCTCACGCGTGAACGACCGGTCACGCCTTGCACACCCGCGTCGTGAGTTTGGCCGCCCCGACCTCCCGCCGCCACGGCCCCGCAGAAGGCCCGACCCCGCGTCGCGTGCCCAATGCTTGAGGAGGGGGGAGACCCGTGTTACGGTGGGGTCGTCACCGGCCGGCGGTCGTTCCATGACGCCGGCGCGGCGGGCCCCGAGGAACGGAACGATGTCTCGCGATGACTCACGGTTGGGGGCGGTGCTGGGCGAACTGGCAGACCTCGGTCGGCGAATCTCGGAACGGGCCACCGAGTTGGCCGGCCTCGTGGGCGAAGCAGGGGCCCGTGTTCCTCCCGGGCTCGCCGAACGTCTTGCCGACGTCACGACATCGACGGCGGATCTCGCCGCGGCTGCGGCGGTCGTGACCGCAGCCACCGAGACCACCCCACACAAGCCGCCTGCCGCGGCCGACGCACCTCGACAGCGAATCATGGCCCGCCCTGTGAGGCACGCTGCCAAGCAGAAGCCGGCCTCCCCGCAACCGCGGCGGGTGCGATCGCGGGTCTCCACGGCCGTCGCAACTGCGCACCGCCCGATCGCTCTGGACGGCCGTCGGCTCCGGCCGCTCATGCCCGCCCTGGTGAGCACCGCGGTGAACATCGTGGCGATCCTCGGGATGGCGCTGATATTCGTCGCTGCAGAAGCGAAACCCAAGCGGCCCGTGCTTACGCTCGGGGCCCCGGAGGAGACGTTCATCGACGAGATGACCCCGGTCGAGTTCGAAACCAGCGTTGAGGCGCCGGCAGCGAGCGAGCAGGCCGCAGACCAGTTTCCGGAGCTCGCAATGGCCACAGCCGATGCCGTCGCGATCGACGACGTGTCACTCGATGACGCGGCCTTCGTGGGCGACCCGGCGACGGTGACGCCCGTGTCGTTCGATGCAGTCGACGCGCTGGCGGACGTCGGCGGCGTCGGTGGAAAGTCCGAGGAAGCGGTCCGCGGAGGCGGATCGGCGGGCGGTGGTCAGCCGAGTGGTGGCTCCTTCTTCGGCCGCACAGGCCAAGGGCAAACAGTCTGCTTTATCTGCGACAACTCCAACAGTTACCGGGATGGCGGCTTCCACGCGGTCTTGGATGAAGTGGCGCGGACGGTCGATTCGCTGCGGCCCGAGCAGTCTTTCTTTGTCGTCTTCTTCAGCGACACGGCCTATCCGATGTTCCATCCTGAGCGCGTGGACGCACTCCAGCCGGCATCCCCCGCAAACAAACAGCGGCTTCGGGCCTGGCTGGCCACGGTGGAGATGTGTGGCGGAGGCCAGGGGATCGACGAGGCCGTGAGGCTCGCCGAACGCGCCGGCGCCGAAGTCGTGTACTTCCTCTCCGATGGCGAGCACTCCGCGAGCGTCGTCGATCGGGTCGTTTCCGCCGACTTCGGTAGTGCGGTGGTCCATACCTTCGGCATGCAGCAGGGGGTGCTGGACCGGCGGACGGGGCAGGTTGATCCCGACAGGCTGCGACGGCAGCAGGGCTTCAACCAGAATCTGGTCGCCATCGCCTCGGCCCATGGCGGAACCTTCACGCCCGTGACGGTTCCGCCGCAGGCCGCGGCGTTCGAGCGACTCCGGCCGATTCACAGGAACCGCGCCCCGGGGCCGGTCTGGGGCTTGAAGCTCTGATCGACCGCGCGTGCCGCGGACAACGGTCGCCCGGGCTCGGGGCTGCCCATGCTCGGAGTCGTCACTCCTCGTCGGCAAACGGCTCAATCTCGACCGCCGCCGGCGGTAGGCTGTCGAGGAACACCTTGCCGTAGGGCTTGGTGAGCATCCGCGGGTCGAGGATCACCACCGACCCTCGGTCCGTGTGCGTGCGGATCAGCCGGCCGAAGCCCTGCTTGAGCTTGAGCACCGCCTCGGGCAGCTGGTACTCGGCGAAGGCGTTGCCCCCTGCCTGCTTGATGGCCTCGATCCGCGCGGCCACCAGCGGCCGATCGGGCACGGCGAAGGGCAGCTTCGTGATGATCACCGTCACCAGGCAATCGCCCGGCAAGTCGATCCCCTGCCAGAAGCCGTCGGTGCCCAGCAGCACGCTGCCCGGCCCCTCGCGGAACATCTCCAGCATCCGCGACCGCGGCAGGCCGTCGGCCTGGCTGACGAGCCGGTAGTTCCGCCGCACGCACCAGCCGGCGAGTTCGGCCGACGCCTTGGCGAGGGCCGCGTGGCTCGTGAACAGCACCATCGTCCGGCCCTCGGTGCGGGCGACGTACCGCCGCACCATCCGCACGACGCCGGCGTCGTAGGGATCGCGGGTCGCCGGGTCGGGCAGCCGGTCGATGAGCACCAGTTTTGCCTGCCGCGGATAGTCGAAGGGACTGCCCAGCCGCCGGGCGAGCGTGGCATCGCCCAGGCCGAGCCGCCGCCGCTGGAAGGCGAAGGCGTCGGCGTCGTTCGCGGGGGTGATCGTCTCATCGTCGGTCCACTCGTCGTCGTCGCGGCGCGACTTCGGCGGCTGCACGGCAAGCGTGGCGCTCGCGAGCACGACCGTGCCCACGCGGCCGAACAGTTCCCGCTTGAGCGTCTCGCCAACGTCCACCGGGGCACTGGCCAGCGTGATCCGGTCGCGGCCGCGGCGGGAGCGCTGCGCCTCCACCCACCAAACGCTGCCCGGATCCTGCTGGCCGAGCCAGGTCGCCACGGCCCCGGCGTGCGCGTCGAGCCGGTCGGCGAGCGACGTGAAGTCGTGCCGCTCCGCCGGGTTACCGATCGCGTCGGCGGCGGCCCGGAGCTTTCGGGCGAGCGACTGCAGCGGCTCACCGAGCGAGTTGGCGACGAGCCCCGGTTTCACGATCCGCCACGGCGGCTCGCCGCGCGACTCCATCGCCTCGCGGATCTCGGCGAAGAAGGCCTCCGCAGCCCGGCGGCAGCGGCGAACGTCGATCTCCAGATCGTGCATCCGGTAGTGCACGAGCAGCCCGCGGTGGGTCCGCTCGCTGTGGAGCTTGGAAAGCACCCGCTCCACGCCGCCGCTCGACACGCCCACTCCGAGGTGATCGCTGGCCACCGACTCGATGGTGTGGGCCTCGTCGAAGATCACGATGTCGTGTGGTGGCAGGAGGCTCGCGCCCGACCGGCGGACGGCGAGGTCGGCGAAGTAGAGCGCGTGGTTGACCACGAGCAGCTGCGCGTGCTGCATCCGCCGGCGGGCGGCGTAGTAGTGGCACTGCTGGTAGGTCGGGCAGGCGCGGCCCATGCAGTTGCCCGAGTCGCTGGCCACCTCGTCCCAGACGGCGTCGGCGGGCAACGCGGGCAGGTCGGCGAGCGAGCCATCGGCGGTCTGCCTGGCCCATGCGGCCACCGCCAGCAGCTCCGCCCGTTCCCCCTCGTCGGGAAACAGGCTCCCCGACCGCTCGAGGGCGAGGGTCAGCCGACGGAGGCTCACGTAGTTGCCGCGGCCCTTCACCAGCACCGCCGAAAACTCCCGTGGCATGACGGCCGCTACCAGCGGGATGTCCTTGGTGACGAGCTGCTCCTGCAGGGCGATCGTGTGCGTCGAGATCACCACCCGCCGCGGCCGGTTGGCACCGCTCGTGGCCGCAGGCTCTTCGGCATCCCAATCGGGCTCCGCGACGGCCTGCGGCTCGGCCTGATCGGCCGTCGCCGCAAGCACGGCTGGCACGAGGTAGGCGAGGCTCTTGCCCACACCGGTGCCCGCCTCGACGATCGCGTGCTTCCGCGCGGCGATCGCCTCGGCGACGAGGTTGGCCATCTCGATCTGCTGCGGCCGCGACTCCCATCCGGCCAGCCGGGCGGCGAGCCGCCCGCCGGGCGCCAGAACATCCTCGGGGGTCGTCATCTCATCGAGTGTAGCGGCTGCTCACTCGTCCTGCCCTCAGTCAGCCCGCTCGCTGGCCGGAGGGTCGTCGGCCTCTGCGAACCAAAAGGGCAGCCGCTGCTGGCGGTCTGTCGCTTCTGGCGCGTCGGCCTCAGGGCCACCGGCACCGTGATCGGCAGCGTTGGCCAGCCGGCGCCGCACCGGATCCTGCCGCATCGCTCCGCGACGATCCTTCCGGCTCCCATGGCGCCGCGCCACCTCGCGGGCCTCGGCCCGCGCCTGGGATGGGTTTCGCACGGCCGCGAGCCGCCGCTTGGCCTCCCGGACCGCGGCCGCATGGTCCACGAGCGGGGCGGGGTAGTCGCGGCCGATCACGCAGCCGGCCACGAGCTGGGCGTCGTGCGGCATCGTCCAGGGCATGTGGACGTGGGCCACGGGCACCCCCGCCAGTTCCGGCACCCAGCGGCGGATGAAGATACCCCGCGGATCCTGCTCGATCGCCTGCTTCGTGGGGTTGTAGATCCGCAGCGTGTTGATGCCGGTCGTGCCGCTCTGCATCTGCAGCTGCGACCAGTGGATGCCCGGCTCGAAATCGAGGAAGTGTCGGGCGAGGAAGAGCCCTGTCGGCCGCCAGTGGAGCCAGAGCGAATAGCTCGCGAACGACACGAGCATCGCTCGCATCCGAAATGTCAGCCAGCCGGTGGCGCGGAGGCTTCGCATGCAGGCATCCACGAGCGGAAAGCCGGTGTGGCCCGACTGCCAGGCGGCGAGCCGCTCTGCCGAGACCTCGTGTTCGCGGAGGCCGTCGGCTGCCCGCAGCATGTTGTGCCACTCGATTGCGGGCTCGTCTTCGATCTTCTGCATGAAGTGGCAGTGCCAGTGGAGCCGCGATTGCACGGCCTTGAGGCTCCGCTGCCAGGCCTTGAGTTCCGCCCGCTCCCGGGGGACGGTGGCCGTCGCGAGCGTGCTGATCACATCGAGCCGGCGGGCCTCGGTCGCCTGCCAGACGCGGCGCATCGAGATCGCCCCGAAGGCGAGATGGGGACTGAGCCGCGAGCAGCTCGACGCCGCCGACAGCGGACTGCTGATGCCGCCCGAGTAATGGCATCCGCGCCGCACCAGAAAATCATCGAGTACCTTCTCGGCCGCTACCGAGCCCCCCCGCTGACGATCTTTGGTGTCGGGGGCGAGGCCCAGATCGCGGCAGCCGAGGATGCCCGCCGACTCGAGCCGCTCCACGGCCGGCAGCCCGCCCCGACCCGTGCTTCGCGGCACGAGCGCCGCCGGCGCCTCCATCCGCGCTTCCCAGAGCCGGTTCCAGCCATTCCGCGAGGCGAGCCTCCGGACGACACCGGTCTGCGGCCGTTCGATGAACTCAACGCCCGCGTCGCGGGCCCACTGCCGCACGCGACGATCGCGGGCGTAGGTCACGCCCGTACCCGTCTCCTCGTGGGCCACCAGCAGCTGGAAGCCAGTCTCGACCCGCAGTCGCTCCAGCATGGCGACCGCCTCGCCCCGCCGCGTGATCAGCCGAATGCCGATTCGCCACAGCGCCGGCTCGAGGTCGCTCAAGCACTCCCGCTGAAACTCCGTGTGACTCGGATCCCACTCGGGCTGCGCGAGCACCTCGGGCTCGTAGAGGAACACGGCGAACACAGCGCCGCCTCGCCCGCGGGCCACCGCTTCGGAGAGCGCGGCATGATCAGCGACCCGCAGGTCACGCTTCAGCCATATACAAACCGGATCACTCGTACTCATCGAGACGCCACCGAAAACTCACCGCTCGTGATCACACGTACCGGGAACTGTAGGCATGGACCCGGCTGGTCAGGAGCCCGAACGCGGGCCGGGGAACGACGCTCGCTGGCCCGGGGCTCCACGTCTGGAAGGCAGCCCACTTCGGCCACGCCACAGACCGGAGTTTCATGGCCGCGGGGCGAGAAGGTAATGTTTGACTCGTCACGATCCCCGCAAGGAACGCAGCCGTGTCGAACCCCAATGCTCCCGAGACTCCGTCCGCCATCCCGCAGGGCAAGGCCTGGGGGGGCGTGTTCCGCGAGCCGACCGACAAGCGGGTAGAACTCTTCTCCGAGAGCGTGTCGTTCGACAGGCGACTGGCCGACGACGACATCGACGGCTCGATCGCCCACGCCCGGATGCTCGCCGACTGCGGCCTGATGACCGTGCAGGAAGCCGATGCGATCGCCCACGTACTCGAGGAGATTCGCGGCGAGATCCATGCCGGGCGGTTCGAGTACTCGGTCGCCAAGGAAGACATCCACCTCCACATCGAGTCGGCCCTGACCGCACGACTCGGCGACACCGGCCGGAAGCTGCACACCGCCCGCAGCCGCAACGACCAGGTGGCCACGGACCTGCGGCTGTTCTGCCGCCGGGCGATCGACCGGCTCGACCAGGGCCTCGCCGAGCTCCAGCGGGCCTTTCTCGGCTTCGCCGAACGGGAGCAGGGGCTCGTGATCCCGGGGTACACCCACCTGCGTCGGGCGCAGCCGGTGCTCGCAGCCCACCAGCTGCTCGCCTGGTGCGAGAAGTTTTCCCGTGACCGCGAGCGGCTTGCCGACTGCCGACGGCGGACGAACGTGCTGCCACTCGGCTCGGGGGCCATCGCCGGCTCAAGCCTGCCGATCGACCGCGACCACGTGAAGGAGGCGCTCGGCTTCGCGGCCGTCGCCGCCAATAGCCTCGACGGCGCCAGTGACCGCGACTTCGCCTGCGAACTGGCCTTCGTGATCGCGCTGGCGATGGTGCACCTCTCGCAGTGGGCCGAAGAGTGGATCATCTACAGCACGCAGGAGTTCGGCTTCCTGAGGCTGCCCGAGGGTTTCTGCACCGGCAGTTCGATCATGCCGCAGAAGATCAATCCCGACGTCCTGGAACTCGTGCGCGGCAAGAGCGCCCGCACCATCGGCAACGTGCAGGCGCTGCTCGTGCTCCTGAAGGGCCTCCCCACGGCCTACAACCGTGATCTCCAGGAAGACAAGGAGACGCTCTTCGATTCGATCGACACGCTCGAAGCGGCCCTTGGAGTCGCTGCGCCGCTGGTGGCGGGCACCGCGTTCGATCGCGACCGGATCGCGGCCACGCTCGAGACGGGCCACCTCGACGCGACGAGCCTCATGGAGGCGTTGATCGCGCAGGGCGTGCCGCAGCGGACGGCCCACGAGACGGTCGGGCGGCTCGTCCGCCTGGCGATGACACGCGGCGTGGCATTGGCGGACCTTGCCGACGGGGAGTTCTCCGCCGAATACGCCGGCTGGAACGACGCCTTGCGCGGGGCCTTGGGGGCTACCCGGGCAGTTGAGCGGATGGCGAGCTTCGGCTCGACCGCCCCGGCGTCGGTGGCCGAACAGATTGCCGGGTGGCGACGGCGGCTGGGAGCCGCGGCCACGCCGTAGCCCCGCAGCGTGACCCGCCATGCTCGTTCGGTCGCAGACCGATCGTCGTCGTCCGATCGTGGCGGCGGCCTGCGCCGCGATACTCATCGGCGGCGGGCCCGCAGCCTGGTCGCAGGCGGTCGATGAGCCGCCGCTCGACCCGCTGCAGCAGGCCGTCGTCGAGTCGCTCACCGCCGCGGCCCGCGAGACACCCGCGGAACTGCTCGACGCCGCGATTCGGGCGGCCGATGTCGAAGCCGCGGGGGCGGCGCAGGAATGGTTTGGCCGACTGATGGTGGCCCTCGAGCAGGCGGGCGAAGGGCGGCTCGACCTGCTCGCTGATCTCGGCGACACGACCGACGCGGCGGCCTTGAGCCGGCTCGAGCACCTGCTCGCAGCCCGCGAGCCTGCGGTCACGAAGGCGGTGGCGGCGATCCGCGAAGCAGCACGACTGCGGCGGCGCGACCCGCAGCGGCTCTCCGCGGCGGCCGAGGCGCTCGCGAGCCCATCCGCACCCACCCGGCTCGCGGCTGCCGACGAACTCGCCCGAGCCCGGATCGACGCGCTGCCGGCGCTGGTGCCGATCCTGCAGTCGGACGATCCGCGCGACAGCCTGCGGATTCGACTGGCGCGTGAACTGGTGGCGCTGCTCGGCGACGAGGCCCGCGAGCCCCTCCTCGACTGGCTGGCCTCGGATGACGTCACCTCCTGGCCTGGTGTGATCGAGGCGCTCGATGCCAGCGGCGCCACCGACATCGACTCGTTTCTCCTCGCCCCCGCGCTCGTTGCCGACTCGCCGCCGGCCGCGCGGGAGGCTGCCCGTCGCGTGCTGGCCCGCCGCGCGGCACGCCGCGGCCATCCCGCGGAGCCACCCTCACCCTATGCCGCTGAAGCGGTGCTCGCGAACCGGCTCGATCACGTCCTCTGTCTTGCCGGACTGCCCGAGGGCGATCACCTGCTGCTCGAACCGATCAGAGACCCCGCAGCGGCCGCCGCTGCCTTCGGCGGAGGCGTGACAGGACTCGTGGAGCGGTCGGCGTGGAACTCGGCTGCCGGCCGGTTCGAGCGGCTGCGGATGTCGCCCCGAGCCGCCCGGGCCCGCGACGCGATGCATCTTGCCCGCGACCTGATGGCGCTCGACGCCCGCGATCCCGCGACGGTGAACCTCGTGCTGCTGGCGCGGATGGAGTCGCTCCTGGTCACCTCCGGGGATGCGTCGAGCCTCGCTCCGAAGGATCTCCAGGCCGTGCTCGCCAGCCCCGACGGATTTTCCCCGGAGACGGCCGCGGATGTTCTCGATGCCGCCATCGCGCACGGGATGGGCGAAGCCGCAGCGGGCGTGGCGGCGGCCCTCGCCCCACCACGCGGCGGCCGGGCAACCCAGCCGCTGTCACCAGCTGTCCGCAAGGCCCTGGTGCGAGCACTCGCCATTCCCGACGCGGGCCTCCAGTTCGCGGCGGCCCGCACGCTGGCACTGGCCGCCGGAGAGCCGCCATACCCGGGGTCGAGCCGGGTGGTGGAGATTCTCGCGCACGCGGCCACGGCGACCGGTGTCGATCGCGTCGTGGTCGCGCATCCCGACACGGAAGTCGTCGATGCCCTCGCGACGGGCGTGTCGCGGTTCGGCTACGAGCCGGTACGCGTCTCGACTGGCCGGGAGGCGATCTTCGCCGCCCGTGAGCGGGCCGACACCGTCCTGGTTCTCCTCGCCGCCCGGCTCGCGACACCCTCGGCACTCGAGACGGTGCAGCTGCTCCAGCAGCAGGGTGTCGGTGACGTCCCCCCTGTGCTCGTCGTGGTTGATCCGCTCGACGACGATGGCCGCGGCTGCTTTCTCACCCAGACCATCATGAAGTTCGGCGACCTGCATCGAGTCGCCATCATCGACCGGCTCGACAGCCTGTTTCAGCCCGTGTTCGACGAGGTGACCGGCGACGTAGCACTGCTCCCGCGGCTGCCCGACATACTCGCCCAGGCCGCCGGCCCGCAGGCAGTCGATCCGGCCAGTCGCGAGGCAGCGCGGCTCACGAGACTGGGCCGAGCCAGCGAGGCGTTCACGCTCCTGGCGGAGCTCTCCCGACGCGGCTGGGACATTCGGCCGGTCACCACGACAGCACTGGCGGCGGTCACGACGGCGGAACTCTACGCCCCGGCGGTCGCGCTGCTGGCGACGCTCGGCCGGCCCGAGGCCCAGGAGGCCCTGGTGGCCGAGGCCGAGCGGAGCGATCTTGCCCCTCCCCTCCGGGCGGCCGCTCTCGCCGCATTTTCGACGAGCGTCGAGCGGCACGGCGTGCTCCTCACGTGCGGCCACGTGCGGGCGGTGGCGACGAGGTACACTCTGGCTTCGGAGGCGTCGCCAGGCACCTCCGTCACCGGTGACATCCTGCAGGTGCTGGAAACGGCCGACCGTAAGCACCGCGCCGTCCGTCCTGATGCTCCGCACACCCGACCAACCCGCTGATGACCCGACGGCCACGCCTCTCGCCGGGCTGATCGGCGCGAGCCCGGCAATGCTCGAGGTCTACGCGACCACCCGCCGCGTGGCCGGCTCCAATGCCTCGGTGCTGCTGCTCGGCGAAACAGGCACCGGAAAGGAGCTCATCGCGAGGGCGATCCACGAGCTCTCGCCGCGGGGCACGGGCCCCTTCGTGCGGGTCAACTGCGGCGCCCTCTCCGAGAGCCTGCTGGAGAGCGAACTCTTCGGCCACGTCCGCGGCGCCTTTACCGGAGCAGTCGCCAACCGCGCCGGCCGGTTCGAGGCGGCCCACACCGGCACGATTTTTCTCGACGAGATCAACTCCACCACCCCGAAGCTCCAGGTCAAGCTTCTCCGCGTGCTGCAGGAGCGGGAGTTCGAGCGGGTCGGTGACACGGAGACGATCAGCGTCGACACGCGGGTGATCGCCGCCAGTAACCGGGACCTGCTCGACGAGGTGGCAAAGGAAACATTTCGTGAAGATCTCTACTACCGGCTCAACGTGGTGCCGATCCTGCTGCCACC
>Ga0164295_10004108_pt1 | contig 11605 bp, 12 predicted proteins | sample GEODES006metaG_FD_111798 | JGI IMG/M metagenome (GOLD analysis project Ga0164295, IMG submission 111798) | Oligotrophic lake water microbial communities from Sparkling Lake, Wisconsin, USA - GEODES006 metaG | ecosystem: Environmental > Aquatic > Freshwater > Lake | place: USA: Sparkling Lake...
ACTGTCGCTCTTGAACGGTAATGAGATCTGAAGCAACTCTGCACCCCGTAGTCCAGCAAGCGGAGCCCATCCCGGAACCGAAATGAATCGCGGATTCCTGCCCGCTTGCTTTGCCAGCCCCTCGAGAATTTTCCGAAAAGTCAGGAGCTCTGGATAAGCCGTTATCTGCGCCTCTCGGGGCGACTCAGCACTACCTTGGCAATAATCCACTACCCCAACAGCCAAGTCCTCAGCCTGACTTAAGGCCAACTTTTGTTCACCCCCATCCACAAGGGGAAGAATCGGGAGAGTCCCCGCAGCACGAGTTAGTTTGCCAAACATTCCCCTAGATTCATCCGACCACAGCAACCCAGGTCGCACGCAAAAGACACCTCGTGGTAAAAACTCTTGCTCCACCGCCAGTTTTGCTTTCCCGTACATCGAGCAGCACCCCTCATACGCACTCATCGAGGAAACAAAAACCCGTCGACCCACCCCCGACTGAATCGCCGCCTCAAAGCAAAATCGCGAACCCAAGATATTCGTCTGATAAATTTCTGCCCATGAAGAGGGCTTGAAGTAGTAGGCACAGTGCACAAAGGCTTGATGTTCGCACAACACTTCTGGAGTAATTCTGTTCCCCAGCTGAAAAGCAACCTCCCCTTTCTCCCTCGCCTCACGCACAAGGAGGGTTGTTTCCCATCCTGCAATTTGAAATTTACTCGCCAAAATTGATCCCAGATACCCCCTACCTCCCGTAATCGCAACTTTCGGCTTTTTCACCTCAGTTTGCCCACCTCACTAGCAATCCGACGCGCATTCGCCATCGCGGTCAGGGTTATCGTCGTCGCAGAAATATTCGGAAATGTACTGGCATCAATCACGTGCACCCTTTGCAATCCGTTCGGTCGCCCTAAGCGATCCGTCACGATCGGATGCCTTCGATCATCTCCGCCCATCGGCATGCTTCCACCACTATGGAACCCTCTTCCAGGCTCACCCAAGCTGGCCATCGGTAAAATCGGGCAAAAGCCAAGATCGCCCAAATGAGAGGCCAGCTTTGCCAAAACTTTTCTCACCATGCCACCCACTTTCGGATTCACTATCGGCTGAACTAAAAATTTTTTCTGGCCGTCATGGGCCGTAACCATTTTTATCCGCAATCGCCCGGAATCATCTGAGTGCAGGTAGCCCTGCAGAAAGAAAAGCCTCCCCTCCATTTGCCGGATCATAGGGTCAAGCAGGCTGGCCAAAGGCCCGGCCTTTTGCTGTAGGACGCGAGTAATCATGTCGTTATAGGTATAAATCTGCAGATGAATTAGCTGTTTACTGATTTCTGCCGGCATGATCTCCAAAAATATCTGCGCCAGCGTATGGAGCCTGCTCTCTCTCACCCCTGCTGTTCCTCGGAAGCTGAGAAGAGGTACCGTGAAGTACTGACTATCCAATATCTCTACGGGTTGGTTTTCAATCCCTAGTGATCGCATGACCATCGCCGTCGAAGACAAAACTCCCCCCCCTAGAAACAGTCGTTCTGTCTCCCCTCTCCATTCTGCTCCTGTGCCTAAGTTCCGGCCCCACACCTCCACCCGGTCCGCCAGCTCTTTGAACCCCTCCACCAAAACGCCTGCCTCGTAATTAATTTTACCCTCTCCGTGCCACTTCCTTATCGATTGGCGAGATGAATAAATCAGGTCATAGGGGCAACCATACATGCACATCCCGCACTCCACACAGGCGTTCTCCGCCGCAAGTTCATTGCTCCTGTGGTACGACAATCTACCGACAGACGCCTCCGCGTCTTTTCCGCTCACTAATAACCGACTTCTTCCCCAACGAAACCCTCCCGCGGTCAGTTTCTTCCGATTTTTATGCCACCTTCCTAGTACGGCCGCCGCTTGGCTCGAGGCCTCTAAAAAACTAGGCGCATCATGGTAGCTAGGAAAAATCTCCTCCAAGTCGTCCCGCACCCCAGCAAGATCCGTTTCGGCTAGTACGGCTCGGTAGTGCGGTTCCAACTCCTTGAGGGCAATCGGCCAATTTTTAATCTCCTCTTGGCGATAAGGAAGAGCGGAGGCGCCCCAGACAGTACTTAAACCTCCAAAGGCAAAAGATGGTTTTAATCCGCCACGCACATCCCATGCGGGCCCAGACTTCGGTATTTCGTATGGGTAGTTTGATCCAAAGCTAAGCTTGGTTTCTACACCATTCGTGTTGGGTTGAAGCGTGCTTTTCAGCCAATCAACATCATCCTTTGGCCAGATAGAAGGCGCCTTGCGACCAAGACTTGCCGCTCGATCTGCCGGTGCCGATTCGAGACTCCCACCAGCATCCACTACATGGACATGATCTAGCGCCATAGCCGCCCCAACTGCAGCGGGACCGGATCCGATAATTAGATTTTTGATAACGGGATCATTCACAGGGGGCGGCTTATCTACAATGCCGGAAACAAATTTGGAGCAAACCAATGCCGTTCCTCAATGACTCTTGGAAAGGGCCAGCTCGTAGCATTCTTTTGTTCGTGCTCGAAAAATATCTTCCGAGAAATGGCTCGCGATCCTGTTGGCTGATTTCTTGCCCATTGACGGTAGCTGGTGCCGATTGAAAAAGCACCATTCCAACCTCTCGGCAATCAAGCGAGCCATAGCCGTAGGGTTTGTAGCAGGGATTTTCCAGCCGCAATCCTCCGTCACGATTTCTGACGGACCATAAAGGTCTGCGACAATAGGCACAGATCCAGCCAGCATCGCTTCCATCATGGTTTGCCCTGCTCCCTCCCTAAGGCTAGGCAAAAGGTAGATTTCATTGGATTGTAGCGTTTTTAAGTACTCAGATCGCGATAGATGTTTGCCAATCGAAACTTGGCCGGACAAACCCAATCGGCTCACTTTTTTTTGCAGGTAGGTCGCTTCAGGCCCGAAGCTGGAGTAAATATAATAAAAAGGTACCCCTCGCTGCCGAAGAATTTTCAAGGCCTCCAATGCGATAGCTACCCCTTTTCTGCCCTCGCAATTGCCACTCCCAAAAATTCGTAGTGGCTCATCTTTCGACGGGCACAGCTGGTTCTCTGGCCTTTTCAGGCGCTCAATATCCTCGCTGGTAAAGAAAACATTTACGAAAGGGACAATCCCAGCAGCGGATTTACGCAGCCGCGCCAAAACCCGGCCAGCCTGACTATGTGTCACAGGAATCACAGAAGCTGCTTGGATACATCCCCGCACACTGGGATTCCACCAACTCCACCAGCCTGAAAATTCGCGAAGTACCTCAAAAGCAATTGCTGCAGGGCTTAAAATACTCCAAAAACTCCAAGGAAATTTTTCTGTCCCGCTGAGCGGGCCAAAAACCAAAGGAATTCCCAACCTCCATAGCGGGCAACCCACCCGCCACGTTGTGTAAGTCACTAATTGGACTAAATCAAACTTTTCAGATTGGTGAAGCTGGCGACACACCTCTAGACATTCTTGAGAAAACTTCCGATACCTTTGCCAACTTTCCAAACGAGCAATCAGACGATTTGGAGAATATGGACGTGCAGATCCTAAGTATTGAATCCTCATCGATTTTGGAATTCTGCCCTCGCTTCTTGCCTTCTCTATACGCTCCGCGTTCTCCGCGCTTGTCAGAACCCATGCCTCATGGTCCTTCGCGATGGCCAAACAGGCCCGCCATCCATATGCCCCCTCGGAACCAGAATCCGGAAGACAAGCGACAGAAGACAGCAAAACCTTCACGAGCTCTCCGAAGGGTGCCGTATATAGATTAGCCGGCTTCCTCCTGACTCGAAGCGGAACGGCACTTCCACTAAAGGACGAAGAGCCTCTCTAACCTTAGCTTGAAATTTAGGTTGTACAAAAAACAGCAGAAAGCCCCCTCCGCCCGCGCCTAGTAATTTCCCCCCCTCCGCCCCGGCACGCCGACCCGCCTCATAGGCCTGATCTACAAGCGAGTTGGAGATTTTGGCCGAAAGGCTGCGTTTGATGTTCCAAGCCTCGTCCAACAAGGCTCCAAATTTTTTGAGGGGCTCGGCCTCGTTCACGAGAATTTTTCGGCCAGGCTCAACCAGTTCCCTCATGCGGGAAAGGAGCTCCCGATTCTCATTGGTTTTCATGGACTGCTCCTGTAGCACTTCTTCCGCTAGGCGGGTCTGGCCCGTGAAGAAAAGCAAAAGGTGTTTTTGCAACTCCTCTTTCCGTGCCGTGGACAGCGGCAGGGGGTCAGCCACGAAAAGCGGCTCTTTCGCAAAAACAATGTGCCGAAATCCTCCTAAAGCTGCCGCCACTTGGTCTTGGCTGCCAACTCCCTCCCCAATAACCTTCTGTTCCACAAAGATAGCCTCGCGGGCTAACTCCGCTGGGCTGACAAGTTTGCCTTGGTAGGCGTGCAGAGCATGAAGAAGGCCAACTGTAAAGGACGAGGAGGAACCCAGCCCTGTACGCGCTGGAAGGTCGGCGCTCACACTGATCTCCACACCACCTTTCATGCCCAAATGTTGTAGGCAGGCACGCACACTGGGGTGCTGAATTTCTGAAATTTCCCGCACAAGCTCAGTCTTTGCGTAGGCCACGCGGATCCGATGCTGAAAAAGCGGATCCAGTCGCGAAACCGTTAGATAGACATAGCGGTCAATGCTGGTGCTAAGGACTTCACCGCCGTGTTCCTCGTAGTATTTTGGGTAGTCGGTTCCTCCCCCAAAAAAACTGATCCTCAATGGCGTGCGTGTGATAACCATATTGTCACTATACAGATTTCCAATCTGCAAGGTAGGTCTGGATGACCTCGGAGGTTGCCGGAACATCTGCCTTAGTTTGCAATTTTCGAATGTCCACATCCACAATTCGTGGTGCGCAACCCTCCTTCACCCGGATCGATCGGCCAGCTATTTGGGCAACTTCAGCAGGTGTGATTAACCCCCTTCCACACACGTTGAAAACCTCCCGATCGCTCCCTTTTTTCCATAGATCCAGGCAGAGCCTCGCTGCATCGTCCGTACCTAAGAACTGGTACTTGGATTCAGAATGAATCTGCAAGGAGGCGTCGTGGAGAATGTCGTACACCGGATTCTTCTTGAGGCCCGATCCAACCATCCCCGCCAGCCTGCAAATTAAATAGTGATCGGCATGGAAACGAACCATTTCCTCCGCCACCCACTTATGAAAACCGTAGCGGGAGGCCCCGTGCCCCGCTGGAGAACTTTCCTGTGTCGTCTTCGGTTGGCTTAGGTCCACATACACATCTACGCTGGAAACATGCAAGTGGAATCGCGCCGGATAACACTCCAAAACAGCCGCTTTATGACCTACTGTGAGTTCAAAGTCTTTCCATGGCTCCTTCTCCGCCAGATATTTGCGCGAGTTCCCCGCTGCATCCACCACCAAGTCCCAGCTTCTTCCAGGGTGTCGGCCGAAGGTTTCTCGCCGGACTTCCTCGGGGTTGTGCCCCACCGCCCGGAGTTGCCGAACAAAGGCGGATCCCACAAAGCCCCCCGCCCCGATCACCGCCACCTCCATCAACGAACCTCCCGCAGTTTCCCACGATGGGAGAGAAACCAGTCGATCGTTTTTTGTAACCCGTCCCTCAAGAGGGTGCGGGGTGTGAATCCGAGGATCTTTTTCATCCTTTCCACCGCAAACCCCTTGTCCATCTGCCCGTCCGGCTTGGTGGTGTCCCACGCCACCCGGCCCTGAAATCCGGTCAGTTCAGCCACCAGATCCACCAACTCCCGGATGGAAGTCCGCTGCCCGGAGGAGATGTTGATGAGATCTGAACCGTCGTAGCTTTGCGCGGCCAGCAGAATCGCCTCGCACACGTCCCCGATATAAATGAAATCCCTCAACGGCTTGCCCGATCCCCATGCCACCACCTCCGCGTCCCTCCTCTCCTTCGCCTCGATGTACTTGCGGATTAGGGCCGGAATGACATGGGAACCCTGGAGGTCGAAATTGTCGTGAGGCCCGTAAATGTTGCCGGGCACCAGCACGATCGCGTTTAGGCCGCACTGGCGACGATAAGCTTTGGCGAGCTCGTGAGCCATCGCTTTGGCCAAGGAGTACGGAGCACTTTCCGGTTGGGGGTAGCCCTGCCAAAGCTGAGTTTCCTCAATCGGAGACGGTGCCTGGGCCGGATAACTGCATCCTCCCATCAGCGTGATGTACTTTTTCACCCCCGCCTGTTGGGCTTGGTGGATGACTTCGGCCCCTAAAACAAGGTTGCGGTAGCAGAAATCAGCCGGCTTGTCCCGATTGGCTAAAATACCACCCACGTAAGCCGCCAAATGAAATACAATCTCGGGCCGCAGATCTTCAAACATGCGCGCAACGTCAAGCTGTCGCATTAGGTCATACTCCGATCGGTGCGGGGCGGAAACTAGGGCGCCAGCCTTCTTTAAAAACGGAATGAGGTTTGACCCAACAAAACCAGAACCTCCAGTTACCAAAACCCTTTTGCCGGCTAGTTCCATTTCTTTATCCTCTATGCCAACTCGGGGGGTGATGGAAACCAATTTTGATTGCTACGAACAAATGCCTCGGCCAGGACGAGGCTCTCCGGCGTGCCAATGTCTAAAAAAGGTGCCTGAACCTTGTGTACTTTCACAACCACGCCTTGATCCAACAGAGATGGAAAGACCTCTGTTTCAAAGCTGAGGGGACGCTGCGGCGGAAACCGCGCCAGAATTGCATCGCGAAACAGGTAGACCCCGGCGTTGATCCAGCCACTTCCGGCCCTCTTTTCGCTGAAAGCCTTTAAAATCGCCCCCTCGCCTATCTCCAGTGTGCCGTATCGGCTGGCATCCTCTTGCCAGACCGCCAGAACGGATACCTCGGCCGCATTCAGGGAATCGAAAAAATCGGCAAGAGGGGCACAGGCGAGCGAGTCCCCGTTCAAGACAAGCCACGCATCCGGACGGCTCGGGCGGGCTTGGGTCGCCAATAAAAATCCGCCGGCCGTGCCCATCGGCTCTGGCTCCACAACACATTCCGCCTCCGGAAGGATTTTTTGGTCCCGACAAAATTCCCGCATTTGCTCGGGTCGATACCCGGCAGAAACAACGGCATCCCGGACTCCTTGGCCAGCCAGGTAGGACAAGACCCATGCGACAAAAGGTCGTCCGGCAACGGGGACCAGTGGCTTGGGAACGTTTGGTGCCACGGATCGCAATCTCGTTCCCAGCCCTCCCGCCAAAACTACCGCAATTGGTGGTGCCGAATTTGCTCTAGCCTGCTTCATCAAAATTATCTTTAAGTCTTAAAAAGACAGGATGAGTAGGTCTCCGACCTTGGCTCAAGTATTCCAACAGGGAGGCAGATTATCCCAAGACCCCATTATTTTGGCCGAAGGAGCTTTTGGCAGCGCGCTTCGTGGATTCGGTTTGGGTGGATGGCAATAAAATCACCAGACAAAGGATTCGTTGCCTGCAACCTGCCATCTCCGAATAAAAAGAAGGAGTAGCCAATGTCCCTCAACAACCCTGGCAAGGCTCCCGCCGATTCCCCGGCGCGGGCACAAGCTGCCGGATTCATTTCGAATAAAATCGTGGGGTGAAATTTGCCAAGGATCCCTTGAGCCCCAAGCATTACTCGGTATTCGTGCCCTTCGACATCCAGCTTGAGGATGGATGGCGCAGGAAGATTTTTTGCGTCCCAAAACTTGTCGATGGTAGTCTTATGAATAAGATCTTTCCTCAGGGTTTCGCCAGGATCTAAAGCTAGAGAGTTACGCCCGGGATCCTCATGCACGCCCAAATGCGCTGTCCCTTCACGATCGGAAAGCGCGAGCTCAAAAAGCCCAACGTTCTTTAGATTGTTCATTTGAATGTTTGTCGCTGCGATCTGGTTAGATTCAAAGAAGGGCTCGAAGGCAAAGACCATGCCAGACTCGCCCACCATGCGGCTGGCCAAAACCGTATAAAGGCCAAAGTTTGCGCCCCCATCTACAAAAACATCTCCCGGCTCAAGATAGTTTTCCAAAAAGCTGATCTCGTATTCGTAACTCCTGCGAAAAACATAGAATACCTTCGCGGGGCTTCGAAAATTGGAGGGCAACAAAAAAACTGCATTCCAATCAGGAATTCGCAGGACTGGCCCTCGGCCCAGCGCAACTTGGGCGTACCAGCTTATGACTCTCCAAAAAGACTGGATTGGGGCCCTTAAAAATCCGGGGTGAGAAAGAAAGAATCGCAAGCTTGGGACAAGCCCCGTAAAAAACTTGCCGGACATCATTTAGACGTTGCTAAATCGACTGTTTCGCAAAATGGTAAACGTCTTAATAAGCTCTCGAATCCCTCGGTCTAAATCCCAGTCTGGCTTAAATCCCGTGGCCAAAATACGCTGGTTGGAAACGATATAATCTCGCTTGTCAGGGTCCTCCCCAATCGGCGCCTCGAGATACACAAAGCCTGGGATGTGTTTCTGAATGCGGGCACACAACTCCAGTTTGGAGAAGTTGGCCTCCTCCAGCCCCACGTTGTAGGGCCGACCCTTCATAGTCTGGAATTGCTCGATAGCGTGAATCATGGCTCTCGCCACGTCACGAATATGAATATAATTACGCTTAAAGTGTCCTTCAAAGATGACGACTGCCCGATCGTGGACAGCCCGATAAACGAAATCGTTAACCAAAAGATCTACCCTCATCCGAGGAGAGGCTCCAAATACCGTGGCCAGGCGAAAGCTGATGCTATTTTCGCGCTCCAAGACCGCCGCCTCAGCCTCACACTTGCTTGTTCCATAAAGGGAGATGGGCCGAAGGGGTGTCTCCTCTGTGCACTCCTTCCCTTTCTCGCCAATTCCGTATCCGCTATTCGTTGTCGGCAGGATGATCCGCTGCTGTCGCGAGGCAAGTCGGCAGATCATCTGTACCGCACCCGCATTAATCGAGTGAGCAGCTAAGGGATCGAGCTTGCATAACGGCGCCCCCACCAATGCAGCCAGAGGAATGATCACATCCACAGAAGCCACTGCTTTTTTGATTAAGGCTTCGTCCCGACAATCCCCACGCAAAATGTGGAAGCGATCGTTGGAACAACAATCCAAAAGAGTCGCTTGCCCAAAAAGAAAGCTATCCAAAACCGTAACCTCATATCCTTTTTCCAAAAACATCGGAATCATCACCGATCCAAGATACCCAGCCCCTCCCGTCACTAGTATTTTCACTATTTAACCTTACCCTCTTCTTTTCATACTGAAAAGCCACGATTACAATTCACTCAATTGAAATAGTGCCCTGATAAGGGCTCCCAACTTCTTGAAAATCCTCCTCTATACCGACCTCGCCATCCGCCCTGACCAGCTCTTCTGGCATCGCGACCTCGGCCTTTTGACAAAAGCTTTTCGTGACCTCGGCCACAATGCCCTTCTCGTCGTCCACCCCGCGGGTGATGCCTCATCAAAAATCAATAATCCAAAATCAAACATTCAAAATGATCCTGTTCTCTGGCCTTCCCCCCTCGACGTTCGTAACCCCATCTGGTGGCAATCCCAAAAACCCGATCTCGTCATTCTCGGACTCTGGACTCGTCCCAAGTACGACCCCATTCGCCGAGCCGCCCTTTCTACTACACCCCATGTCATCGAACGAGCCGATAGCGACGGCATGCGCACCGCCTCTTGCGGTCTCCTCACCTACGCAAAACGTCGCTTCGACTACTTTTGCGACCGCACCTACCACTGGCCATCTCTTCTATCCATCCCTGCCTCAATTTTCTACTCCTTCGCCTCCATCCTCGCCACCCCCTGGATCGAGACTCGCTTGGCCCGCACTCTGAAACTGCTCACAGCCGTAGCGGTAGAAACTCCTCATGCCACCAATCTCTGGAAATCCCTCGCCACCCGCCTAGGGGCCGACCCAGAAAAGATTCACTGCGTTCCTCACCCCATTCAGGCCGATATCTTTAAGTTCGACCCGGCCATCCAGAAAAAGAATCAGATCATTTCCGTCGGTCGCTGGGAATCTTACCAGAAGAACCTGCCACTTCTGCTGAAAATCTTGCGTGACTTTTTAGATAAAAACCCCACCTGGTCCTCTCTCGTCATCGGTTCGGGCCTGCCATCCAGATCTCCCCACCCCAGAATCACTTTTTTACTTCCAACTGGCCCCAATCAACTCGCCCGCCAGATGCAGGAGTCCAAGATTTTTCTCTCCTCCTCAAAATATGAAAGTTTTGGGCTGGCCGCAGCGGAGGCAACAGCTTGTGGGTGTGTTGTCGTTGGAACTCTGGAAAATCATATCCTTGAATCTTACATACCTCGTCCAAATGGCCTCCACATTTGTGCCTTCAAGCACTTAGCAGAAAAAATTGATAGTGCTTCACGACTTGAGCCGAACGAAACTACCTTTCTGGGAAAAACAATGAATCTTTCTTCACAAAATGTTGCAAAGCTTCTTCTCTCAACCTTGCCAAATGACCCATAAATTATCTTTGGTGCTAGATACTGTCACTCATGGCCTCCAGAACTCGTAACTTCCTCCGTGGCCTTGGTGCTGGCTATGTGGCTATCGCCGTCAACATTGCTTACACCGCCGCTTCGATTCCTTTGGCCCTCCACTATCTTGGGAAGGAGCACTTCGGCCTTTGGGCCTTGGCCCAGCAAATCGCAGGCTACCTGATGCTCCTCGACCTCGGCGTCTCCTCCGCCGTAAGCCGATTCATTGCAGATCGCAAAGATGCAGTAAATAGCGGCAGCTATGGCAGCCTTCTCCTCACTGGCGCCATCGTCTTTGCCTCCCAAGGATTCCTTATTGCCCTTGTCGGTGCCGTTTTTTCCTTTTTCGCTCCTTCCCTCTTTTCGATCCCCCCCCACCTTTCTGCTGATTTTACCAATTGCCTCATCATCATCACCTCTATTGCTGGTCTTTCTGTTTTTTCCCGCAGCCTGGGGGCTCCGTTGTGGGCTTTTCAGAGAGTGGATGTGTCCTATTGGCTTGGCTCCCTAAGCCTTATGCTCAGCTTGATCGCCTTATGGTTTGGGTTCCAACAGGGCTGGGGAGTCTACAGCTTGGCCTTTGCTGGAGCCCCAGGCGTAATTCTTTCACCTCTCGTTACCTTCTGGTTCTGCCGGCGCAACCACTACTACCCATCCGTCGGTTTCTGGGGACGCCCAAACTGGGCCTACCTCCACCAAATCTTTCTTTTCGGGCAGGACGTCTTGTGGATGACCTTGGGCTCCCAGATGGTCAATGCCAGCCAGATTATGATCCTCAGCCGCGTAGCGGGTTTAAGTACTGCTTCCACCTTTGCAGTTGGAACAAAACTTTTGACTATGGCACAACAGTTCACAGGTAGAGTAATTGAAAGCTCTGCCCCTGGCCTAACCGAAATGTTTGCTCGTGGAGAAAGTGCAAAATTGCTTATGCGATTTACCAACGTGGTTTCTCTTACCACACTCTTGGCCACGATCGGTGCTTGCGCCCTCATGGCGGGAAACACCCCCTTTGTTTTCTTTTGGACTTCGGGCATAATCGAATGGAGCCCACTTTTTGACTGTATACTTGCTGCTCTTCTGCTCATCACCTCCTTCAGTCGATGCCTAATCTCACTTTTCGGCATAGCCGGCAATATGCGCCCCATCCGTCATATTTACTTCGCCGAGGGCGCTCTTTTCATCGCCCTTGCCCTTCCAGCCGC
>Ga0164295_10004109_pt1 | contig 11605 bp, 19 predicted proteins | sample GEODES006metaG_FD_111798 | JGI IMG/M metagenome (GOLD analysis project Ga0164295, IMG submission 111798) | Oligotrophic lake water microbial communities from Sparkling Lake, Wisconsin, USA - GEODES006 metaG | ecosystem: Environmental > Aquatic > Freshwater > Lake | place: USA: Sparkling Lake...
AACAAGGCACGCCATCCGAACAAGGGCATTAACCATTGCACCGGCAAAGTTGACATCAGCATGCCCAAAGAACCGGTCATCAGCATCCATGAGTTGGTGCGCAGTTGGGCTGAGGCATCAAACCAGCGGCGGTATCCGGTCAAGGGCGCCATCAAGCAAGCACTCAAGCCCACGCCGCACAACATGCGTGCGGCCAGCAAACCGATGAAGCTGGTGGCTGTGGCGAAAGCAAGACACCCCAAAACGGCCACAGCCAAAAATGCCAAATTGACTTTTTTGGGCCCAAAACGATCAAGCCATGACCCCAATGGCAATTGGGTGAGCGAAAACCCCAGAAAGTAGCCCCCGGCCAACAAGCCCAGATCGCGGGCGTTCAAATCCATTTCGACCGTCAATGTGGGGGACAAGGTGGCGGTGATGGCCCGAATCAATGTCGAGAGAAAATAAGCACTGGCAAAGGCCAGAAATACCGTGATCGCGCCACGGCGTGACAGCAACGGGTGCGCATGCGAAAGGGTCATGGTCGTCGGATGCTTTCAAAAAATGTATCGGCCATCTCAGCCTGAATGTGGACTTGGTAGACCATGGCGTTCACCCATTGCACGCCATCGCCCTCAGGCCAAGCCACCCAGACCCCTTGCGCTTGTGTGAGCTGTCCGTTGGCTTGACTGCCGTTTGCACTGACCCGTACAGCACCTGGCATGGCCTGGGGTGCAGTCCATGGCCCGGATTGAATAGACACAGCTTGCAGGGTGCGCCAGGTAGCGGCCTGCCATTCTTGCAGCACCTGAGAGGGGTCGAGGCCTTGATTCATCCGGGTGGTCATGACGACCCACATGCCATTGCCCGCCTCGCAGCCGGCCACTTGCAAGTTCACCTGGGCTTGCCCGATGGTGACTTCGCGGGTGGCTCGATCAGGCTTGCATGGCAATTGGGCCTTGAGCTGGGTGCCCTCGAAAGTGATGTCTCGCCAGTTGTAAGTGGGTTGGCAGGCGGTGAGCAAGCACACCCAAAGCCCCATAAATATTCTCATGACTGTCATTATCGTGTCCATCTGCTGTTCGAAATTTCGCGACAATGACAAAATGAACTCTTTGCATGGTATTCGCGTCCTTGACCTGTCCCGCGTATTGGCCGGTCCATGGTGTACCCAGACACTGGCGGATCTGGGCGCCGATGTCATCAAAATAGAACGCCCCGTCACGGGCGACGACACACGCACCTGGGGGCCGCCTTTTTTGAAGGACGCGCAAGGGCGTGACACCGCCGAAGCGGCCTACTTCTTGGGCACCAACCGGAATAAACGCTCACTGACCTGCGACATTGCCGCACCTGCGGGCCAAGCCTTGATTCGTGAACTGGTATTGCATTGCAATGTGTTCATTGAAAACTTCAAAGTCGGGGACATGGCGCGGTATGGCCTGGATTACAACAGTCTGAAATTACTCAACCCCAAATTGGTGTACTGCAGCGTGACCGGTTTTGGCCAAACCGGCCCCTATGCCGACCGCGCAGGCTACGACTATGCGGTGCAAGGAATAGGCGGCTTGATGAGCATCACCGGCGAGCGCGACGATTTGGGCGGTGGCCCGCAGAAAGTAGGGGTCGCAGTGGCCGATTTGTTCACCGGCATGTACGCCACGGTGGGTATTTTGGCGGCACTGCGTCATGCCGATCACACCGGTCAAGGGCAATGGGTGGACATGTCCCTGTTGGACACCCAGGTGGCGATGCTCGCCAATCTGGGTGCCAACTACCTGGTGAGTGGCAAAGTGCCAGGTCGCGCGGGCAATGCCCACCAAAACATCGTGCCTTACCAGGTGTTTGAGGTCCAAGCACCGCTCAACGCAGCACCCGGCACCAAGGACCATTTGATCTTGGCCGTGGGCAACGATGGCCAATTTGCCAAGTTTTGTACCGTGGCCGGTCACCCCGAGATTGCCGCTGACCCACGTTATGCCAAAAACTCAGGCCGGGTGAGCAACCGTGAAGATCTGGTGCCTTTGCTTGAAGCCATTCTTAAAACCCGTACCAAGGCCGAATGGTTACCCGCCTTGGAAGCGGCCAAAGTGCCTTGCGGCGCCATCAACGATTTGGCCGAGGTGGTGGCCGATCCGCATGTGCAAGCGCGTCACATGATCACGTCCTGGAATCACCCCATCGAGCCCAACCTGCGTTTGATGGCCAGCCCGCTCAAACTCAGCGAAACGCCTGTTCGCACGGATTTGCCGCCCCCCTTGTTGGGCCAGCATACCGATGAGGTGTTGACTCAGTTGCTGGCTTACTCTGCTTCGCAACTGGCCGAAATGCGTGGGCAAGGCGTGATTTGAGCCGTGCTTACTTGCTGGCGCCAAAGACCTTGGCCAGTAACGCGCTGCCTGAGGCCATCGGATTTTGCCGGATTTTCTTTTCTTCTTCGGCGATCATCAGGTACAAGCCGTCCAAGGCCTTGCCTGTGACATAGGCTTCGACACTCGCTTGTTGTGGCTTAAGCAGGCCTAAGCTGGCGGCCTTGCTAGCCACCGCGTTGTATTTCTCTGTCAAGCCCACTTTGGCAGTGGCTTGCGTGATCACTGGCAGAAATTTAACCCCCAATGGCTCTCGGGTTTTGCTGTTGAAGTAGTCCGTGGCTGAAGTGACTCCACCCAGCAAAATGGTTTTTGCGTCACTCATACTCATTGACTTGACCGCACCCACCAGCATGTCTTTGGCCATCGGCATAGCCGACTCTGCCGCGCGGTTCATGCCCAAGACCAACTCGTCCACTTTTTGGCCTTGGCCCATCTTCTTGAACCATTTGGCGACTTCATTCAAATGCCCCGGCAAGGCTATGCGCACTTTGTCATTGCCCATGAAACCATCTTGTGCGCCGAGCATGCTCACCGCTGCAGCAGCGCCTTTTTCGAGGACCAATTGCAACCCTGATGACGCGTCGTTTCCCGTCACATCGGCCCAGGATATCGCTTGCGCTACGCGAAGATGTGCCATGAGCGATACTGCAGAGATCAGGGTGAAGGCATTAAACTGACGTTTGAGCATTTTATTTTCTTCCTTTTATTTCATGACACTTGTTTTGACACATCTGAGACGGCTGCTGTGCGTTCCACTGTGGTGCTTTTTGTGGGCTTGCACTTCGCAAAACGCCCCTGAATCTAACTTCGTTTTACTTGATGGTTCTCAAACCAGCACCACTCAATTGCGAGGAAAAGTAACGCTGATCAATTTTTGGGCCACCAGTTGCACATCCTGCGTGGCTGAAATGCCCCAAATCATTTCAACTTACAACCAATACCAGTCTCGGGGATTCGAGACGGTGGCCGTGGCCATGAGTTACGACCCACCCAGTTATGTGGTCAATTTTGCCCAGACCCGCAAACTGCCTTTCAAGGTGGCGATTGACAACACAGGTGCCGTCGCCAAGGCTTGGGGCGACATCAAACTCACACCCACCACTTACCTTGTTGACAAGCAAGGGATGATTGTCAAAAGGTACGTGGGCGCGCCTGATTTCAAAGAGATGAATAAGTTGATAGAAAAGCTGCTGGCCGCCACCTGAGCGGCATGAAGCGTGACTTCATGAGCGGCCAGCCCGCTGGGAATGCACTCAGTCTTTGCGGAAATTGTCGTGGCAAGCTTTGCAACTTGCCCCTGTCGCACCGAAAGCTGTTTTGATGGCATCCAGGTTACCGGTTCTGGCGGCGGCTTGCAATTTCGCAGCTTCTGATTGGAATTTATCAGCGTCTTCTTTAAACTTGGCAGCGTCTTTCCAGATTTCTGGCTTAGCACGGGTGTCGCCTTTGTCTGTCCCCTCTGGAAAAGCGGCCCATGGCAATTTGGCCAAGGTGGCAACCAGGTCTGCATTTTCAGCCGCCACTTTGGCATCAAACGGGACACGTCCGCTTGCCATGGCACCCACACGGGAAAAGTGTGCGCCCATAACGAACAAACTGTTTTTGCGGTACTTGACAGCGTCTTCAGGTTTGGCAAACTGCGCAGAAGCTGGCAGCGCTATTGCAGTTGCCACAGCGGCTAAGATCAAAGCGATCGGAGTTTTCATAGGTTTCCTTGGCGGGTTCAAAATGATTCAGCGAAGGAGTGTCTCACGTTTTTAATTCACTCGCATAGGCATGCAGTTTTGGAATGAATATGGTCAATGTACGGATATGGGATTTACCCACTCGGCTCTTTCACTGGGCTCTGGCGATTTGTGTTGTGGCACTGGTGATCACAGGCAGCATCGGAGGGGAGGCCATGGTTTGGCATTTCCGTTTAGGTTTTACAGTCTTGTCTTTGTTGTTGTTTCGTTTGGTATGGGGGTTTTGCGGCGGCCATTGGTCACGATGGTCTCATTTACCCATTCACCCCAAAACGGTTTTGGCCTACCTGCGTTCACCTCCCGCTTCCGTTCAGGCAGGTCACAACCCTTTGGGTTCACTGTCCGTCTTGGCGCTGCTTTTGATGTTGCTTTTTCAAGTCGCATCGGGTTTGATCAGCGACGATGAAATTGCCACCACAGGCCCCTTTGTACCATGGGTATCGTCTTCATTGTCCGCTCTGGCAACCCATTGGCACACCTCAAAAGGCAAACCGATTTTGTTGTTACTGATTGCTTTGCATCTGGCCGCCATATGGTTTTACCGTCGGTTCAAAAAACAAGCCCTCACACAAGCCATGGTACGGGGTGACCAGTTGCTTTCCGGTTCACCCACACCTTCCCGGGATGATGCTTATTCTCGCCTGCTGGCTTTGTTGTTGTTTTGCGTGTGCGCCGGGCTTGTGTTTGCTGTTTCACAACAGGCGCCATGAAGTTCTCCACTGGGGTTTACAGGGTGTCTTGACTCTCTTACAGCCTGTAAACTTCGTCCTGACTTCATTCTGAATTTTTATTTTGTCTCCACCTGTCGTTTCATTGCTGGCGCCTTCCTCTGCCGAAGAGATGGATGCTGTAAAACACATTTTCAAAGACTACGCCGACTCCCTCAGTGTGGATCTGAATTTTCAGGATTTTGACAATGAGTTGACGGCACTGCCAGGCGAGTACGCTGCACCTCGCGGTGCCTTGTTGTTGGCCTTGGTGGATGGCGAAGTCGCCGGTTGCTGTGCATTACGGCCGATAGACAATGTGGACTACTCGAACGCGGCGGAAATGAAGCGGCTTTTTGTGCGAAAAGTATTTCGACGTTTTGGCCTGGGCCGCATGCTGGCTGAAGCCATTTTGGATGCGGCGCGGTTGGCGGATTACAGCTGTGTTCTGCTCGACACCCTGGACGAGATGGAATCAGCCCGCGCCCTTTACGAAGACTTGGGCTTTGATGAGATCCCGCCCTATTATCACAACCCCTACGCGGGAGCGCACTACCTGAAAGTTGTGCTGTAAACGCTCTGCGGTTTTTAGCTATAAAAAAGAGGGCCGAAGCCCTCTTTTTTGTCTGCTGCGCAAGGACTGAATCAAGCCTGGGCTTGGGCCAACAAGGTAGCCGCGTCACTCACTTCAAATTTACCGGGACCTTCATTGTTCAAGACTGCCACTGTGCCGTCCTTGACCAACATGGAATATCGGTTGCTTCGCACACCCATGCCACGCGCAGTCAGGTCCAGGGTCAGGCCAGTGGCCTTGCTGAAATCTGCGCTGCCGTCGCCCAGCATGCGCACCTTGGCGCCGGTCTTTAGTTCACGTGCCCATGCACCCATTACAAACGCATCATTCACACTGACGCACCAGATTTCGTCAACACCGGCCGCTTTGAGGGCGTCATGCTGTTCAACGTAACCTGGCACATGCTTGGCCGAGCAAGTGGGCGTGAACGCACCTGGCAGCGCAAACAAGGCAATCGTTTTACCTGCAGAGGCTTTAGCCACATCCACGGGGTTGGGGCCAATGCTGCAACCATTGCCCTCCACCTCAACAAACTCCATCAGGGTGCCAGCAGGCAATGTGTCTCCGACTTTGATCATAAAAATATCCTTCCAAAGGTTTAAAAAAATGTCTGTACCCCGTACAGGCGAAAAAAAACGACTCACTATTGTGAGTCGTTTTTGCAAGCTGTGCAGCGCGTAAGCCTTTTGGGCTTAAATCACCGCAGCCTTTGTCACCAAACGGGTCGCAACCCAGTTCTTGGTTTTAGAGATAGGCCTGCTTTCAGTAATTTCAATCACGTCGCCGAGATTGAAATGACCTGTTTCGTCATGTGCGTGGTACTTGCTTGATTTGGCAACAATTTTGCCGTACAAAGCATGTTTCACACGACGCTCCACCAAAACCGTCACAGTTTTGGCGCGCTTGTCGCTGACCACCTTGCCAATCAAGGTGCGCTTGAGGGATGTCTTGGCTTCCGTCATGGTCACTCCTTATTTGGCGGCTTGCTTTTCAGCAAGAATGGTCTTGGCACGGGCCACACTGCGGCGGGTTTCGTGCAGCTGATTCGTGTTACCCAATTGTTGAGTAGCTTTTTGCATGCGCAGTCCGAAATGGGCCTTTTGCAAGGCCTTGATTTCGGCTTTGATGCCGGCGGCGTCTTTTTGGCGCAGTTCAGTCGTATTCATTTCTTGTTTCTCCTGAATTACTGGCCAATCATGCGAGACACGAAGGTCGTCCGCAGTGGCAGTTTTGCGGCGGCCAATTTGAACGCCTGACGTGCCAACTCTTCTGGCACACCAACGATTTCATACAGCACCTTACCGGGCTGAATTTCAGCCACGTAGTACTCGGGGTTGCCTTTACCGTTACCCATACGCACTTCAGCAGGCTTGGTGGAAATCGGTTTGTCAGGGAACACACGAATCCAGATGCGACCACCCCGTTTGACGTGACGAGAAATCGCACGGCGAGCGGATTCGATTTGACGGGCCGTTAAACGGCCACGGTCTGTAGACTTCAGACCGAAATCACCGAATGCTACTGTGTTGCCACGTGTAGCGATACCTGTGTTGCGGCCCTTTTGCTCCTTACGGAACTTTCTGCGAGCGGGTTGCAGCATGTTTACTCTCCTTTAACACCGTCAGCTGCTGCAGCTGGCGCGGCGACTTTACGTACGCGCTTAACGGCGGGTTTATCACCCCCTGCTTCGGCGGGCTTATCGCTGCCGTCAGAAGGTGCTGTGTTCGTGCCACCGGCACGGCGTGGTGCACCGGGTGCACCGCGACGGTCACCACCTGGACGCTCGCCTGGGCGGGCATCACGGCGGGGACCACGTGGGCGACGTTCTTCTTCGGCACGAGGCTCGGACAACGCCGGCGCATCATTGCGGCCCAGTGTGTCGCCTTTGTAGACCCACACTTTGACGCCAATAATGCCGTACGTTGTTTTGGCCTCTGATGTACCGTAGTCGATGTCAGCGCGCAACGTATGCAATGGCACTCGGCCTTCACGGTACCACTCGGTGCGTGCGATCTCGATGCCGTTCAAGCGACCTGCCGACATGATCTTGATGCCCAAGGCACCCAGACGCATGGCGTTTTGCATGGCACGCTTCATAGCGCGGCGGAACATAATCCGCTTTTCGAGCTGTTGTGTGATGCTGTCAGCGATCAATTGGGCGTCTATTTCGGGCTTGCGCACTTCTTCGATGTTCACGGCTACGGGCACACCCAAGCGCTGAGCGAGTTCCTTTTTGAGGTTCTCAATGTCTTCACCTTTTTTGCCGATCACCACGCCCGGACGAGACGAGAAAATGGTGATGCGTGCATTTTTGGCAGGACGCTCAATCAAGATGCGCGATACGGACGCATTCTTGAGTTTGGCTTTAAGGTATTCGCGAACTTTAATGTCTTCGGCCAGCATGCCAGCGAAGTCTTTGTTGCTTGCGTACCAACGGCTTGCCCAGTTGCGGCTCACTGACAGGCGGAAACCGGTAGGATGGATTTTCTGTCCCATAGTTCTTCCTGATTAATTGCCGACCGTCACATACACATGGCATGTGGGCTTGCTGATACGATTGCCACGCCCTTTGGCGCGGGCGGTGAAACGCTTGAGTGTTGCACCTTGTTCGACGTAGATCGTTTTCACTTTCAATTCGTCGATGTCGGCGCCGTCGTTGTGTTCAGCGTTGGCAATAGCGGACTCGAGAACTTTTTTGACGATACCAGCAGCTTTTTTCTGCGTGAAAGTCAAAATGTTCAGCGCTTGATCCACTTTTTTGCCGCGAATCAAATCGGCGACCAGGCGGCCTTTATCGACCGACAAACGGACGCCCCGGAGGACTGCACGTGTTTCCATGGTCTTTCCTTATTTCTTCTGGACTTTTTTATCCGCAGGATGACCCTTGAATGTCCGGGTCAATGCGAATTCGCCCAATTTGTGACCAACCATTTGGTCAGTCACGTAGACGGGAATGTGTTGCTTGCCGTTGTGAACGGCAATGGTCAGGCCGATGAAATCGGGCAAGACCATGGAGCGACGCGACCATGTCTTCACAGGCTTTTTGTCTTTAGTGGCAACGGCTTTTTCAACCTTTGCCAACAAATGGTGGTCAACAAATGGACCTTTTTTGAGAGAGCGAGTCATTGACTACCCCTTACTTCTTACGACGCGACACGATCATGACCTGTGTGCGCTTGTTGTTACGGGTACGGTAGCCTTTGGTCAGGTTACCCCATGGGTCAACTGCATGACGGCCTTCACCGGTACGGCCTTCGCCACCACCGTGTGGGTGATCCACTGGGTTCATGGCAACGCCACGCACCGTAGGACGAATACCCATCCAGCGCTTGACACCGGCTTTCCCAAGGCGGCGCAGGCTGTGTTCTTCGTTGGCGACTTCACCGATGGTCGCACGGCACTCAATGTGTACCTTGCGAACTTCGCCGGAGCGCATACGCACTTGAGCGTAGATGCCTTCGCGTGCCAACAAGGTTGCTGACGTACCCGCCGAGCGGGCGATCTGAGCACCCGCACCGGGCTTGAGCTCGATACAGTGAATCGTCGAGCCCACAGGGATGTTGCGGATAGGCAATGTGTTACCAGCACGGATAGGGGCTTCTGCACCGCTCAAGAGTGTTGCGCCGACTTCCAGACCACGTGGTGCGATGATGTAACGACGCTCACCGTCTGCATAGCAAACTAAAGCGATGTGCGCCGTCCGGTTCGGATCGTACTCAATGCGTTCCACTTTCGCAGGGATCGCGTCTTTGTTTCGCACGAAATCCACCACGCGGTAGTGATGCTTATGACCGCCGCCCTTGTGCCGGGTGGTGATATGGCCGTTGTTGTTACGACCTGCTTTTTGATGCTGTGGTTCCAACAATGGCGCGTGGCCATCACCTTTGTACAGGTGGTCCCGTGTCACTTTCACCACGCCGCGTTGGCCTGGTGAAGTGGGTTTCATCTTGATGACTGCCATGTTATGCGGCCTCCCCAGACAGATTCAGCTCTTGACCGGGTTGCAGCGTGACATAGGCCTTGCGAATATTGTCGCGACGGCCGATGGTTTTGCCAAAACGCTTGGTCTTGCCTTTGGTGTTCACCACAGAAACGCCTTTGACCTCGACCTTGAACATCAATTCCACTGCGGCTTTGATTTCAGGCTTGGTGGCGTCCTGCAGCACTTTGAAAGTCACTGCATTGGATTTTTCTGCAACCATTGTGGCTTTTTCAGACACGATGGGCGCGACCAACACAGCCATCAGGCGACCTTCGTCAAACCCTTTTTTCTGCGCGCTCATGCGAACATCTCCTTGAGTTTTTCGATAGCACCTTTGGTGACGATCACTTTCTTGAAGTGAACCAAGGACACGGGATCGGCATAACGGGGCTCAACAATCAGGATGTTGACCAGGTTACGCGAAGCCAAGTAAAGGTTCTCGTCAATTTCTTCAGTGATCACCAACACGTTTTCAAGGTTCATCGCCTTGAATTTCGCGGCCAATTGCTTGGTCTTTGGCGATTCCACTGTGAGCGACTCCACCACCGCTAAACGGCCTTCGCGGGCCAGTTGCGACAAAATCGAAGCCATACCGGCGCGGTACATCTTCTTGTTGATCTTTTGTGTGAAGTTTTCGTCAGGCATGTTCGGAAAAATCCGACCACCGCCACGCCACAAAGGCGAGGAGGTCATACCCGCACGAGCGCGGCCTGTCCCTTTTTGTTTAAAAGGCTTTTTGGTGGAGTGGTGAACTTGTTCACGGTCTTTTTGGGCGCGGGTACCTTGACGGGCGTTGGCTTGATAAGCCACCACGATCTGATGAATCAGATCTTCGTTGTATTCACGACCGAAAACAGTCTCAGGCGCATCGAATTTCGAGGCGGCTTGACCTTGGTCGTTCAGGAGTTCGATTTGCATCAGTTCGCTCCTTTGACTTTGATGGCGTGACGCACGGTCACGAAACCGCCTTTCGAACCAGGAATTGCGCCTTTGATCAGGAGCAAACCACGGACTTCATCGATACGCACGATGTCGAGGTTCTGGGTGGTGCAGGTTACATCACCGAGGTGACCGGACATGCGTTTACCCGGAAACACACGACCTGGATCTTGCGCCATCGAAATCGAACCGGGCACGTTGTGCGAACGGCTGTTACCGTGCGATGCGCGCTGCGATTTGAAGTTGTGACGTTTGATCGTGCCGGCGAAGCCTTTACCGATGGAAGTGCCTTGCACGTCCACTTTCTGGCCTACAGCAAACACAGCTGACGCAGGCACAGCAGCGCCAGCGGCGTACTGGGCTGCAGCTTCAGCAGTCACTTTAAATTCTTGAATGATTTCACCGGCTTCAACGCCTGCTTTCGCAAGGTGGCCAGCAATCGGCTTGGTCACACGCGATGCTTTCCGCGCGCCAAATGTGACCTGCAAGGCTACATAGCCATCGTTCTCTTGGGTTTTCACCTGGGTTACGCGGTTGTTAGATACATCCACCACTGTGACAGGCACTGCGTCCCCATCATCAGTGAACAGACGCATCATGCCCACCTTGCGACCCAGCAACCCGAGGGAGTTGCTCAGACTCATTTTTTTTCTCCAAAACTTCCACCGCAAAGACTTCAATTGGCCAGTGCGTTTTGACGTGAAAGACTGTTAATAAATCTCACCCCAATTTAGGGTAAGCCTGAAATTATAGCGCGCTTTGCCATTTCTGGCAAGGCGGCCACTTTTTCAAGACAAAACAGGCTGTTTTCACAGCCCCGTGACGCTTTGCGGCGTCACTTCCGTTGCGTTACTGCAACTTGATTTCGACGTCCACGCCCGCTGGCAGGTCGAGCTTCATCAAGGCATCTACAGTTTTATCTGTAGGGTCCACGATGTCCATCAACCGCTGGTGCGTGCGAATTTCAAACTGGTCACGGCTGGTCTTGTTGACGTGCGGTGAGCGCAAGATGTCAAAACGCTTCATGCGGGTTGGCAAAGGAACGGGGCCTTTGACAATCGCGCCGGTGCGCTTGGCGGTATCAACGATCTCAGCAGCAGACTGGTCGATCAGTTTGTAATCAAACGCCTTCAGGCGGATGCGAATTTTTTGCTTAGATGACATGCGTATGCTCCAGTGTGCGGATTACGCGAGGATCTTGGCAACAACGCCAGCGCCAACCGTGCGGCCACCTTCGCGGATGGCAAAGCGCAAGCCCTCTTCCATCGCAATGGGGTTGATTAACTTCACCGTGATCGACACGTTGT
>Ga0164295_10004110_pt1 | contig 11602 bp, 10 predicted proteins | sample GEODES006metaG_FD_111798 | JGI IMG/M metagenome (GOLD analysis project Ga0164295, IMG submission 111798) | Oligotrophic lake water microbial communities from Sparkling Lake, Wisconsin, USA - GEODES006 metaG | ecosystem: Environmental > Aquatic > Freshwater > Lake | place: USA: Sparkling Lake...
ATGGCCGGTTTACAAACCGCTACCGCATATCTCTCAACATGAGATGCTCATGGCCACTTCGCCTTTGGCCATGTTGGCATTGACAGATGACCCAGTTCAGCAATTACTCACTAATTTTGCTTTTGTAGAGCGCACATACGGTTTCAAGCAAGAATATTTGAGCAAAGGTCGTCAATACCACCATGAGCGGCTTCGGATTGGTTTTGTTTCTGGCGACTTATGTGTACACGCCGTTGGCTTGCTATTGGCGGAAGTGCTTGAAGGGATTGACCGCAGCAAGCACGAGGTAGTGGGCTATGACTTCAGCCCAGAGGACGGCACCGCCCACAGGGCCCGGCTAAAAAAAGCATTTGATCACTTGAGGCCTATCCATACCTTGACTGACCGCCAAGTGGCTGAGTTAGTACTTGCTGACGAAATAGACGTCTTGATTGACCTGCATGGACTGAGCTCTGGCGCTCGGCCTGGCATATTTGCGTTGCATCCTGCGCCTAAACAAGGCACATACCTTGGTTTTATTGGGACAACGGGGATGCCTTGGTTTGACTTTGTGATTGCGGATCGTGAAGTCTTAACCCCTGACCTATTGCCATTCTTTAGTGAAAAACCGCTTTATTTAGACACAAGTTTTATCCCACTATCAAGAGACTCCAGTCAATTAAGAGATGCAACAAGATCGGAGTTTGATTTACCTGAACTGGCCTTCGTGATGGCTTCTTTTGGAAATGTTTACAAATTAACACCCGAAATTTTTGATTGCTGGCTATCTTTACTTCGCGAAATTCCTCGCTCTGTTCTCTGGTTAATAGACGACAACCCTGTTACAACAGCCAATTTGAAAGCCTACGCAACAGGTAAGGGGGCAGAATTATCAAGAATATTATTTACGCCACGTTCATCGCATATCGAATATAAAGCCAAATTAAAACTTGCTGATGTTTTCTTGGATACTTACCCCTACAACTGCGGCTCAACAACCAATGATGTTGTTTCTGTAGGTACACCTATTGTCACTATGTTTGGAAAGACAATGGTCTCCAGAATGGGGAAAAGTATCCTAAATGCAGTCAATAGAGGTGAGTGGGTATCCAATTCAATTGAAAGCTATATAAACAAAGTCAAAGATATTGCAAAACTTCAAAGCGAGGAACTTGTAACACTAAAAAATAAGATGCTTGAAATCGAACCTAAACATTCTAAATTTTTTAATTTTATATTTGAGCCTGGTAGCCAATTACAACAAGCGTTGCCTAATTTGAATTTGTCGCGCCATCAACTCAAAAAGGAACAGAATAAGCTAACACTTATTACCCATCACTACAATGGGCATCAGGCTTTACAAAACTTAGTAGATTCAATTGAAAAATGGCCCCCATCACTCAAAAACCAAATACAACTAGTAGCTGTAGATGACGGTTCAGAAACAGAAACTAATGTAAACGCAACTGGAATTGACCTCAAATACTACCGTATAACTGACGATATACCGTGGAATCAGGCTGGCGCAAGAAATCTGGGGTGCTTGATGGCTCAAAGCGAATGGGTTATGTTTTTTGATGTGGACCAAATACCAAACGAGTCAGGAATAAATAATATATTAACTAGCCTGGACAAACTATCCGATGAGACACTATATTATTTTTATGTAGAAGATTTTGTTGATAGTAATCTAAATACTGAGATGAAAGTGCACCCCAACACACTACTCGTTAATTGCCAACGGTTCAAAGAAACATGCATGTATGACGAGGATTTTTCTGGGCATTACGGATTTGAGGATATCTATCTTCCATATGTTTGGGAGAACCAAGGGGGCAAACGCTCTTTGTATGGACATTTCGCATTTTTCAAAGACCAGAAGTTTAAAACAGCAAAACTTGATCGTAATACTGAAATAAATCATAATTTAGCTAAATTAAAAATTAGTCAAGGCTCTAAAAAACCAGTTAACTTAATTAGATTTAATTGGAAAATTATTCAAAATATGAAATGAATTTTCACCCACTACAATTTGAAAAGATGGCGCATTAATACAATCAACTCTTAAGTCAATTAATTTATGAATCAAAATGATAGTTCGAAAATTTACTTATTTGCATGCTGTTTTAACGAGGGTAAGCTCTTACCATTTTTCCTAGATTATTATTTTAATTTTATTGGTGTAGAACAAATATTTTTATTTGATGGTGGTAGCACTGACAACACATACGAGTTAATCAAAGATTACCCTGTGCAATTGATAATTCAAAAGGCGGACAAGTTAGACGATAGAGAGCTAATGAACTTTAGAAATGAATATTACAAACAATATCGAAATGAATGTGACTGGGTAATAGTATGTGATATTGATGAGTTCTTATTCCACCCTAATATTGAAACTTTATTGAAAACTTATAAGTCTCATGAAGTAACTCTACCCTTAGTTGTAGGGTATGAAATGCTCAGCAAAAGTTTTCCGGCTTTTACCCCTAAAGACTTTTTACCGAATTTCATTCAAATTGGTTCCCCAAATCCGTCTTATTACAATAAACACTTAATATTTGACCCAATTATCGATATTAATTATTTACTGGGATGCCATAACGCACAACCTAGCGGCCCCGTTAAATATAGTTCGGGAGCAGACTTAAAAAACCTTCACTATAAAATACTTTCGCTTGATTATTTTCATGGTAAAGCAGTTCTGATGCGTGATCGACTAAGCGACTGGAATAAAAAAACTGGAGCTGGTTTTCATTATGAACAGCACGCAAAAGAAACTAAAGATAAATTTTTGACATTTTTTATAGATGCAGATAACGTTTTTGAGCCCGTTAATGAGCTTATTAACAACGACCCGATTGCTTTTCATATTTCCAAATATTTGCTAAGCATAGATGAAGGACTCTGCTTTCTAGATATTTCAAATTACGGCAGATACCCAAGTAATTTCAATAAAAGTCTCGAATTATTGAAAACCAAATTTGGTTCACAGCATATTAAGCTAGATAGATTGAATACTACACTTGACATTAATGGCATAACATCTATTTCAAATTTGAATGCTAATTATAATTTGGTCTACATTGACATATCATTATTATTAATTATCAATCTTGAGTACTCGGATTCTGTTAATTTATTTTTGGCACTGATTATTGCCAAATTGAATAATAGGCACCTTTTAGTTATATTTGATCTTTCCCTAGTAAATGAATTTAAAAGATCGGAAATTATTAATTCCAAGTTTTTGCTGGAACACTTTAAGCTTATCAGGCACGAAAATTTGATATTTGCTGAATTCATTAGTGCTTTAACACCTGAAACACAAATCCGCGATACTCCTTAAATTAGTAAATAGGAATATGCCGCTAAATATATTTTTATTAAGTTCCGATCTAGTTGTACTTGTGATGTGTATTCAAATACGGATGCGTTGCGCACTATCTCTATACAGGCAAAAAATGTCAATTAAACATACCTAAAGTTTGGTTTACAGGGTCATCGCCAAATTTATAAAAATTCAATTATTTGTCTCTCACAAGTCAACTCTACCTTAGCTGTAACAACTTTAATTTAATTCGGATTAATCATTTTTATAAATTGGAAACAGCCTTGGATTCCACAACTTGTGTAGTTAAGTTTTGAAAAGAGTTTTTTAGATGGCTCGTTGCCTGGCAAGACGTTAGCTCGCAAAGTCGTTACTTCTGGGTAATGATGACTTAACCAAATTTCGGATTTTGTTAGCAAACATTCGCCCCATCCCTTAAAGGAAGAGTCAGGTACCAAGTAGATCGATACCTTCGCCTCGTTTTGAGCGGTACCAATTTCGAAAATCACGACCCCGACACTTTGAGAATTAATCTCTCCAATAAGAATGATGTTTTTTTTAGTTACGTTATGTTGGTTTCGGAACCACTTAATATGCTCCTCCCAACTAATTACTTTGCCATCTCCCGAATTTTTTCTAATTAACGGATGATTTCGCCATTCAAATATTTTCTGAATTTGTTGTTCGTTTGCCAAACCCACAATCAATGATTGCATCATGACTTTAGAGATCATTTTTTATTATTGAATTCATTAAATTTAATTTTTTTGTTAGACGTTTTGTAATTTCAGATTTAATCAATGTTGTGGCTGAGCTATCAGGCTTTCTAATTTTGGCTTCTACGCTTTAGGTTTGCAAAGTGAGTGCATTAAATTGATAACTTGGAGTTGCTGCTCTCCAGTCAAGCCGGCGTAAACTGGAATGCTGATGCTAGATTTGAAATATGCTTCAGCGCGAGGGCAATACCCTTGTTTGAAGCCCAGTCGCTCATAGTAAGGCTGGAGGTACACAGGAATGTAATGTAGGTTCACTTTGACACCCGCATCATTAAGCGCTGCGTATAGCGCTCGATGTCCAATTCCAGAAGACTCGTTCACCTGAATGGGGTACAGATGAAAGCTAGACAAACCATCCGGATGTTGCCAGGGAGTTTTTATCTCTAAAAAAGATAGTGCGTTGTCGTAAACAGTAGCAATCTTTTGACGAATACCCACGAAGTAGTCAAGTTGCTTAAGTTGACTCAAGCCTAAAGCGGCTTGCATTTCTGTCATGCGGTAGTTAAAACCTAATTCAATCTGTTGGTAGTTCCAAATTTCATCTTTGGGTCGCAGTTCCATATCACCCAGCGTACTGGAAATACCATGGCTTCGTAAAAGAATCATTTTTTTTGCTAACTCATCGTTATTTGTAACCGCTAGGCCTCCTTCTGCGGTGGTAATAATCTTGACGGGGTGAAAACTAAATACTGTTATCTCACTAAAGCGACAGTCTCCAATTGGCTGCCCCTGATATTTACCGCCAATTGCATGCGAGGCGTCTTCGATAATTTTGAAGCCGAATTTGAGTGATAGAGCATGTATAGCCTCCATGTCACAAGGTTGGCCACAAAGGTGAACTGGAATAACAATCTTGGGTAATTTACCTTCTGCCTTTGCTGCAATAAGTTTAGTTTCAAGTACTACGGGACACATGTTGTAAGTTTGAGGATCAATATCGACAAAATCAACTTGAGCACCACAATACAAAGCGCAGTTGGCAGAAGCAACAAATGTAATAGGACTTGTCCATAACCAGTCGCTTGGGCCGAGATCCAACGCTAAACAAGCAATATGCAGCGCAGCTGTTGCGTTGCTTACGGCAACTCCTTGCCGCGCGTGGCAATACGTTGCCATCGCTTGCTCAAAAGCTGGTACGACTGGGCCTTGAGTCAAAAAGTCTGAACGCAAAACATCCACCACTGCCTGGATGTCGTCTTCAGATATGGATTGCTTACCGTAGGGTATGCTGTTAATCATGAGCTCTCCATACAAACTGATAGTAAAAGTCTATTTATTGATCTGTTTAATAAAAAGCAAAATTTAGGCCAACCGCACCGAATTTCGATTCAAATCGCTTTTAATTTATTTGAGTCATTGATCTGGCTTATTTTTTGCTCTAATCACAAATGTGGCAACACTCAAGTAGTTTTAATCTCAAAAGGAGTTCAAATGAATAAAACTGAATTTATCAATCAAATTGCAGAAATTCTAGAAATAGAGCCACTAAACCTATCAGGTACTGAAGTACTTGAAGAAATAGGTAATTGGGATAGTTTAAGCATCATCTCGTTTGTAGCGATGGTAGACACAGAGCTCAAAATAATCGTTGACCCTGAAAAACTTAAAAATGCCAAAACAATAAACGATCTGATTGAACTTGTGGGTCTTTAAATCTACATACCCTTTAAGGTAGCTCAATGACAATTAATGTTCGCGATTTGGTTTTTTCTGAGTTGCAAAAGATCAGAGCAAGTAAAGGTCTCCCTGAAGAACTGTTCCAAATTGAGGAAGTTCTTTTGGGTGAGGACATCGGTATTGATAGCCTTGATTTGGCAACGTTGATAGTTAACTTGGAAGAGGCGACTGGGATACAGCCTTTCCAAAATGGCTTTGTAATGTTTGAAACCATTGGTGAGCTAATCCACTTGTTTTCTGCATAAAAAACATGCAATTAAGTCAATCCTCACAATTCCAACTTGTTGAAGATAATCAGATTTATTGCTATGAAGACTTGCAAGTTATAGCCGACACAAACGTTACCTTAGCTTCTTCTGACTCCGCCCTATTTGTAAAAGGCTCTTCAGTCAAATCGATATTGATTGGAATAATTGCTGCCTTAAAACATAAATGTTCGGTCTACTTAATACGCGACCCCTCCAATCTGCCCCAAGAAGCGAAAAGCATGAATGCAGAATGGCTTCTTCAGCACAATATTTCTGCGCAAGAACACAAAGGCGTCATTTGGTTGCAAACTTCTGGCACTTCTGGGCGCCCTAAGTGGTTACCTCATAACCCAAATGACCTTATCTCAGCAATTGCACCTGGCAGCAAAAGAGTTACTTGGATGCTCTCCTTTCAGCCCGCAAGTTTTGCAGGCCTTCAAGTCATTTTGTCTGCGGTATTAGGAGGGCATAAATTAGTTTGCCCATACCCAAATTCCACGCCATCAGAATTTGTGCAACTTGTTTCAAAGCACAACATTACTCATATGTCGGGGACTCCAACCTTTTGGAGGTCATTTCTCAGGGCTAGCTTTAATTCAAATTTTGTATTAGAACAAATAACGCTTGGCGGCGAAGTAGCAGACCAAGCAACACTTAACACGCTCAGTGAGAGGTTTTCCAGTGCATCTATTAGACACATATATGCCACAACAGAACTAGGCGTTGTATTTACAGTTAAGGACGGAAAGGCAGGATTTCCAACCTCTTGGTTCCGAGAAACTTTGGCTAATGGAGTCAAATTATCGCTTTCATATAAAAACACTTTAATAATTACGGGGCCAAGTGCAAGCTTAAATCACAAAGATAAAGCTTGGGATACACAAGATGTTGTTTCAGTAGAGGGGGGGAGGGCTTACTTTAAAGGCCGGGCAGATTCTTTAATCAATGTTGGTGGAAGCAAAGTTTTCCCGGAAGAGGTCGAGTCTCATTTACTTCAACTCCCTTGCATTTCTGATGTAGTCGTTTCTGCGCAACCCAATCCAATAACTGGTTATATATTGATTGCTGATGTAGTCCCAAACAAGCAAGTCGACGAATTCGAAATTCGCAAACTAATTAACGATCATCTCCAAGCACTTCCCCGCTACGCTAGACCAGCTTTGCTTAGATTCAAAGACCAATTTTCCTTTAGTGCAACTGGAAAAAAATCAAGACAGTTATGAAACAAGAGCTAAATCCGCAAAACAATTGGATAGTTATAAGCGGCGTCAGTCGCGGACTGGGTTTAGCTCTGTCCCGCGAGTTTTTGGAACTTGGTTGGTGTGTCGCGGGTTTGTCATCAACCGCGAGCTCAGATCTAGAAGAACTCAAGGCTGCTTTCGTTGATAATTTTTTTTGGCAACAATTAGATATTGGTGATAGCAAAGCTATTGATCAGGCTATCGAAAAGGCTGGACGTAACTTTGTAGACAGGAATCTTTGGGCAGTGATCAATAATGCGGGCATTTCTATTGAAGGAATACTAGCTACGCTTCCCATAGTTGATATTGAACGAGTGTTACAAGTCAATTTAACCGGTGCTATAGTTTTAGCCCGAGCAGGTCTTAGAAAGATGATGCAACAAAAAACTGCCGGTCGCATCATCAACATTTCCTCTATCACCGGCTCTAGGGGATACACAGGTCTGAGCTCGTATGCAGCCTCAAAAGCAGGATTGGACGGATTCACAAGAGCCCTTGCAAGAGAGGTCGGGCGACTGGGAATCACCGTGAATTCGATCGCACCAGGCTATATGCAAACTGCTTTATCTCAAGGATTAGATGAGAAGCAGTTGATGCAAATCGTTAGGCGAACCCCCTTGGGAAGATTATGTACTCTTGAAGATATTGTTGATCTGGCTGAATTTCTAATAAGTCCAAAAGCGTCATTCATTACCGGTCAGGTACTGACCGTTGATGGAGGACTAACCAACTAATCGCCGTGGCAACTTTTACTTCATGCGCACCTAGGCTTGCAGGCTTATGCATTGCAAGCCCCTCACAAGTTGAAGAGAACATCTCCCTTATTGACCAGTTCGGTCAGAAAGCAATGATGGACATCATTCAATCAACTGGCATAGAGCGACGACCGATTGCTCAAACTGAGACAATAGCGCAACTGGGAACTTTAGCGGCCAGAAAAGTAATCTCAAAACTTAATTGGGACGCAGATAGTATTGAAGCAATAGTTGTCGTAACGCAAACTCCTGACTATCCCTTACCTTCAACTGCAATACTCATTCAACATGCCCTGGGGCTGAAGGCATCAACGATTTCTTTAGACATTAATCTTGGTTGTTCTGGCTATGTATACGGTCTTTCAGTAATTAATGGGTTGATGCAAACTGCGGGATTAAGGCGGGTCTTACTTGTATGCGGTGACATCACTAGTCGCATGATTGACATTCAAGATAGGGGATTAAGGCCACTTTTTGGGGATGCTGTAGCAGCGACTGCGCTTGAACTGACCAAAGGTACTTCCATATCTATGGATTTAGGTTCTGATGGATCTGGAGCGCCATATCTAATTTCTCGAACTGGTGGAGTCGTGGAACCTGGTTTGCCCCGGCTCTTTATGGATGGTGTGCAAGTTATGGCTTTTTCACTAAGGCGCGTAACTCCATCAGTTGAGGCTGTCTTAAAGCAAGCAAAATGCAATATTGATGAAATTAACGCAGTAATCTTTCACCAAGCAAACGCCATGATGCTGAAGAATTTAGCCCGCAAAATTGGCGCTAATGAAGACCAACTAGTGCTGGCCATCAAAGATTTTGGAAACACTTCATCTGCATCCATTCCCTTAGCACTTGCCAGTTGGCTATTGCATCGCAAAGAGCATTCGCAAGATCTCAAACTCCTTTTGTCAGGCTTTGGTGTAGGCTGGTCTTGGGCAACTGCCCTGTGGGAAACCACTAAGCCCGAAGTTGTTGAATTCGTTCAATCGCCGCAATGACAGCAAATCTATTTTTTTACACGGAGGCCTCTCACGCTGTGGGCATCGGGCACTTTATGCGGTGCTTTGCGTTAGCAGAACAAGGTTGGCATCAGGGGCTGCGCAGTCATTTCTTCCTAGAAGAAATGACATCTGCGCTTTCCAATCGACTTCAATCAATCAATGCGCTTTGGACTATAACGGGCTCTGAATTAGAACAAGTTGCCTTATGCAATATAGTTAGTTCTCAAGACTGGTGGGTGATTGATAGCTATCGTGTGACCGCCCAGTTTATTTCCAAACTGCGACAAAAATGCAATGTACTAGTTATCGACGATCTGTGTAAGCTCGACTTTTATGACTGCAACTTGATCCTTAATCCTTCCACAAGATCCATGTCCTTAGGATATGAAGGCAAGTGTGTAAATGCTCATTTATTACTAGGTGCAACATTCTCCCTAGTCCGATCCGAGTTTCAGCAGGAGAAGTTGCTACGTTCATCACGATCTCCTACTGGTCGAATAGCCATCATGATGGGGGGTAGCGATTCAATTGGTTTCACCGAGCAAGTTCTCCGAAATCTCTATGACGCCTTGCCAAGCCATGTATTCGTTGTCATCATGGGTGATTCAGCGCAAAACAAAGAAAAAATCAGTAATCTGAGTAAAGAGGCATTAGGTCGTATTGAAATACAAATCAACCCCTCATCTTTAGCAAAATTACTGGCCTCAACTGATTTAGTAGTAACGGCCGCTGGGGGAAGTATTGGCGAATTGTGTGCCCTTGGCCAGATGGCTGTGGCATTAGTGGTTGTAGACAATCAGATAGCGGCCCTTACGGATTGTCCATACCCAACATTAGATTGCAGGCAAGGTTTATCGCCTAATTTGTTATTGACTGTGCAGCAAGCATTGCTTATGTCGGAAGAAAATAGTCAAAGTATTCAAACTGCTCAAACGCTAGTTGACGGAAATGGGTGCAAACGCGTTTTAGATTCAATATTTGAGGTAAGCTGATGCATGAATTTCTCAGTTATCGAAAAATTACTGTATCAGACGCACAATTACTCATGGATTGGCGTTCGGCACCTCACGTAGCTCAATATATGCTCACGCAAATCGAGCCTGATTTGAATAAACAAATTGATTGGATAGTGCGTTGTAGTAATAGGTCAGACTACGATCATCGAATCATCCAGATCGAAAATAAAGATGTTGGTTATTGCTCAATTACTACCAAGGACTCATCTGCTCAGATTGGAGAATTAGGGGTTTATATCGGGGATCTAAATACTCCACGCGAACTTTCAATTTATAACTTCCTGGGCACTATGAACCACGCCTTTTTTACCTTAGGCTTGAAGAAAATCGTAAATCAAATTTCAGAAAATAATCCACGTACTATTCGTCTCCAGGCCTTAAATGGCTATGTATATTCGGGCAGTAAATCGATTGGACATGATGGTATCAAAAGCTCACCAACAATGCATATTTTTGAAATCAGCAAGGAACGTTGGTATGAGTTTCGTAAGAAGTTTGGGTACTTTAAAGATTGGGACGGGAATTTGACTGGAGAAGGTATATGAATAGTGATGAAGTAGTTATAAACGGCCGAGCCATTGGTACCAGTCACGAGCCCTACGTAATTTGCGAGCTATCTGGAAACCATAACGGGAGCTTAGAACGCGCACTGCAAATGATTAATGCCGCTGCAGCTACCGGCTGTGACGCCATTAAGTTACAAACTTACACTCCAGATACCATCACTATGGAATCTGATCGACCTGAGTTTTGGATTCGTGGTGGGTTGTGGGATGGTAAAAGCCTTTACCAACTTTACGGCGAGGCTTACACCCCCTATGAATGGCATCCTGCACTTTTTACTAGGGCTCAGGAACTAGGCGTAACACTTTTCTCCACACCATTTGATGTGACAGCCGTTGACCTACTTGAGAAGCTGAATGCACCAGCCTACAAAGTAGCGTCTTTTGAGATGATCGATCTACCTTTGATAGCTTACATTGCCTCAACACGAAAACCCATCATCATGTCCACTGGTATGGCCAACCATTCTGAAATTGAAGCGGCAGTCGCTACAGCACGATCGCACGGTTGCGACCAGTTGGTTCTTCTGCATTGCGTGAGTAACTATCCAGCTGACATTAAAGATGCCAATGTACGAACAGTGCCTGCCATGGCGCTTGAGTTTAGTTGTCCTACCGGACTGTCAGACCATACGATGGGATCAGCAGCCAGCGTAGCAGCCATCGCATTGGGCGCCTGCGTCATAGAAAAGCACTTTACATTGGCCCGTGCCGACGGCGGGCCAGACTCAGGATTTAGTTTGGAACCTCACGAATTCAAATCCCTTGTAAGTGATTGCAAGCTAGCCTACCAATCACTTGGCCGTGCACACTTTGAGACACTTGGAAGTGAGCAAGGATCAAGACAATTTCGTCGTTCCCTCTATGTCATGCAAGATGTGGCTCGAGGCGAACTCATAGGTAATCAACACGTACGCTCCATCAGACCGGGTTTAGGCATGCCTCCAGCCAAACTCTGGGATGTACTTGGTAAGCCTGCCGCACGCGACCTAAAGCGTGGAGAACCATTATTTGCAGA
>Ga0164295_10004112_pt1 | contig 11598 bp, 11 predicted proteins | sample GEODES006metaG_FD_111798 | JGI IMG/M metagenome (GOLD analysis project Ga0164295, IMG submission 111798) | Oligotrophic lake water microbial communities from Sparkling Lake, Wisconsin, USA - GEODES006 metaG | ecosystem: Environmental > Aquatic > Freshwater > Lake | place: USA: Sparkling Lake...
AACCCGGTCGCATCGATCCTCCAGACAACCCTCCTGGCCGTGACGATCTGGTTGATCGATTTCGATAAAAAATTCACCCCAACCGAGGTCAGCCTCAATGCATCCAAGCTCGCTCAGCTGCTACAGAAGGCCAAACGCGGCAACTTACAGCTGAACGAGTCAACTGAAGTCTGGTCGGAATTGGCGCTCCTCTCAACCAAGCTCTACTCCCATCATCAGAGTTTCTTCACTTCCGAGATCATCACGGATCTCGCGGAGATGTTGACCAAGGAAACTGACCCAAAGCAGTTCGCGGTACTGGTTCGCTTTTCCCAAGTTGCGGGAGATCCTGTGCTGCTGCCAAGCCTAAATTCCCTCCGCGCCCAGGCCCCGAGTAACGGCCTGGAGGACCAAATCGCCCTCGCCTGCACCACCTGTATCAGCGCCCTACCCGCCACTTCGTAAACCCCATGGCTCAGCAGAAACTTGACCTACCGCCAGAGCCAATGCGGGCATCATCGGACATCTCGGTCGCTATGCAGGAGGCCAACGTCCCTTCATCTTCGGTGACACCGAAAAAGCCCAAACCTTCCGAGGACTGGAAGGCGTTTTGGAAGTCAAATATTGTCGTCATCATGAGCGCGTACTGCATGTGGGCCGGGATCTCGGAACTCATGCAACGCTACTTGCCAGGTCCTCACAAGCCTTTCGATTACCTCGGCAAGTTCTTGCTGTTCGCTGGATTGACGGTCATTATCGAACGAAACCGACGCAAAGGCGTTTTCGATTTCGCAAAGGAAGAATGGACTTCAAAGCCATCCGAACTGCCACGCCTGCTGGAAAAGGCAAAACAAGTCGCCGTACTCGCTCCCCACGATGAGACCGAGTACGTAAATGTTTGGAGCTGCCTGAGCTACCTGTCCAAAAAGCTGCACCCTCACCACAAGCCACATTTCGCTGATGGTACCGTGGAGAATCTAAAACACTTACTGGGCACGGAAACGCTACCAGAGCGACTAGTAGTGCTCGTGCGACTTGCGACCATCGCCGCAGATTCGAAGTTCCTGCCCGAGCTCAAGACGTTGCGACTAGTCGCAGACAATCTCGATCCGACTCATAAACTTGCCGAGCAAATCGCCTTGGCGATCGAGACGTGTAGCAAAGTCGAACCAAAATCGGTGCGGGCCATTGGAGGCTTAGCAAAGTAAATGGTCACTTGTTATCCGTGTGCAGAGGGCTCCAAAATCTCCAGTACGGAGGTGGTCAAACAGTGAGCGATGCCAACGCGAATATCGCTAAAGCCGATCCCATTGACGGTTTGGAGCTAGGAGAGACCAAAGATCGACTCAAGTGGCTCCCACTAGCAGTGCGAATTTACGTCATTGCCGTGGCATCTGCCGCGCTCATCATCTTCGTACCCTTTCTCTTCGGAACCAACCTGCTTAGTCACCCGGCCGCAACTATTGCCGGTCAATTCTTACTCCTCTTTTCTGCCGCATTAGATGTGGCTGGTCACTATTCGAAATCAACTATCCGTGGACTCCCATGGAACGGAAAAGAAGTTTCCCGACTTATCGAAGTCGTGGCTCAAGCCCCAGACTCAGGAGATCAGTCCTACACGGCTTGGTTCGATCTAAACTATCTCTCAAAGAAGCTCCGACCTCGCCATCGCAAGCACTTTTCGGAAGATTCGATATCCCGCTTGAATGAGCTCCTCATCGTGCAGACTCGCCCGGATAGGCTCGAGGTCCTCGTACGGCTCGCGAAAATCGCGGGCAATCGGGCGCTTCTCGTTGGGCTCGATAACTTGGCGGCGCGTGTGGATAGCATTGATCCCGGCGGTAACCTGGCAATCCAGGTGAAGCTAGCGATCGCAGAATGTCGCCAGACCGAGCTTATGTCGAACTCAAGAATTGGAGGGCCTGACAGGTAGATGATTTTTTACGGCCAGACCATGGAAAACGGGAAGCACGATCTCGTGGAGGTGACTCTAGAGTGAAGGAACTACCTGAGAAGATTGCTTCACCTGAGTCAAGCTTCGTCACCGACTTTGATCACGCTAAAGAAGTAAAGAGACAGGCCAGAAGGGCCGCCGCTCGACGGATAGGTCTTGCTGTTCATGTCGTTGTTGTAGCAGGATATCTCATCGCGATTCCGATTCTGTGGATAAATTACAAAGACGTTGAAGTGGTTTTAAAGTATTTATTGGTCTTCATGGGGATAGAGGCAGTCATCGGCGTAGCGAACTCTATGTTGGAATTGAACCTGGGACCGTCTGCAACCGTACTAACAAGTAAGGTGTCGGATTTACCACGCCTGCTAAAGAAGGCCAAATCCGTTGCTGAATTGCATCCGACAGACGAATATCACGTAGCCGGCGTATGGAATTCTCTGGATTACCTTACGAAGCATCTTTACCCACATCATCGCCGTGAAATTTCGGATGAAACGATCACGCATCTTATTGATCTGTTGTCAACTGAGACGCTATCGTCACGCCTAAAAACCCTATTGGGCATAGCAAACATTTGTGCGAATACGAGCTTGCTCCCAAGTCTGGAGTCCTTGCACGAGCGCAGCGGCGAAGTCGACCAGGAAGGCACGTTAGCAGGTCCCCTTGCAAGCGCCATCGAGGCCTGCAGCATGCCCGAGTTGCAAACGGCCCGGACGATCGGTGGTCTGACGCGGTGAACGCGCTTCGCCAGTAAACTGAATACTTGGACAGCATCGCCGTCTACGTTCACATCCCGTTCTGCCCGAGCAAGTGCGGATACTGCGACTTCAACTCGTACGCGCAGACCGGCGACATCCAGACTCTGACCGCGAATGCGATCGCCGAGGAAATCCGTCGGTCACCGGTGTTTGGCGTTCCAGCGAAAACCATATTCTTTGGCGGCGGCACGCCAACCTACCTCTCCGAAAATGACCTCCTGACCGTTTTCGAAGCCGTCCTCGATGCCCATCCGCCGATTGAAGGAGCAGAAATCACCAGCGAGGCGAACCCCGGCACGGTCGACGCCAGCAAATTCAGCGGGATGCGGCGGGCCGGCTTCAACCGCATCAGCCTCGGCGCGCAGAGCTTTGACGACGGCGATCTAAAGCGTCTCGACCGCGTCCACCAAAGCGGCGACATCGAGCGCGCGGTTGCGGCTGCACGTGAGGCCGGATTTCACAACATCAACCTCGATTTGATGTTCGCCCTGCCAAACCAAAGCCGCCACGCCTGGAACCGAAACCTCGACCGGGCGATGGCCCTGAAGCCAGAACACCTGAGCCTCTACTGCCTCACCATCGAGCCGAACACCGCGTTCTACAAAAAGCACCTACGCGGCGAGATCACCCAGCCCGACGATGACATGCAAGTGGAAATGTACGAAGACTGCCACGCCCGTTGCGCCGCCGAAGGGTTTGAAAACTACGAAATCAGCAACTTCGCCAAGCCGGGTTTGGAATGCAAACATAACCTCGAGTACTGGTACGGCCATCCGTACGCTGGCTACGGCCCGGGTGCAGTCGGTTGCCTTCCAATCGAGGAAGGCATGATGCGCTACACGAATCTAAAACTTCCCGAGCGTTACGTAGTTGCCGTCAACGAACAGAAAGCCCTCGCCTTTGAGTCCGAGGTTCTGACGGAAGAATCCGAGCGGCTCGAGCGAATCATGCTTGGACTACGCTTGCGCGAAGGCATCCCCACCGCGTGGATAAAGCCGCTCGACCTCCAGCGCACGCACGAACGCGGCTGGACCGAAACGGTAGAAAACCGGGTTCGCCTCACTGGCGCCGGTCGGCACTTCTGTTCAGAAGTCGCGCTTGCCCTAGTCTAGTGCCCCTACTTTCGGTGGCCCTGCGAAATCTTGGCCAGCATGTCTGGCACCAAGCGATTGGCATAACCGGCAATAAATGACCAAAACATGAGCTTGCAGAAGTCCTGTCCAGAAGCTGGATAGACCTTGCCCAGGAACAGTCGCATCCGGGCAATCGATAGCTCTTGGTTGTTCTCGAGTGCGGCCTTCCCAATCGGCAGCATGAACTTCGCCGAGAGCTTATCGAACTCCTTGGCGTCTGGCGTTAGGATCTTCGGAAACAAATCAAGCGTGACGATGTTCGCCGCGAAGATCAAGTACAGAATTCCGGCGAAACAACAGCCCAAGACCGGCCCGAAGAACACGGTAGCTCGCAGGGCGCTGTTCGTTTCTTGATCGTCATCGGCGGTTACAGATATCTGCCCCCCGAGCAACGGAGCAATCGTCGAAACAAGTCCACCGAGCAAGCCCATCAGCATCGCCATGCCAAATGAGGGCAGGTAGATGTCTCGGCCGCTCGAGAACAAGGTGAGCAGAAGGCACGCCAGCGCCACCACGATGATCGTCGCGCAGATGCCAATTCGCAAGGTTTTTCGCCGACTCGCCTGCGATACATGCGATGCCGCCCGCAGTCGGCTGTACGTGAGGTGATGCGCCGTAAATCGTGACCGAATCTGCTCCTCATCATCGTCCTCGTCCACCCCGGACAACGGCGATCCCTTTCCGCCAACCGCCGCGTACTCCTGCTCAATTCCGGCTCGCAAGCCCAAAAGGACCTTGATCGGACGGTGTTTCAGAAGGATCAACTCAATTTGGAAAAGCGATTCGAGCGTCCATTCGGTGGGAAGAATTTTGCCAATCTCTTCAATCAGTTTCGAATCCTCTTCGGTTAAAAGATCCTTGTACGACCGCGCTTCGATCAAGAGTTGTTGAAGCTGAACCTTTTGATGATTCCGAAGCAATCGATATTCGTTCTTCTTCGCAAAGGGTGAAGCGGCCACTAGTCGCATCGTATCACACTTGCGAAATAACTGAAGTCAAACCGGCCATGGTTAGCCGGTACTGACCGGTTCGTAACCTGTACACTCCGGGGCATGCAACTCCGAATGTGGATGTACGATATTGCCCGGGAGCAGAATCCGGACCGGGAGACCCTCGATCGCATGGCCGACCTCTCCATGGCCGCGGGCTACAATGCGCTCGGGTTGTATTTCGAACACCGTTTCGCCTTCCCGTGCATGCCCTGGATTGCGGGCAAGGGTGCGGTGACCCCGGAAGATGTGGCGTGGCTGCAGGACCGATACCCAGATCTGCAAATCGTGCCTTTCCTTAACCTCTTGGGTCACTGCGAAGGGATGATCTACAGCGAGGCCGGCGTCCAGTTTGCGTGTGAACGGTTCAAGGGGATGCAGGCGGACCCAACGAACGACGCTTTCGTGGACTTGTGCCATCGCATCGTCGAAGACGCCATTTCGATTTTCAAATCTGACCTCATTCACCTTGGCGGGGACGAAACATTCCAACTCGGCAAAGGAGCGGCTAGCGAAGCGCGCGTTCGCCAGTACGAAGCCGACGGGCACAAGGATGGCAAGGCAGCCCTTTACGGCACGCACTTCGGCCCGCTCGCTCAGCAGGTGGTTCAGGCTGGTCGAACTCCCGCCGTCTGGGGCGACATGTTTTACGACCATCCGCTAGCGCTTGAGGCAATGCCGAAGGAGACGGTGATCTTTGACTGGCAGTACTTCCGAACCGCCGAGCACACCGCCGATCGTTTTCGCGATGCCGGCTTCCGCACCGTTCTTTGCCCCGCGATTCAAACGTACAGCGCGGTCTGGTGCCACCTGCCTCAGAGCGAACGCAACGTTACCGAGTGCGCCGAAGCGGCAACCCGACGAGGAGATCACGGGGTCTGCGTCACGACTTGGGAGTGCGGGCTGTTTGGTAACTACGAGACCATCCTGCCGGCCATCAAAGCATCTGGAAAAATTCTCACGGAGGCCGTTGCCGGGGAACCGACCGAAAAGCCAGCCGAGTACCCAACCGGACTTGGCGGCCACGAAGCCATTTTGGAATACCAAAAGGCCACGACGGCACCGCAGTTTCTCAAGGCATACATGGAACTCGGCGAGAACACCGAGGAATGGGCGCGCTTGGTCGGTTGCGAGCTGCAATCAGCCGGAGAGTTCTTCGCCTACAGCGGTCACCGCAGTCAAATCAAGAGCCGACTGCTGATGTACAGCAATCCGTTCCTTCTCTGGCTTCGAGACCGAGAAGTCATCTTGGGCGACGCTGGAAAGCGCGCGTACCAAATTTTGGATACGGCAGTCGTCTTCGCACCAGATGCGGCTTTCCGCGGCGTGACGGAATTTGGCAAGCTGGCAATTGAGTTTGTCCGGTATGCCGAAGAGGCACATGTCAACTATGCGCAAGGCGAAGTTGGAAAGGCCATTACCGCCCTCACGGTTTGCCGACAGGTGTTCGAAGGTCTAGAGCGCATTGCGAAGGGCACCAACGCCCGAATTGGCGGGTCACTCGCCGATGTCGAGCGCTGCATTGCGGCGAGGGAGCACGTGGAGAAAGTCATCCGACGAGTGAAAACCTACGGCGACGGATCGCTGGGCTACCTGCCATCGTTCGAAACCATCACACACCCCAAGTTCATCCCGCACGATCAAGCGAACTGGTGGCTGATCAACGATTGGGCGAACGAGTGATTGCAATTGCCACGCTATAATATTCCACTAAGTGAGGAGTTGGACCGAAAAGTGGAAAAAGGCGCTGACCTTCTGTGAACATGTCGCCTGGTGGATCCAAAATGCTGTTTTCGGATCGACCGTATTTTTCGCGACACAAGCCGTTGGGATCATGGTTACCACGGGTGCCTTTATCACTGGAGCCGTTCTGTTTGGGATCCAGCACGAAGTTTTCACCTCCGCACAGCCTGGACTAAAGGAGTTTCTTATCGGCTTCAAGCCAATTGTCGACTCGGCAGGCAAGTCGATTGAAGCCATCAAGAAGCGTGTGCGACCCATAACACAAACAGATTTGTTGGCGATTCATAGCGTTGGAGCAAGCGCACTAGACACTCTTATACGCGATGATGGTGCATACCTCCGCGAGAAGCGAGAACGTGTTTTTCAGTCAGCGATTAACTACGTTGGTACAGCCGTACTCAAGCTCACGGGAGGAAAAGGTGATGCGCGCGTATACCTTTTTGCACAATCGAACGGGAAAATCGTGCAGGAAGCAGCGTTTCCTGACAACTTGAAGCTGACAGCAGCACAGCTTCAGAGCCTTCAGCAGCCAAATTCTGCGGTGAGTCGAGTCTTCTCAAACCAAAAGTCAATTCTGTCTGTGAATCTTGCATTCGACATTGCGATTGGACTACTTGTGGCGGTGAACGGACCGAATGACAACAAAGGGTCTTTGTTCCTGTTTCCGATTTTCGATAGCAGTGGACAGAACGTTCAGTTCGTCTTGTCCGTCCATACATCTGAGAATAGGTCTTTGAGAACGGAGGACCTCAAGCTCCTGACCAGAATCGCGGCCGACGTAGCACCGGTTATCAGACTCATTGACGGTTACGCTAAACTGCCATAAGTACTTGGCAAGTTTTCTCCTTGGAGGCATAATAAATACGTGGCATTAGTTCATTTGAATAACTCGGAAAAACTGCAGGAGCAGACCGAGCGAATCATGGAGCAGCAGGCTCGCCAGGTTGAAGCTGCTTTCTCGGACCTCAACGCTCCAATGTGGAAGCGTGGATTAATCTTCGTTCGAGAGCTGATTAGAGCTCGAAAGAACCTACGCAAACCGTCCTAGACGATCAGCGAAGCCCGCTCACGCGGCTTCGTAGCGCGTGAGTGATCGCGATCGCCAAAGCATCCGCCACATCATCGGGCTTTGGTGTCTCCTTGAGGCTCAGAAGTTTAGTCACCATAAACTGGACCTGCTTCTTGTCGGCATTCCCCACCCCGACCACACTCTGCTTAATCTCGGGCGGGCTGTATTCCATGAACTCCAGTTCCGCCATTACGGCGGCCAACTGAACCACGCCAATCGCCTTAGCGACGTCCATCGCGGTGGTCTTGTTGACCGTGAACAGCAATCGCTCGGTTACCAAAACGCCCGGAGAATGCTTGGCCACAATCGCGGTGACTTCGGAATAGATCTGATGCAGTCGAAGCGGGGTTGCGATTCGAGGGGTCAAGATCAGCCCGTACTCAACCGGCAACATGCGCGAGCCTTGCCGGTCGAGCACGGCCCAGCCAACCCGCTCTAATCCGGGGTCGATGCCGAGAATTCTCATGCCAAGAGATCAGCGGAAGAACTGAAGCCCGAACAAGCCGCTACCAACTCGGTCGAGAATGAAGAACACGTTCGCCAAGCTCGTGATCTGCTGGAAGTCAGGCGTGTTTGTCTCCGGAACGTAAATCAGGTCGCCCGGCTGGAGCTCAATGTTCTGCGTAATGTCCCCCTTTCGGATGAACTTCACGTAGTCCGCATTGATGTAGGTGTATTGCCCAGGTTGGCCGGGCTTCTGCCGAATGACCAACGTCTTGCTAAGCCGCGACCGGCCGACGATTTCTCCACGCGCCTGGGAAATCGCATCGGCGAGTGTCATCGGCTCTTTGTACGGGTAGAGCCCTGGCGCTTGCACTTTGCCTTGTACCTTTACAAACAGGTTCAAGCCTTCTGGAATGCTCAACTGATCGCCATCACGCAGCTCGTAGTTCTGCGACGTATCGTTGCGATACAGCATGGCGTAGAGGTCAATCGGAATCAGCTCCCGGCTTCCCTGTCGCTGCAGGGTGGCGCGCTTAAGGTCCGCTCGGTCGGCAATTGGCCCGCCGCCAACGCTCAGGAGGTTGAGCACGCGATCCCCTTTTCGAATTTGGTAGTTGCCGGGCCGGCCGACGAATCCACCGATGGTCGCGCGATTCTCGCGGTACTTGATGATCGAAATGCTTACCAACGGCTCTCGAAGTCGGACCTTGTCCTGATACAGCTTCACCAGATCGTCGGTGAGCTCTTTCACCGACTTGCCCGCGGCAAGAACCGAACCTACGAACGGCGGGGTAATAGTGCCGTCGTCGCCCACCGGCATCTCGGCCGATAGCTGAGCCTGGCCGTAAACCTGAACCCGAAGTACGTCCTCAGCCCGAAACCGATAGGCGGTTGATGCATCCGGAGCGGGTTCGTTTTGCGCATGCGCCACGACGCTCAATGCGAGCAAACCCAGGACACAAACGGGAGAGAACAGCTTCATACCGGAATCACGCATGGTCCGCCCAAGGCACACCATCGGTAACGGTACAGACGCTTAGTCCGGTAGATTCGCCGCGCCTTTCGTGCTTCTGCGGCCCTCAATCACAACCGTAACTTCGCCCTTGTGCGGCACCGCTTTCTCGTCCGGGAGGTCCGGTAGCGTTCCGCGATAGATCTGTTCGTGCATTTTCGTCAGTTCCCGGCAGATCGCGTACCGACGCTCGCCCAGAACCGCCGATGCCGCGAGGAGGGTGGCATTGAAGCGAAACGGCGACTCAAAGAAAATAAGCGTCATCGGCGAATCCGCAAACGGCGAAAACAAGGCGCGAATGTCGCCGGCCTTTCGCGGCGGGAAGCCAAGGAAGGCAAATCGCTGCCCGAAGAAACCGCTTCCGGCTAAAGCCGCGATGACGGCGCTTGGTCCGGGGATGACTTCAATCGGAATCGCCGCCGCGTGGCAGGCGTCAATCAGCAACGTGCCCGGGTCGCTGACCGTGGGCGCTCCACCATCGGAAAGTACAGCAACATGCCCGTTCTGCCGAATCAGGTCAACGAGACCCTCGACCACTCCAGACGAGGAATGGTCGTTCAGCACTTTCATCGGCCGCTTGATGCCGAGGTGCTGGGCCAGTTTGCCAGACACCCGGCTGTCCTCAACGATCCAGACCGCAGCATCGGTCAGCGTTTGCTTCGCCCGATCGGAAAGGTCGCCCAAGTTTCCGATCGGGGTGCAAACTACCGAGAGCCGCGGCTCGCTCACTTTGGCGTACCGTTGCCGGTCGCAGGTGCGGGCGATTTGCTTGCGCCAGTTGCAGGCGCAGGGTTCTTCTTGGCTTCCGCTTCAGCTGCTGCCTTAGCTTCGGCTTCGGCCTTTTCGTAAGCAACCTTTTCCTTTCGCCATCGCTGGAACTCGGCTTCAATCTGCTTTTCGCCTTCCGCAACAAGCAGCTTCTTATCCTTCAGTTCTTTGAACTTCGCTTGCATTTCAGCGTACAGCGCCTGACCGGCGGCGGAGTAGTCGCTGTTGTACTGGGCCGATTTGAACATGTTGTCGGTCGCTTCCGCCGCGTTCTTCGCTTCGATCGCTGCATCAATGAGCTTCACCCGAAGCTTGTAGTCTTCGGTGGTCTCAAGGAGCTTTGTGACGGCGTCGGCCAACTGCGGCGCGAGTTCTGCACGCTCGGTGGCACTTGCCGTCATGCTGAGCTGGTTGAGCGCCGCGTAGTAAACGAGCGCACCGATCTTGATGTCGGCCGGCTCACCCTTCTCCACGCCTTCTTTTCCAGCCGCAGCAATCTTCTTCAGCTTCGAATTGCGTTGAGTAGCATCGGTGGCATAGCTGAGCTGACCAAGGTCGTACAGCGCTTCGATGGTCTTGTTCTGCCAACGAACTTCGCCGCTCTTCAGAAGCTCGTCCACCTGCGCATCGAGCTTTTGGCGAGCTTGGGTTTCTCGGAAAGTCTTCTCGTAGTCGGCTTTCTTCTTGTCAAAATCAGCCGGTGCCTCGTTTTTGACGTTGAGCACCTTGTAGATGCTGATGCCTTCTGGAGTTCGGATCGGTGGCGATACTTCACCCGCTTTCAGGCTCGCCAGCGGTGCATAGGCTTCCTGGGTCAACTGTTGGCCAGAAACCGAAGTCACGTTGTCGCTGACCGTTTTGCCAGGCTGTGCGGGCTCCTGCGAATACTTGTTCATCGCCTCTTCAAACTTGAGGCCGCCCTTGAGTTCGCCGGCAATCTTGTTTGCCTGGGTGGCGATATCCGTCGCTGCCGAGTTGATCAAGAAAATTCGCTTGGCGTTGATGACGTCGTAGCTTCGCTTGACGGCCGCCGGAGAGGCGTCTACCTTCTCTGCGTAGCTTGCAAGCAAAAGCTGCTCGGCGATTGAGTTTAGAAGGGTGTCTTTTCGGGCCGGATCTTTGAGCGATTCCTCTAAGTTCTTCGTCTGCGCAGCTCGGACTTCGGTCACCGTCTGTCCAAAGCTTTCCTTGATCGCTTTGTCAACGTCGGCTGCGCTCGGGTTTGCCTTGAGTTTCTTTTCCCCGATGAGTCGGTCGACTTCGGTCTTGACCGCTTTATCAAGTTGCTCGGTTGCGTGCTTGGTGATCGCGGCATCGGACAGGTCAACTTTCTCCTTTTCCGCAATTGCACGCGCTGCGACTTGCCGCAGCAAGGTGTTGATCGTTTGCCCCGCCATTCCGGCTTCTTGCTCCGGCGGGAATCCGGAAGGCATGTACTGCGCCATCTGCGCTTTCTGGGTGTCTAGCGTTCGCAGAACGACTTCGGCCGACAGCGGCTTGCCGCCGATCGTCACGACGGTTTGGGCTGGAATCTTGGTTTCTTGCGAAGCGACGCTAGCGCCGCGAGTGCATTGACCAACAACGCTGGCCAAAAAGACCATTGCCATTCCCACGCTGACGAAGGCTACGCAGCCTTTGCCCATGAACATTTCTTGAAATTTTGAAATCGACAACCTAAATCACCTTGTACTGGACCGACAACTTGTGAACTCGTGTCGCCAAAATGCGCCCGTATAGGGTCTGCAAACC
>Ga0164295_10004116_pt1 | contig 11595 bp, 8 predicted proteins | sample GEODES006metaG_FD_111798 | JGI IMG/M metagenome (GOLD analysis project Ga0164295, IMG submission 111798) | Oligotrophic lake water microbial communities from Sparkling Lake, Wisconsin, USA - GEODES006 metaG | ecosystem: Environmental > Aquatic > Freshwater > Lake | place: USA: Sparkling Lake...
ATGCCAGATGATGTTTCAGATCAAATTATTGATTTAATAGGTTGTAAAAAAGAGGATATTATTCATGCGTCTGGAAAAGAAGGAATCGGAATTCAAGATATATTAGATGCTGTCATTGCGAGAATTCCATCGCCCAAGGGTGATCCAGAAGCACCATTACAAGCACTTATTTTTGATTCTACCTTTAACTCCTATAGAGGGATTGAAGTCATATTTAGAGTGTATAATGGAGAGATTAGAAAAGGGGATCGGGTTAAATTCATCAATACTGGAAAAGAATATTTTGCCGATGAAATTGGTACCTTAGGATTAGAGCAAGAACCTAAATCAATCATTAAGACGGGAGATGTGGGATACTTAATTTCCGGTATCAAAGAAGCGAAGGAAGTAAAAGTCGGCGATACCATTACCCAAGTATCTAATCCCTGTAAATTGGCTATCCAAGGATTCGAAGAGGTAAAACCTATGGTTTTTGCCGGAATATATCCAGTGGAAACATCAGAATTTGAGGATTTAAGGGATGCCATGGAAAAGCTCCAATTAAACGATGCCTCTCTAGTGTGGGAACCGGAAACTTCCATGGCATTAGGCTTTGGTTTTCGATGCGGTTTTCTAGGCATGCTGCACATGGAAATTGTTCAGGAAAGGCTTGAAAGGGAGTTTGACATGACCGTTATCACAACGGTCCCATCGGTTAAATTTAAAGTACTTACTACAGCAGGTGAAACAGAATGGGTTTCAGCGCCAAGCGAATTGCCGGAACCTAATTTGATCAATATTATAGAGGAGCCTTATATCAAAGCGCAAATTATTACTAAATCTGAATATACAGGGGTCATCATGAGTTTGTGCATGGATAAACGTGGTATTTTAAAAAATCAAATTTATTTGACTACTGACCGAGTGGAATTAACCTTTGACATGCCATTATCGGAGGTAGTTTTCGACTTCTTTGATCGGTTAAAAACAATTTCAAGAGGTTATGCATCTTTAGACTATGAGTACAAAGGGTACGAACCTGGAGAAATGGTTAAATTAGATATTATGTTGAATGGGGAGAAAGTGGATGCTTTATCTGCCATCGTTCATAGAGATAAAGCGTATGATTGGGGAAAAAGATTGTGTGAGAAATTAAGGGAGTTATTGCCACGCCAACAATTTGAAATTGCAATTCAAGCGGCTATAGGACAAAAGATAATTGCCAGAGAAACTGTCAAGGCGTTAAGAAAGGATGTATTAGCCAAATGTTATGGTGGAGATATTTCTAGAAAACGTAAATTACTAGAGAAACAAAAGAAAGGAAAAAAGAGAATGAGGCAGGTAGGAAATGTAGAAATTCCACAAGAAGCCTTCATGGCAGTCTTGAAATTAGATTAAGACAAATAATTTTTTTATAAATAATTTTAAAAGAAGCGTTTAAAGCGTAATTTTAAAATTCAAAATAAATAAGATGGCTCAAGTTATAAGAATGCCCAAGATGAGTGACACGATGTTAGAGGGTGTCATTGCTAAATGGTTAAAAAAAGAAGGAGATACAATTAAGTCAGGTGACATCATAGCTGAGGTTGAAACTGATAAGGCAACGATGGAACTTGAGAATTATGAGGATGGAACATTACTTTATATTGGTATAAAAGCAGGGGAAGCAGCTCCTGTAGATGGCATTATAGCCATTGTGGGAACAAAGGGAGAAGATTTTTCAAGTTTATTAACAGAACCCAAAGCAGTTAACGTAAACGAAGTTGTCGAAAAGGTTGTAGAAGTTACAGCAAGTCAACCAGCGATCGATTTAAGTAATATTAAAGCTAAGGCAGTCAGAATGCCTAAAATGAGTGATACCATGTTAGAGGGTGTCATCGCTAAATGGTTGAAAAAAGAAGGGGATAAAGTCAAAAGTGGTGATATTATTGCCGAAGTGGAGACTGATAAAGCCACAATGGAATTAGAAAATTACGAGGACGGAACCATATTATATATTGGCGCTCAAGAAGGAAAAGGTATCGTGGTTGATGGCATAATCGCAATAGTCGGTGAACCCGGAGCTGATTTTAAAAAAATATTAGAGGCCGAAAGTTCTGTCAAATTGGACGCACCCGCAGTCGTACAAGCTAGTGCGCCGGCACCTATTAAAGCGGTAGAAGTTAAAGCGGTTGAAACAGTTCAATCAACTCAACAAACTGCTTCCAATGTAGAGGTAAAATCATCTCCATTAGCAAGAGCATTAGCTAAAGAAAAAGGATATAATTTAGCGTGGATTCAAGGGACAGGAGAAGGCGGAAGAATTACTAAATCCGATGTAGATAATTACAATCCGAATCAAGGTGGTGCAAAATCAAGTCACTTTACAGGTGGAACTGAAAGTTTTGAAGATATTCCAAATAGTCAAATGCGAAAAACAATTGCAAGACGACTTTCAGAATCAAAATTCAGTGCTCCAGAGTTCTACCTTACCATGGAAATCAACATGGATAAGGCCATTGAAGCAAGAGTTAGCATGAATGAAGTTTTTCCAGTTAAAATATCATTTAATGATTTCGTCATTAAAGCATCTTCGCTTGCATTAGTTAAACATCCAAAAGTAAATTCTTATTGGATGGAAGATCGAATTAGGGTCAACAAACATGTACATATAGGTATGGCAGTGGCAATAGAAGATGGTTTACTTGTACCTGTGATTCGTTTTGCAAATGAAAAATCTATCGCAGAAATATCAGCTGAGGCAAAAGACTTAGGTGGAAAAGCAAAATCTAAGCAATTGCAACCTAAAGATTGGGAAGGAAATACATTTACAGTTAGTAATTTGGGCATGTTTGGAATCGATCAATTCACATCCATTATCAATTCACCTGAATCCTGCATCTTGGCCGTGGGCGGAATAAAGGAAACAGTAGCAGTGAAAAACGGTCAATTTTATGCGACCAATATCATGAAATTAACATTAACATGTGATCATCGAGTAGTTGATGGAGCTACAGGAGCCGCATTTCTGCAAACTCTGAAACAATATTTAGAGGACCCAATAAAAATGTTTTTATAACACCTGATTAATTGGCAAGCCTCGAAAAAATCGGGGCTTGTCTATTTAAAACTAGCATGATTATGAGCACAGAAAATATTAGAATAGCTATTCAAAAATCAGGTCGATTAAGCGAAGACTCATTAAAATTATTTAAAGAGTGTGGAATTAAATTTGAAGCCCATGGATCTAAATTAAGATCTGTGTCAAGTAATTTTCCCATTGAGTTCTTGTTTCTGAGAGACGATGATATTCCTGGATATGTGGAAGATGGTGTCGCAGATTTAGGAGTCATTGGCTTAAATGTGCTGATGGAACAAAAAAGAAAGGTTGACATTGTCAAAGAATTAGGCTTTTCAAAGTGTCGTTTATCCTTAGCCATTCCAAGGAATGAGGTTTATACGGATTTATCCTATTTCAATGGCAAAAGTATTGCCACCTCCTACCCTTACCTAACTGATTCATTTTTAAAAGCAAATGGGGTAAAAGCAGAAACTCATGAGATTTCAGGTTCAGTTGAAATTGCCCCGAGTATTGGCTTAGCTGAAGGTATTTGTGATATTGTTTCAACGGGAGGAACATTGTTAAGTAATGGACTTAAGGAAGTGGCAGAAGTATTTCAAAGCCAAGCAGTTCTAATTTCAAACAAGCATTTAAATAAGACTAAAAAAGAATTACTAGATAAAATAATATTTAGGATCGATGCGGTTCAAAAAGGGCAAAATGCTAAATATGTCGTTTTAAATGCCAAAGAAGAAAATATAGCCCAAATAATAGCTTTATTGCCTGGAATGCGGTCTCCGTCTGTTGTCCCATTAGCGGAAAAAGGATGGTTTTCCCTTCATTCAGTAATTTCGGAAAATGATTTTTGGGAAATTATTGAATCACTTAGATCTGCAGGTGCTGAAGGTATTTTGGTTTTACCTATCGAAAAAATGATTTTGTAATGATTCCATTAATTAAATTTCCTTCTCGGTCAGATTATTCAGAATTGTGTGAAAGACCTCAAATTGAGTCGTCTTTGATAGGAAGTTTAATAGAATCTATTTTTAGTAAGGTAAAATCTGAAAAAGATGAAGCTTTGGTTAGCCTAACCTATGAATTCGAGAAAAGAAAAATTGATTCAATTCTTTACACAAAAAAGGAAATAGATGATTATTCGGAAGCGACGGATGAAGATTTAAAAATAGCCATAAAGATCGCATTTGATAATATCTACAAATTCCACGAGGCTCAAAAACTTGTAGAGCAAAGAGTAGAAACAAGTCCGGGGGTCGTTTGTTGGCAAAAGTCAAGTCCTATAGAGAAGGTAGGAATTTATATCCCAGGAGGAACAGCACCCTTATTTTCGACTATTTTAATGCTTGCCATACCGGCCAAAATAGCGGGTTGCTCCGAAATTGTTTTATGTACTCCTGGCATACACCCTGCAATATTTTACACCGCAAAATTGTGTGGAATAACGAAGATGTGTAAAGTAGGCGGTGCACAAGCAATAGCTGCATTGACTTTAGGAACACCCTCTATTCCTAAAGTATATAAAATATTTGGTCCAGGAAATCAGTATGTTACTGCGGCAAAAATGCATGCAAATTCAATGGGCGTGGCCATTGACATGCCAGCTGGTCCATCAGAAGTTGCCATATATGCAGATAGATCTGCTAATGCTCGTTATGTGGCATCTGATTTATTATCCCAGGCTGAACATGGAATCGACTCACAAGTATTTCTTGTATCCACCTCGGAGACCTTAATCCAAGAAACAATAAGCGAATTAGAAACCCAACTAATTGATTTACCTAGAAAAGAATTAGCTAAGGAGGCTATATTAAATTCAAAATTCATTTTAGTTGAAAATCAAGAAAATGCCATTGATTTATTAAATGAATACGCGGCAGAACACTTAATATTAGCTTGTGATGACCCTGAAAAAATGGCCGATAAAATAATCAATGCTGGATCCATCTTTTTAGGCCACTTTACTCCGGAATCCGCAGGTGATTATTCATCAGGAACAAATCATACATTACCGACTAATAGTCATGCAAGGGCATATTCGGGAGTAAATTTAGATAGCTTTTGTAAAAAAATTACATTACAGTCGATCAGTAAAAATGGCTTGGAGATTTTGAGTAAAAGTATCATACCGATGGCGGAGGCGGAATCTTTACAAGCTCATGCAAATGCAGTAAAAGTCCGGTTAGAAAATGGATTATAAAAAATACATATTACCACATATTTGGAATTTAAAGCCTTATTCATCTGCTAGGGATGAATTTAAAGGTAGCGATGGCATATTTTTAGACGCCAATGAAAATCCTATTGGGTCTGGTTTAGAAGAAAATTATAATCGATATCCAGATCCACTTCAATGGCAAATAAAGGGTCAATTAGCTCAGATTAAAAAATGTTCCGTGGATGAAATATTTATAGGAAATGGTTCTGATGAGGCCATCGATTTATTAATTAGGATGACCTGTACGCCAGATTCAAGTTCAATAATCATATGTCCACCAACCTATGGAATGTATGAAGTAAGTGCGTCTATTAACAATGTATCATTGACTAAGGTAAATTTAACCTCAGAATATCAATTAAATACGGATTTAATAGTAAAAGCCATAGATTCAAGCACTCGATTGATATTTATATGCTCACCCAATAATCCAACGGGAAATTTAATGAATAGACAAGATATTTATAAAATTCTTGATACGTTCAAAACTGGATTTATCGTAATAGATGAGGCGTATATTGATTTTTCTGAGGAGCCAAGTTTCATACAAGAGTTACATAAATTCCCTCAACTCATCGTATTACAAACCTTATCTAAAGCTTATGGATTAGCTTCATTACGTCTGGGAATGGCATTTGCTAACCCAACCATAATTAAGCTTTTAAATAAAATAAAGCCTCCATACAATATTGGAGGAGCTACACAAAGGTTAGTGCAAAAAGCTTTAAGTGATAGTCATTTTGTCACTAAGTCAGTTAAACAATTGAAAGTCAATAAACAGCAATTAATAGCTGATTTAAAACATATTAATGGCTTAACAACTATATTTCATTCTGATGCTAATTTTATTTTAGTTAAATTTATTCGCGCTCAAGAATTATTTGATTATTTAATTTCTCAAAAAATAATTGCAAGAAATAGATCAAATGTTGACTTGTGCAATGATTCAATAAGAATTACAATTGGATTAGAAAACGAAAACAAGGAATTAATACAACAAATAAAGATTTTTTATACCATAAACGATGTGTAAAAAGGTATTGTTATTTCTTTTTTTATTGATTTTGAGCCATGAAAATTATGGACAATTACAGGATTGGGCTGCGGGATTTAGAGTTGGTGAACCTGGAGGATTTATGGCGAGAAAATATTCAGCCAATGGAGTAAATGCGATAGAAGTAAATATTGGAACCTATGGTGGTTTATGGGGAACAGATCGCAATTATAAGGATGGGGAATTTCGCAACATTGGTTATTCCATTAACATGCTTTATTTGTGGCATTTTCCAACTTTAGTCAATGCAGATTTACATACCTATTATGGTTTTGGCCCACAAATAAATTCACGAGATTTATACGAGAAGAACTCTACTAAATCTACTCGAAACCAAGGAATGGGTGCTTCAGCAATCGGTGGTTTAGAATATTTCCCTATAGATGCCCCCAGCCTATCCTTTTTTGGTGAAATTGGTTTTTATAATGAATTGTTACCCAATCCATTTTTCTGGCACTTACAAGGCGGCATTGGGGTACGAGTAAATTTCTAAAGAGTATAGGAAATCAAAAAGATAAGTGGCAATTTTACAACGCGGGGATGTAGCTCAGTTGGCTAGAGCGCTTGCATGGCATGCAAGAGGCCGTCGGTTCGAGCCCGATCTTCTCCACCAAAGAGGACTCAATTTGAGTCCTCTTTTTTATAAACGAGCTTTAAAGGAATCGAATCCAAAATGCTTTAAGCGATTATATTGTTCATCAACATCGATCATACCGATGTCAGGAAGATTAACTCCATTAAACGTCGTTGTTTTTACCATGGTGTAATGAATCATATCTTCAAAAATAATCTCATCCCCTATTTTCAGTGGTGCGTCAAATGAATAGTCGCCATAAAAATCTCCCGCCAAACAAGTCATTCCACCAAACCTATAGATAGGTTTACCGGCAACAGGCTCCATAGAAGCATGCCTAATTCTGGGCTTATATGGCATTTCAAGTGTATCTGGCATGTGAGCTGCGAATGAAACATCTAAAATAGCTACGTCAATTCCTGCAGAATGAACAATATCAAGGATCGTAGATTTCAAAAAACCAGTTTGCCAACCGACCGCAGAACCAGGCTCCAAAATAATCGTCAAATGTGGGTATCTAGATTTAAATGAATGTAACAATTTAATCAAATGGTCTACATCATAACCTTCTTTGGTAATTAAATGACCACCTCCTAAATTCAACCACTTAATTTGCGGAAACAAATCTCCAAATTTTTCTTCAATCACCCTTAATGTCCTTTCTAAAACGAATGAATCATTTTCGCAAAGTGTATGAGAATGTAGACCTTCAATACCCACTGGCAATGTATTTCCTAAATCAGATCTCCTAATACCTAATCTAGATCCAGCAATGCAAGGATTATACATATCTGTTTCCACTTCGGCATATTCGGGATTAATTCGAATTCCACAAGAAATTCCATTCTTAACAGCCTGATCTACATATTGATTAACTTGGTTCAACGAATTAAAGGTCATGTGACTTGCATAATTCATGAATTCATTAAATTCTGAGCTAAGATAAGCTGGAGTATATGCATGGCATTTCTCCCCCATTTCTTCATAAGCTAATCTTGCTTCATTTAATGAACTGGCAGTCGCTCCAGATAAATATTTCTTGATGGTACCGAAAACATGGTAAAAAGAAAAACCTTTAAGCGCACATATAATTTCTACTCCAGCTTCTTTTTGAACTCGTTCAAGTAAGCTTAAATTATTTAATAATAATTTTTCTTCTAAAACGTATGCTGGTGAAGCAATTTTAGGATATTGAATTTGCATATTAATAGGTATGTGGTAATTCACCATTTACTTCCTCATGCCATGGCAGCCCATGAATATTCAATAACTCCATAAAGGGATCAGGGTTAAATTCTTCCACATTGTAAACACCATGTTTAAACCAGACCCCTTCGCACATTAAGGAAGCCCCAATCATAGCAGGAACACCAGTCGTGTATGAAACACCTTGCGCTTGTACTTCTTTATAGCAATCTGCATGATGACAGTTGTTATAAACATAATAAGTCACTTCTGAATTGTCTTTAATTCCTTTAATTTGACAGCCAATAGACGTTTGTCCTGAATAATTTTCACCTAATGTACCTGGTTCAGGCAAAACAGCTTTTAAAAATTCCAAAGGAACAATATCCATTCCATTAAATTTAATTGGTTGTATGGAAGTCATCCCCACATTTTGTAAAACTTCTAAGTGTGTTAAATAAGCTTGGCCAAAAGTCATCCAAAAACGAGCACGCTTGATGGTTGGAAAATTTTTAACTAACGATTCAAGTTCCTCATGATAAAGTAAATAAGATTCTTTAGGTCCGATATTAGGATAACTAATTGGTTTATGAATTGACATTGCATCTATTTCCACCCATTCTCCGTTTTCCCAATACTTTCCTTTTTGAGTTATTTCTCTAATATTAATCTCAGGATTAAAATTTGTAGCAAAGGCTTTTCCGTGATCACCTGCATTGCAATCAATAATGTCGAGGAAATGCATTTCATCAAAATAGTGTTTATTAGCATAAGCAGTATATACACCTGTCACTCCAGGATCAAATCCACAACCTAATAAAGCCATCAAACCAGCTTCTTTAAAGCGCTCTTGATACGCCCACTGCCATGAATATTCAAATTTTGCTACATCCTTAGGCTCATAATTAGCCGTATCTAAATAATGAACACCCGTAGCTAAGCAAGCATCCATAATCGTCAAATCCTGATATGGAAGGGCTACATTAATGACCATAAATGGCTTTTCTTGGTTAAATAATTCTACCAAAGCCGGCACATCGTCTGCATCCACTTGCCTTGTTTGTACGGAAATAGGCAGACCTATTTTTTTACACTCTTCAGCAATGGCATCACATTTTTTTAAAGTCCTAGAAGCTAAAACTACTTCAGAAAAATAGTCCGGATTCATTGCACATTTTTTTGCAACAACATTGCCTACACCACCAGCGCCAATTATAATTACTTTTTTTCCCATATTAATTTAAAAAAGAATGCAAAAATACATATTGCAATTTATAATCCATATCGGATGTTAAAATTTAATCTGCTTAAAGGGCCTTATCACCTTCGCAAAGGAGTTATGCCAGTATCCTCTCATCAACTCATCTTCTCGAACTCCTTTGCTAGTACTAGCATGTAAAAATAAAATTGAATCCTTTTTAATGTTTGAGACGATACCTACGTGATTAATCATACCCGATTGATTCGAAAAAAATACCCAATCGCCAAGCTGTATTTGATCGAATGAAACAGGAAGCCCAAATTCTAATTGCTGTGAGGTAGTTCTAGGGATCTGAAAAAAAGAACTTTCATACATCGCAAACAATAAACCTGAGCAATCTAGCCCATTGCTGTCAGTACCACCGACACGATAAGGAACTCCTAAATACGAAAACCCATTCTTAAATAATTGATCTATTTCCTTTTTATTAAAATGAGCGGACTCATTCGTTGTATGAAATGTATGAAATGAACTACGAAAAAGTCTACAACCTTGACATAAAAAGAAAAGCGAAATCAGTATGAAAAATCTCTTATACATAGACAACATCTCTTTCACTCAAATAAATCAATACCCCTTTAGGTTTATTGAAACCCATTTCATGAAGAATCCTACAATAATTCCCTAATTGTATTTTATGCTGATCGGATCTTTTACCAGATTTAAAATCAATAATAAATACTATCCCCTCTTTCCTAATCACTCGGTCAGGCCTATAAACAGTTCCATCTGGACATAATATATCATTTTCAACAAACAATAATTCGTCATCCATAAAAAATTCACGAATATTTTCATCCTCTAAAATGTCATTAATATCATCCCGGTATTCAAAAGAATTATTTGAAATAGAGCTAGCATAATGCAACCTCCAATCATCAACCCCCTTTAATTTGGCTAAAAAATCATGCAGTATATTTCCTTTTTCTCTTTTTTTATCTGCTAACGTAAACATGTCTGATTTAGAAGAATCCACCCGAATTTGAGGTATGTTATATAATGTAGACTGAATGTCAATGAGTTTATTCGCATATTCAAACCCTTCCGATCTACTAATACATTTAGGAATCAAATTTTCATTAAACACATAATGAGAAATATAATCCATATGCGGACTTGGAAACAAATAGGATTCATGGGTTAACAGTCGGCCTTCATTTTCAGCCATTTTACACAATAAATCACCTACAGATACATTAAAAAGGGCTTTAGTGGTGCCATGAGCCTCATCTGATGGCTTGGCAACAATCAGGTGTAAATGTAATCTTGCTCGAGTCGCTCCTACATACAACATATTGAGCGCATCTAAAAACACCGCTTCTTTTTCATGCTGACTTTGCTCAATTAAATCATCAAAACCTATTAAGGTTTTTGCATTAACCTTACTGTAAAAATGCGTTAAATTTTTATTTTCAGATACTGTTAATTCATCATAAACTAGATTTTTCAAATCATACCATATCTTTTCTGTTCCGACTTGATGAGACCATGAAGCAAAAGGAATAATGACAATTGGATATTCTAAACCCTTAGATTTATGGATACTAGAAATGGTGATTGCATTTAAATGATCTGGCGAAGCAATGCAGAAACTTGATTTATTGTCATCGTAATAAACCAAAAACTCAGCTATTGAATTTGAATTAACTAATGAAAATTCATTAAGAATATCTAAATATTTAAATAGGTATTCTGTTCCTTCCTTGTGATGCAACAAATTGAATTTGTCAATTATATAATAAACAAACGGCACCAATAAAGAATCATTCAATTTTTGGGAATCTAAATTAATCGATTGATCATTAAAAAATTCGATGCAATGGTGCATATAATCTCTATTGACTTTAGAAATATTTTCATTTAAAATTTCTGAACGGCCTACCAGCTGATCAAATTGAAACAATAGTTCATGAAGCGTAAACTGATCAGGGTTATTGGCCAATTTCATGAACGTATGAATAAATCCTACAATAGATGAATAATGAACCAAAAGGGAATCAGAAGAAATGACGGGATATCCCAATTCTTTTAACTGAATAGCCATGAATTTAGAATCCTTATTTTTTCGAGTTAATATGGCTATATCCTTATAGGAAAATCCATTTGAAATACTTTGTTTAATTTGGTCTATGCAAATATCAAGCAGCATTGTCGAGCTAGATACTTGGGGAGAAGAGTTATTTGATGGAATATTTAAAACAACTATGTCAACAAATCCCTTTCCTTTGCTTGGATCTAATTTTGGATTCTGTTGCATATTGGCCCCATA
>Ga0164295_10004118_pt1 | contig 11588 bp, 8 predicted proteins | sample GEODES006metaG_FD_111798 | JGI IMG/M metagenome (GOLD analysis project Ga0164295, IMG submission 111798) | Oligotrophic lake water microbial communities from Sparkling Lake, Wisconsin, USA - GEODES006 metaG | ecosystem: Environmental > Aquatic > Freshwater > Lake | place: USA: Sparkling Lake...
ATCAACGACGGTGATTCCCGCTGGCACAAACACCAACCATCGCCGAGCAAGGCGAGAAAGAATCCGCCAACCCAATGGCGCTGCCAACGTCGCCACGACCGCGACTATCCCGCCGAGCACCCATGCCTTGGCAGCCAGAAGCAGCGGCGCAACAAAGGCAGGAATCACCGTCACCAGCCACACCAAAGGTGCAGCAGCGAGAGCCACTACGGCAGGCGCACGCAACGTGAATCTCCGCTCGTCTCCGTAACTCGCGCCGTTCACGAAGGCATTTCCCACCTCTGCGCTCATCACCCCAGCCAACGCTGCAGCGGCGGTGACAAGCCCAAACCATCCAAGAGCCGACGGAGTCGCCAACACGGCCGAGATGGTGCCGGCCAGAATCGGAACTGGTGCGAGAAGTCGGATCACCGTCAGCGTCGCTGGCAGCGGGAACAACAAGGCACCAAGGACAACGGACCACACTCCCCAACTCATCACTGCCACAACGACCACCACAGGAGATGACCGATTCGTCAGCGCTTCGCTGAGCAGTTCGCCGACGCCAAGCGGCAGCAGCAACCAGAGAATTCGGATGATCCAGAGCAACGGGGGAGTGCGCACGGGCTACAGACTTGCGCGTCGCGGGCTGCCACCGCTAACAACAGGCTCAGTGGGGAACTTGTTGGGTCTGTCGTTTGGCTTGTCGTCGATGGTTGGGCCGTTACCGCTCAGCGATCCAGCCGATGCTGTTGGTGTCGCGTTGTCAGGGCTGGTGTCGTTGCCGACCATCCCGTCGGGCCCGGCCAATCCAGCGAGCGGTCTGCCCAACACCTCGTTGCTAGCTCAGTCTGTCGCTGGTGTTGACGGCGCCACCGTTGGCCCCGCAGGCACATTGATCGTCGATCCGGTGCATCTGGCTCACGATGGTGATCGAAGCGGATTCGAGCTCAGCGATTCAGCCTTTGCAATGACCCGGCTAGCCCTTGGGCATCTATCTGGCGAAGGCGAGACCGAGTCGCTGCGTGTTCCGTTTCTTGGTCCAGCCAGCCTCGCGTTGGCACTGCATGAGGCTGGCGTCCCGCTCGTTCGAGCGACGGCCCTGGCGCGAGATGTCGTTGCTCACCGAGCGGTTGCGCTGCTGCAAGCCGCTCGTGCTGCAACGGGCCGCTCGACACTGCTCATGGTGATGTCAGAGCCAGGCCTTGCTGGCGGGCACCACCCCACGTTTCCTTTGAGTCGCTCCGAGGTTCGCTCGCTTCTGGCGCCGGTGGTGAATGCTCTCGACTGCGCTGATCACGAGTTGCTAGCCGCAACTGGTCTCCCTCCGGGCAGTCGCCTCCTCATCGGCGTGCATATCGAAGGCCCGGCTGACTGGACTCCCATCATCGATTCCGGCGCTTCGCTGCTATCGCTTCCCGTGGACCATGCTCAGTCAATCCCCGCCGCGACACTGGCCGACTTCTTGGAGCGCGGGGGCTGGATTGACTGGGGAGTTGTGCCAATCGATCGCCCGATTGGCTCTGGGGATGAAATGCTCTGGCGTCGACTCTCGGGTCTTTGGTGCACGCTGGTAGGCGGAGGCGTCGATCCCATGTTGTTGCGAACGAGGTCAATCGTCTCTCCCTCTGGTGGGTTGGATAACTTCGCTCGGGAGCAGGTTGCCGCGGTGCTTGAGTTGGCCGGCGGGGTGGCGCTGCGGATTCGCCATCAGGCCGTGGGTGCACGACTAACCCTGGGTGCCTAATGATGCGGCGTGCCTAGGGGCGTTACTGAGGGGCGGGCGTGACTGAGTGATCGGCCCCATCCTGAATGTCGTCACGGGGCGGTAAAGTCGCCGGGCTGTGAGTCCCGATCGTCAACCCTCCCAAGATCCTGAATCGCTCGGTTCTGAATCATCCGGTGCCGAATCTCTCGGTGCTGAATCGGCCGGTGCTGAATCTCCGGACGGTGGGCTTGATCCTGCCGGTCGCGTCGATTGGCTGACCACGCAGATCCGTCGCCATAACCAGGCGTATTACGAGCACGATGCCTCGGTAATCCCCGACGCCGATTACGACGCATTGGTCCGGGAACTGAAGGCGCTTGAGGCCGAGCACCCCGATCTCCAAGCGCCAGACAGCCCCACACTTGTGGGTGTCGGTGGTTCGCCGTCATCGCAATTCTCTGCCGTAACTCATCGAGTTCCCATGATGAGTCTCGACAACGCAATGGATCAGGACGAGTTGCGGGCGTGGGGTGAGCGAACCGCCCGGAAGTTGAGCGAGTTAGGGCTCTCCGAGACGGTTCGTTACGTCTGCGAGCTTAAGATTGATGGGCTCGCCGTTTCGATTCGCTACGAGGATGGTCAGTACGTTCAGGCAGCTACCCGAGGCAACGGGCGCGTCGGAGAAGACGTCACCGCAAACGTTGCCGGTATCGGCGCCGTCCCAGTCCAACTGGGGGCCGATGCGCCGTCGGTGCTGGAGGTTCGAGGCGAGATCTACCTACCCATCGATTCGTTTAACAAGTTGCGGGCCCGCACAGAGGCAGAGAACGCAATCGCCGAGGCCGCCGGGCGAAAGCTCAAACCGCTTCCCGTGAACCCTCGCAATGCAGGCGCTGGTTCACTTCGCCAGAAGGATCCGTCGGTGACGGCCTCTCGAGGTCTGTCGTTTTGGTGTTACCAACTCGGTGAAGTGATCGGCGAGCAGCCGCCCGCTGCCCATTCGGCAGCCTTGGAATGGGTCGGTGGACTCGGCCTTCCAGTGAATCCGGTCACTGAGGTAGTCGACACGCTCGACGCGGTCTATGACTTCTGCGATAAGTGGACCGAAGCCCGTCATGAACTGCCGTACGAGATCGACGGCATCGTGGTGAAGGTCGATGACCTGTCCGTGCAGAGCGCCATGGGGGCAACAGCCAAGGCCCCCCGATGGGCCATTGCCTACAAACTCCCACCAGAGGAACGCACCACCATCCTCCGAGATATTCAGGTGTCGGTAGGTCGAACCGGACGAGCCACCCCATTTGCAGTGCTCGAGCCCGTGTTCGTGGGAGGTTCCACGGTCGGCATGGCAACGCTGCACAACGCCGATCAAGTTCGCATCAAAGATGTGCGTCCGGGCGACACCGTGGTGGTGCGCAAGGCTGGTGACGTCATCCCCGAGGTAGTGGGTCCCGTGCTCGAGCTACGCCCTGAGGGGCTTGCAGAATGGCAGTTCCCGGCGGAGTGTCCCTCGTGTGGTGGGCCGTTGGCACGAGCGCTTGGCGAGGTCCAGCACCGCTGCAACAACGGCCAGTGTCCAAGTCGGATCCTCGCTCGTATTTGTCATTTCGCTTCACGAGGAGCGATGGACATCGATGGCCTTGGGGAGCAGCAGGTGGCGCTGTTCTTAGATCTGGGTCTCATGAAGGATGTTGCCGACGTCTACACCCTTGATATGGACGCCATCAGAGCTCTGCCCGGTTACGGCGACCTCTCAGTAACCAACCTCACCAAAGCCATCAACGCCTCTAAGTCCCGGCCGCTTGCCAATCTGTTGTTTGGACTCAACATCGTGCACTTGGGGCCGTCCGGGGCTGAAGCCATCACCGCTGCCATCGGTGGACTAGATGCCATCCGATCCGCATCGGTCAACGATCTCGCCGCGGTGGAAGGAATCGGCCCGGTGATTGCCGAGTCGGTCAACTCGTTCTTTGCTGATTCAGCGCAGTCGGAGTTGGTGGATCGACTCATCACCGCTGGGCTCAATGTCGCGGGACCAGATCGGTCAGTGCTGCCGCAAACCCTCACCGGCAAAGCGGTGGTGGTGACCGGCACGGTTCCCGGCTTCAGTCGAGAGTCCGCAGAGCAGGCCATCAAAGCCCGCGGTGGCAAGTCGCCTGGCAGCGTGTCCAAAAAGACCTTTGCAGTGGTGGTTGGCGCAGAGCCTGGCGCTTCCAAACTGACTAAAGCGCAGGATCTCGGTGTGCCGGTGCTTACCGCAGATGCATTCGAAGAACTTCTCAACACGGGCGAATTGCCCGAGGAACTAGGTGCTCAGTGACCGTTCGTGCCGTCATCTTCGATTTTGGTGGGGTCTTCATCGATTCCCCGTTCGCGGGATTGATCGCTGCCGCCGAGGAGCGGCAGATGGACCCCATGGAGATGCTCGGATTGGTCTTCGGTCCCTACGACGACGACACCGACCACCCGTGGCATCGCCTTGAGCGAGGCGAGGTACCCCTTGGGGAAGCCTGCGCCGAGATCACCGCACTCGCAGCGGCTGCTGGTACTCCCGACTTCGACCCAGTGGGCCTACTCGCAACCCTGTCAGGCTCGGGCGTCCGAGACAACGTTGTGGAGTTCTGTCGGTCAGTGCGTTCACGAGGGCTGACGACTGGATTGCTCACCAACAACGCCAAGGAATTCGAGGAGTTCTGGCGTCCCATGATTCCGCTCGACGAGTTGTTCGACGACGTAGTGGATTCAAGTGCGGTGGGGCTTCGGAAGCCTGACTCCCGCATCTATGAACTCGCGCTGTCTCGCCTCGGACTGGAGCCCGCAGAAGCGGTCTTTGTAGACGACGCTCCGGGCAATGTCATCGGCGCTCAGAAGGTGGGTATGCGAGCGGTGCTCATCGGCCATCAACCACATGAGGTCATTGCCGCTCTCGCCGAACTCGAGTCACACCTCAGCTGAGAGCGGGCCCCAACACCTCGGCTGAGCGCAGGGCCCCAACACCTCGGCTGAGCGCAGGGCTCAACACCTCGGCTGAGCGCAGGGCTCAACACCTCAGCTGAGCACAGGCCCCAACAACTGCGCCCCTGTTGGGAGCAGTTTCAGTTATGCGGCAGCGAAGCACCAGGAGATCGGCCGAGATGCCCGAAGCCCTTCTGACTGCTTCCAAATCACTGCCGTAACGCAATTTGTCTCAGGGTTCAGTTCTTCTATTGCCGCTCCCGTGCGTGGCTGGAACTCAATCAACCCGCTGCCGAGGTCCTTTGTGAGGCCATCTTCTGAGGTTCGGATTTCGGTTCCATTCACGACGAGGTAACCGTCGTAGCCGGATGCCACGTCGATTCCTACCCGGGACTGCTTGAGTACTTCACTCTCAGGCGACGGAATTAGGCGCTCAACGGCATCAGGAAGCGCATCACTCGTTGGATCACTACCGGTCACAGCGGACCGAGCGGTGAGCACCAGCCCACCAAGTGCTCCAAGGACAAGAAGAATCATGATGCCGCGTCGTAGCGGATCGCTCAGCGTCGGCAGTCGACGCTTGATGGGTTGGGCTGGAGACGCTGACGGCTCCGGGGGAGTGGGGCTGAGGTCAGCGTCCTGCTCGGGATCTGCCGCTCCGTTAGTCGCGAGATCCGAAGTATCACGGGACTCTTCAGCATCACCGTGTTGGTTGGGATCGCTGGAATCAGGATGGTCGTTCACAGCCAATGGTCTACCCGCTCCGATGGGATGGGAGGAGGCGGCGGCACTACGATCCTTGGCAATGAGCGATTCCGGACGCAGCGATGAGACCGGGAGAATCATTGGAGATCGCTACCAACTTGTCGCCGTTATCGGGTCGGGTGGGTCGGCGACGGTGTATCTGGCCGACGATCTCGAACAGGGTCGCCAAGTTGCCCTGAAACTGTTCCACAGCGTTCCGGCCGGCGACGAGGAGTTCCTTCGAAGGTTCCGAGCCGAAGCTCGTTACGCAGCGGCCCTTGACGATCCGCACATTCTCAGCGTGATCGATTCGGGTCACGAGGAGTCCGCTGGTCGGGTTGAGCCCTATTGGGTCACCGATTACATGGCTGGAGGAAGCCTTCAGTCACTGCTTGATGCCGGCCAGTTGCTCACTATTTCGCAAATGCTCGTTGTAGGTCTCGACGCTGCTCGAGCTCTTGATCATGCTCACCGCCACGGACAGGTTCATCGGGATCTTCGGCCGGCGAATCTGCTCTTTGACGCAAATGGTGATCTGCGAGTCGCCGACTTTGGGGTCGGTCGAGCGACGAGCGAATCGAGTGGGCTCGCTACATCGGTCGGCAGCGATAGGTATTGCTCTCCGGAGCAGTTGGTCGGCCAACGACTCGGTGGTCGATCTGATGTGTATTCGCTTTCGCTGATCCTCGCCGAGAGCGTCATTGGCGAACTCCCGTCGGGGGAGAGCGGAGAATCAGATCGGTCGTCACCAGGCGATCTGGTGCTGGACTCAGAATTCGGTCCGTTGCGAACTGTGCTGGAGCGAGCTGGTCGATTCAATGCTGATGAACGACCTGACGCGGAGGAACTCGAGATCGCGCTCATGGCATCTGCGGAGGACTTGGCCCGACCTGAACCGCTGCAGTTGGCTCCACCCGAACTCAGCGGTGGCATCCACTCTGCGGGTATCACTTCAAGTGGCCCATCGGTGACGAGCGTCGCTACTTCTGAGGCTGCCGCTGTCACGTCGGCCGCAACCACCTCGGCAGGCGGTGAATCGGCCACTGACGCATCGGCCGGAGGCGCTGTGCTGGCACCACCACCGAGCCTCACCGCCGGGCGTGGTGATGGCAGGGACGAGTCTGGACCGGAGCAGGCTGCAGAGCCGCTTGAGCATTCGCACCGAGCCGCTCGCATCATCGGGATCGTTGCGCTCTTGGTAGTACTTGCCGGCGCTGGTGGCTGGTGGTTCTTGCTGAGAACGCCCACTCATGAGGTCCCGGTTGTGACGGGACTGTCAGTCACAGAGGCCACAGCGACCGGCAAAAAGTTGAATTGGCGAATTGATGACAACACGCTGGTTCGCAAAGACGGCACTGCGGCGGGCGAGGTAGTTGGGCAGTCCCCGCGGGCGGGCGTCCAACTCAAGGAGGGCGGGACCCTCAAGTTGACTGTCTCATTGGGATCGGATCTTGTGCCGTACCCCACAGCGATTGCTGGGGCTCCTCAAGACCAGGCGCGAACCATTCTTCGAGACGCAGGGCTGCGCGTCGGTGAGGTGGCATTAGCGACAGATGAGAAGATCCCCAAGGGATCAGTTATCAGCGCAACGCCCAAGGTTTCCCCCGACGCTCGGGGTGAGGTTCCAGGTGGCACGTTGGTGGCACTCGTTGTTTCGGAGGGCCCAGCTCCACGAACCATCCCGGGCGGGTTGGTGGGAACACCGGTGGCAGCAGCGCAGGCGAAATTGGCCAAGGTGCAACTTGGGTCGAAGGTCTCTCAAGTTTTCAATGAGAAGGTTCCCGCCGGAACCGTCGTGTCGGTTCGTCCTGAGGTCGGGGTGGAGGTGCCCCGTGATGCAGCCGTGGGGTTGGTTGTCTCCAAGGGCAAGGCACCAGCGCCGTTCCCCAACGTGATTGGTAAATCGGGCACAGATGCTTTCATTGCCCTCACTTCAGCTGGATTCAAGGTGCTGGGAATCAGCGGGCCGTCATCAGGCCGAGTGACCGCGTCTGATCCGCCTCCCGGCAAAGTCGTGCCGTTCGGTTCAGGGGTCCGACTCGCCACTGTTGCGTGAGTCTGCGAGTCGGGTTTCCAGCATTCTGAGGCGGTTTCAATCTCGGGCCTGGGTTTCGACCCGGTTCTGAGCGCTGCGAACTCTGCGTTCCGCCAATCGGCAAATTTCCGGGTATTCCCACGGAGTGTGGTTGAGTATCCACCACCCGCGCGAATGCGGGTCCTATCTTGTGGGTCCCGCCGACCCCGTTGGGGTGGTGTGCCGACGTGGTGATCCCCAGCCACCATCGTTGCGCCGCCGCTCCAACCGGGTCGGCGGTTGCCGTTCCGGGCGGTTACCCTCGGCGGACGATGTCAGATTCCCCGTCCGCGCCCGACTCACCGTCGTCGCCTGGCAACGATTCACCGGCGCTACCAGCTGAAGCCCCCAATGAGCAGTTGATCTGGCCAGCGCTGATGCGTGGTCGGATCGACTCTCAGAGAGGGCATACCAGCCGAGAGGCGTGGCTGGTGACCTGGACCGTGTTGCTCGGTGCGTTCTGGGTAGCGAGCACGATCACCATCTTGGCGGTGAGTCGTCCCGCAATTGCAGCGGACCTCGGAACATCAGCGGAGAGTTTGGTTTGGCTGATCTCGGGTCCCACCATCGCAATTGCCCTCACTGGCACCACCGCCGGAAAACTTGGTGATCTTCACGGTCACCGGCGGGTCTACCTCATTGGCATGGCCGGAGCGGCAGTGTTTGTGGTGCTGTCCGCACTCGCATGGTCGGGGGCGTCGTTGATTGCGTTCCGCGTGCTCGGCGCCACAATCGGATCGGCCACCATCCCAAGTTCGCTCGCAGTGATCAACCGAATGTTTGATCGCGAAGATCGATCAAGGGCTTTGGGATTTTGGGCCTTGGTCGTTGCCGGCGGACCGGTGCTGGGGCTCGTTGTGGGTGGCCCGCTCGTTGACAGCTTCGGGTGGCGTGCAATTTTCTGGGCGCAGGCCCCGTTGCTCGTCGCGTCGTTAGTCCTGGCCGTTGCGATACTTCCCGACACCCCCCGACGAACCAACGTGTTCTTCGACGTCAAGGGCCAAGTCGCCTTGACGGTGGTACTTGCAGGATTGCTTGCAGGAATCGACCGGGCCACTCATTGGGGGATCGCATCGCCGGTGGTGCTGTTGCTATTTGCATCTGTGCCGGTGTCGATGTGGTGGTTTATTCGAGTCGAGCAGAAGGCGCCCTACCCGCTCATTCCGCTGGCTTGGTTCCGGCGTAGGTCGTTCTCGCTCGCCGTAGCGATCGGGTTCTTCGTTCAATTCGGTTACATGGGCGGATTCACGCTGACCCCCAAGATGCTCTCCGAGGTCAGCCGGCTAGGGCCAGAGACTGTGGCGCTTGCCATGGTGCCGCGGCCGTTGATGTTCGCCATTGCGGGGCCAGTCGCGGGCCTCATGGCACGCAGAGTTACCGCTAAAGCAACGGTGGTTTTTGGCACCACCATGTTGGTGGCTTCGCTCGCAGCGTTCTCTTGGGTGGCGCTTGACCCAAAGGTCGGAGTGGTGGCGATTGCACTCGCACTCTCTGGGGTTGGCATTGGCGCAGTTCAGCCGCGGCTAGCGGCCACTGTTGCGAATTCGGTCGCCGACGAGGACCTTGGAGTGGCTGGGGCTACCCAACTTCTTGTCGCCCAAATCGGCACAACCCTTGGAATGAACCTGCTCGAAGCGGTGCAATCGACAACCACTGACTCGGTCGGTCTCGGAGGCTCCTACCGAGTGGCTTATGCCGTTGCCGCCGTAGTGAGCGCGGTGGGAGTGCTGCTAGCGCTTCGGATGAACGATCCGGCAGATCCAGCACGTCGGCGCAAGGCACCTCCGCCTAACGAACCTCACCACGAGGTGATCGCCGCCGGCGATGATGGCGTTCCGGTTGCAATTCTCGACCCGGCCGCCGGCTAAGTCGAGCGGCCTATGAGAAGCTCGTCGCGGGACCGCGCCCGCTGCTCGAACGGCTCGGCAAGGGGCTCCCCTGACGACTACCCGCTCGGGTTAGTCCACGCAGTCGGTGAGCGGGGTGAGCGTGAACTTCTCCGTGCCGCTGTTGCTGAAGACGCCGAGCGGGGTCACGACCTGCCCGGTGCCTTCACTCTGCATGGTTCCCGGCTGGCCGGGTCCGCCCGGAAGCGAGATCGTGTACGTGCCACCACCCGACGCGTCGAACGGCCCGGTGTAGCTGTAGGTACCCGTCAGGCCGCCCGTGTAGCTGAAGGTGAAACCACCGCCGGTGAGGGTGAAGGGCGCCATGATGTCGCAGACCGCCTGGTTGGTCTGGAAGTCGTCGAGCCCGCCCACGATCGTGTAGGCGGCCGGCGCGGACGTATCGAACGTGATCTCGGCCTTGCCAATCCCGCGTCGCGACTTTGCCGTCATGGACACGGTGCCGGACTTGTTCGGTTCGCCGGGGGCGCTGTAGTTGAACGACGCGTCGGCGGGCACGGGCGAACCGTCGGGCTCCACGGCCTGGCCGCCGGCGGTGAGCGTGGCGACCACGTTGCCGCCCGTGGGTCCGCCGTCGATGCGGCTGCGCGGTGCGGCGGTAATCGACAGAACGGTGGACGGCGCGAGACCCTTCGGGCCCGCCGACGGTGTGGCTTTGAGGCGCACACAGCGCCCGGATTCCCAGCCCTTCTTGGCGGCATCCGTCAGGAATTTTTGGATGAGGACGGCGTAGAGGACCCCGCCGAAATAGGCCGTGTCGACGATCGACTTGGTCACCGTTCCGCCGGTGCGGTTCACCGTGAGCCCGCTAGGCCCGTAGCTCAGGTCGATGAAGCCACCGGGGGCGCCGCCGAAGTTGGCGAACTGCATCCGAAAGGAAATTTCCGACGACGCCAGGACGGCATTGTCGTCGACCTGTCCGACGACCGTGACCTCCAACGTGCCGGTCTGGCCGACGGATCCCTTCGTGGCCGACACGTCGACCATCGCCGACGCCTTGAACGACCCGTTGACATCGGGGCACGGAGCGACCACCGACTTGGTCGCCAGTTTCGTGGTGACGCCGGACTTGGAGTCGGTGTGGGTGATGTTCGCCGACATCTCAGCTGACTCTCGGGTGGCCGTGATTTTGATGCCCTCTCTAATTCCCTCGGAGAGCTTGCCGCCAGGGCTGTCCGGGAGGTCATTGCTCACCGTCACGGAGCCCTCGGCCCCGATGCCGGTGAGCAAGTAGCCGCCGAACATGCCTTCGCCGAGCGTCGGCCCAGGCGGCGGGGGCGAGGCGGCGCGGCGTCCCCGCGGAAGCTGCACACTGCTCAAGGTCGTGGCCTGCTCGATGATTGGTTCTGCCGAAGCGGTCAGAGCATCCCGTGTGGCGTCGACGCCACCAACAGCGTCGGTCAGTCCGGAGATCTCGGAGATGGCGAGCGAGAGATCGAGCAGCGCCGACGCGACCGCCTCGTCGCGCTCCTTCGCCGGGAGCGCGCTGACTCGATCAACTTCGGCCTGGACCGCAGCGTCGACGTTGTCGCTCGAGCCGCCAGCGCTGTCGGAGGAACCGCTGCACGCTGCGAGCGCTACCAGAAGCGGCACCACCATGAGTGCCACCGAACGCCTACGAACCTGTCCCCACGAAGTTCCCACGCACGAAATCATGGCACAGCACTGCCCAGCCCGATCGCGCCTGGGACCTAACGTGGCGAACGCCATGTCTAAGTCGGGCGATAAATCGGTGACGGGTTTCCCCGTCACCGACCTCGCTCGATCGTCATATCACTCAGTGATGTCCTTGATGGCCTGAGCCACTGCTGCTGCTCCGGCGTCCGGTGCGGCGCCCTGCTGCATCGCCATGAGCTTGGTCATATCGCCCTGCACCTTGATCTTGCCGGCCATGAATGCCTGCATCCCTGCCTGCGGATCCTGCTCCACCAAAATTGCCTTGGCGGTGTCGTAGTCCAGCGTGACCGTGAGGTCGGGAGCGTCGAGGTGCCCAAGGTCCATCTTCAGATGGCCATCGGAGGTGTCCATATGGGCTTGGATTTCTCCTTCGCCAAACGGCACATCAGTAATGATCTGATTCATACGCACGGTGTGCGTGGGAGTCGGCTCGGCATCGGCATTCGCCTCACGAATCTCCCGTGCTGCTGCTACCCATTCGTCACTCAGGAACTTGTACTTTGCCATCGGGTCCCCCCGTCAGATCGGTTGTTCGCTTCGGAAC
>Ga0164295_10004119_pt1 | contig 11583 bp, 9 predicted proteins | sample GEODES006metaG_FD_111798 | JGI IMG/M metagenome (GOLD analysis project Ga0164295, IMG submission 111798) | Oligotrophic lake water microbial communities from Sparkling Lake, Wisconsin, USA - GEODES006 metaG | ecosystem: Environmental > Aquatic > Freshwater > Lake | place: USA: Sparkling Lake...
CCGTTAGGTTCTTGTCTGTTGTTTATGAAGTAACTTGAACTTGAACTTACCCTCTAGATCTCTCCTTGTATTTGCACCCGTGTTCCTTGCTCCCATGTGCGTGGGGGCTGCTCACACAGGCCGCAGCGCGGAGCTCCCCTCCAGCCTCCGCCGGCACAGCGCGGCGCCGTGTCAGCCACGACAAATCAACCACGACAATCCAGCGCGGGGACCGATCAGCTCAGAGCAGGCGGGTCAGAACAGGCGGCTGCGCGCACTTGGGCGGCCACTATGCCAATCGCCTCGAGGAAGGCGACGCCCTCGAGGGGCTGCACGCGCGCCTTGAGGCTCTCGGGCGTGTCCAAGGGCAGCACAGGGCAGCGCTTCTGAACGACGATCTGGCCGCCATCTACCGCCTCCTCGATGAAGTGCACTGTGCAGCCGCTCTCCGGCACGCCGGCCGCGAGCACGGCCGAGTGCACCTCGAGGTCCATGCCGCCCGCGAAGGCGGGCAGCAGCGACGGGTGCACGTTGAGAGCGCGCTGACGCCAGCGCATGCAAAAGGGCGCCGAGAGGATGCGCATCCATCCAACGCACAGGACGGCATCACAGCCAGCCTCCTCCAGCCGCTGCGTGATCTCGGCGTCGTACGCATCGCGGCTGCGGCCGTTCACGGGCACATGGGCGTGCGGTAGGCCGTGCAGCGCTGCGCGCCGCAGGATGCCAGCGTCCTTCTTATTGCTTAGCACGAGGTTAATCGTCACGTGGCGAAGCACACCCGCGGCGAGCGCGCGCAGCACTGGCTGCAGCGACGATCCGCGCGTGGAGCCTAGCACACCAAGGCGCACGACACGCCCCCCAGGGGCTCCGTCCGCGGCGGCCGCCGCCTGCAGTTCGAGCATCCGCTTGACGCGCGAGGCGACGAGCGGCTCCTTGCCAATGTCACTCCGGTGGAAGAGCGACCCCTTGACGGCGCTCACCTCGCGCTCGGCCCGCGCTTCAGCCGAGTTGAGGTCGGCGGCGAGCGCGACGACTCCGACGGCGCGCGAGCCGGTGCCGCGCAGCGTGCCCGCAGCGTCGCGGTCGATGGCACCGAGGAAGGCGAATTCGGGCGACTCGAGGCCGCTGAGGTCCACCTCGAAGCCCTTAAGCGGCGTGTCGGGATAGCCCTCGGGGCATGCGTACTTGCAGCACGAGGCGAGTGGCTGGAAGTGGACGGGCACGCGTGCGAGCCCGCCGCTGGCAGTCGCTTCGCACACCGTAAGGAAATCGGTGCGCTCATGGTCGAGGAGCGCGAGCAAATTGATGCACTCGGGGTCGCCGAAGCGGGCGTTGAACTCGATGAGCATGACACCCTTGGGCGTGAGCATGTAGCCACCGTAGAGGATGCCACGGTAGAGCTCGCCGAGTTCGCAACGCAGCGCGCGCACGCACGCTCCATTTATTGCGCGCGCTTCATCGAGCGCCTTCTGCGAGAGGAAAGGCAGCAGGTGATCCTCGCACGTGTACGTGCCCATGCCCCCCGTGTTGGGCCCTTGGTCGCCCTCGTACGCGCGCTTGTGGTCCTGCACGGCGGGCATGTGCGAGAGCGTCTCGCCGTCGGTGAAAGAGAGAACCGAAAACTCCTCGCCACGCAGTCGCTCGCACAGCACGAAGTGTGGAAGGCACTCCTCACAGTACGCAAGCGCCTCGTCAATTGAGCTCAGGTGGTCTCCAGCCACCTTGACACCCTTACCGCCGCAGAGCCCATCGGCCTTGACGACGTAATTTCCCTCGCCGAGCTCCTCGAGGTACTCGCGTGCACCATCCATGGACAGGAACTCGCGGAACTTGGGGATGCCTGCGACGCAATGACGCTGCAGAAGCTCAAGTGCCCACCCCTTGCTGCTCTCGATCTGTGCCAAGTGCGCTGATGGGCCCACGACGGGAACCTTAACGGCGCGGAGGGCATCGGACACACCCGCGGCGAGCGGTGCCTCCGGTCCGCAAATCGCGAGCGTTGCACCACGCTGATGGGCAAACAACGTAATTGCTGACACGTCTGTCAACTTGCCCACCATGTAGCCGTCGTCCATGCAGAGGGCGTGGATGCCAGGATTGTTGGCCGACCCAAAGCAGAGCAACGACGGCTTGCGCGGGCTGCGGGCGAGTGCAGATGCGATGGCGTGCTCACGTGCACCCGAGCCGATGACGAGGACCGTCGCGCTCATCGCACGGGCAGATTTTTACCTGTGAACCTTTGTTAGGTTGAACCTTTTCTAGGACACCTGTGTGAATGTCGTAACACGACAGACACGACAACCGGTGCAACGTGCAGTCCGTGTCAACATCAGAAACAGAAAGTTGTACTCTCCATACCAACAGTGGCACCCAGGACCAGGACTCCGCACGGACCAAAGTGTGTGCCTGCATGCGTGCCAGATCGACACTACTGTTCACCACAGCATGCTTGCCGTATGCTCTGGCCTCTGGGGCATTTCGCCACTCTGCGCTCGTGGCCTCTGGTCCTCGCTTCCCTGGACGAGCAAGAGCCCTCGAGTGCTTCTGGAGAGACAGAGACGCCCACACACCCCGTCACTCCTTGCGCTCGGCTCTGCCTGCCCGCTCCTCGAACTCCCGACAGCGTGCAATGGCAGGCCCACCGCGTCCTTCTTGCCCGGTCCGTGCAGGCGGGCTCACGCACCGTGCACCTTGGCGGCATTGTATTGGCCCCACTTCAGCTTGGCACGCTGCTCGGCCTCGATGGGCAGAATGTCCGTCTGCTTGTAGGTCATGCACTTATACGTGTTCTTGAGGTCGCGGCAGAGCTTGGTCATGCCCGGCGGTTCGAGCGACGCGGCGTGATCAGTGCCCTTCCACGTGCGGTCCTTGGTGAAGTGGCGCTCGTTCCACGTCGCCCCCATCGCATACGCGGCGACATCAATAGCAATGCCGAGATGGTGGCCCGAAAAGCCAATCGCCTGGACGCGATGCGAGTACAGGTCGACCAGCGTGCGCAGCTCGAGCATGCACACGTCCTCGAACGGGACTGGGTAGCCCGAGGTGCAGTTGTAGAGGATGAGACGGTTCTTGGCATCGCCCTTGCCCTCCTCCCAGAAGGTCACAATCTTCTCGATCTCCTCTTTGGTCGTCATCCCGGTCGAAATATGCACGTCGCCGGTGTACTCGTCACGCAGCACCTTCTGCATCTCCCAATGCTGGTTCGACGGGCTGCCGACCTTGATCAGGTCCGGGTTGAGCGAGACGATCTCCTTGGCCGAGGTGGTGTCCCAGACGGAGCACGAGTAGCCAAGACCAATCTGATCGCAATGATCCTTGAGCTCGCGGTGCTGGTCGACCGTGAGCTCGAGAAACTCGCGGTGCGCACCGTACGTGTCGCCGTACGAATTGCGCGGGTTGGGGTGCGGCGCCTCATACTGTGCCTTGGTCAGCAACTCCTTCGGGTTGCGCTTCTGGAACTTGCCATAATGGCACCCGGCCTGCTTGGCTAGGGTGAGAAGCTCCTTGGCAATCTCAACGCTACCCATGTGGTTGCAGCCGATCTCGGCCATAATCTTGGGCTCCTTGTATTGGACGACTACTGGAGTGGTCTCATGTCTGGCCACAGAGGGGCGTGCGACGTGTCAGAGTGCAACACTTTAGGGCGGGACGGCTGAAGGCGATCGGCCCCGCTAGGCCAACGCACCGAGCTTTCTTGGCAGCTGACATAGTTCCTGCACGTCAACCGCGGCCGACCAAGAGCGGCTACCGCGCGGCTTCCTAGCGAATCGGAGATCGGGATGCGACGAAGCCGGCACGAAAAAGCTGAAGTTCAGTCCGGGCCCCCTTTGAGGATACGGATGTATGTGCGATCCAATTTGACACATCAAGAAAGTACATGTAAAAAAGTCATCATTCACAGCACATCCTCGTTCCTCGCTCGTTCTCGTCCGCGATCTCAATGCTGACGAGAGCCGCGCATGTGGCGCTGGCTCTCTGCTGCCTCATCCAGCCCGCCGGTGCGCTCGCGTGTTCTGCCCTCATCATTCCCTAAGCCGGGAAACTGTGCTTGTGCAACCGAATACTGCCTCTCAACAAAGCCCCGAGTGTGCAACTGCCTGCTTGTTCCGCAGCTACGACAGCGACGACGGACTCGGCGACGTGGACCGGCCTGATGGGGCTCACTTTTGAGTCGGATGTACCCGTGGAGAGGCGAGCGATGCATTGCCCTTCGGGCTACATCACTGGTCTCCAAGTTCGACACGGGCGTGACAGCAAGGCAGACACGGACATGTATGATTTCAAGCTCAAATGCGGCGGGCGCTGGGGACCATGGTCGGGTATGACGTTCAGCAGCTACAAGGAAGAGAAAGCCCAGGAATGCCCGCTGAAGATGCACATGACCGGCCTTGAGGTCAAGCAGGGACGCAAGGAGATCGGCGATGTCGACACGTACGACTTCAAGCTGCAGTGCTCAGGCGTGTGGCAGCCATACATGGGGCTGACCTTCTCGAATCAGCAGAATCTCGCGAGCAAGGAGTGCCCTCCTGGGACGATGGCCTTTGGATGGCGAGCCTACCGCGGTTTTGTCAAGTGCGCCTCCGCCGCCGCCTTCCTTGCATGCCATCGTCTGATCCCAAGGACGGGATCGCCCTTGACCCTAGCGCTCTCTTGCTCTGCGCAGGCGAGGAGACCGCGACTTCTACGAGTTTGACCTGAACTGCAAGTCGGCGGAGGACGCGGCAGAGGCAGTGCGTCGGTCGCCCAGCCTGCACGATCTTGGGCTGCCCCAGAACGTCTTCGTGTGGTCAACCAAGGACGTGAGCGTGTGGCTCGGAGCGCTGGGGCTGAGCGAGTATGCGGCGGCATTTGTGGAGAACAAGCTCCAGGGTGATGTCATCTTCCTGCTGCTCGAATCGCACCTCCAGGACCTCGGCATGAACAAAATTGGCGACCGGCTCTACTTCATGGAAGTCCTCACACAGCTGCACGACTCGACCAATCGGCTGGCCAAGACGGTTGGGCAGCTCGCGTCCACCCGCTCGCTGCCCAACCTTCAGCGAGCGGGTCTGCCCATCGAGGTGGTCTCGTGGTCGGTCAAAGAGGTGGCTGGTTTCCTGCGTGCGCTTGGCCTAGCCGAGTGGACGGAGGCCTTCCTCAAGCACCGGATCCAGGGCGACGTCATGTTCTCGCTCACTGAGGCGACCCTCGCCGAGATGGGCGTGAAGAGGATTGGCGACCGCCTCTATCTCGTCGACTGCCTGCAGTCTCTCTACGAAGAGCTGACCGCGTGGAAGCAAGCCAAGGAGGCCAGCATCGCTGGCAAGGTGCGTGCCACGGTGCCGGCCCTGCCTGGAGGCACAGGGGCTCCGTCTTCGTCTGGAGGTGCCGCTTATGGCCAAGCGCAGCAGGCAGCAGCAGCTGGTGGCAGAGGGAAGCAGCCGACGGCGCTGTTGCAACAGCTTCTCTCTCAAGGCTACAGCATGCAGGAGGTCCTTGCTCTCGCACAGCAGCGGCCCGAGCTCGTTCCGCAGCTCTTCCGATGATTGGGTACAGAGTAGTGCGCTCCACTTGCGTGCGAGCTCGGTCCACCATACGCGCGTCCGAAAGACCGAATACGCTCGCCCCCCTTCGGGACGCGCGAGGCTGTGGCGCCCGGGAGCGAGTCCCTTTACTCGTAAGCTTTATCTGCGAGGGTGTTTCAAAGACGCGCCCCCGCCCGTTTTCACCACAGCCTGAGCGCGCAGCGCGGCCGCCGCGGGCTCCCGCCGGCGTGCACCCGGCCGTCGACGAGGTGACGCGGAAGCGAAGCCGGAAGCGGCGCCGCTCGGAGGGTACGCGGTACGGGGACTTTACGGGGACCGCCGCTCGCTCGCCGTCGAGCGACGCCCCGTCTCCGATCTCGGCTTCGCGTATGTGTCGGCCCCGCGCTCAGCACGATTAGCTCACGATGATCAAATACGTAGCGACGAGTTGTGAAGCCTTCAACTGGAAACTATTTAGAAACAATTGACTATTGTGTTGGCCAGTTGGCGGTTCGGAACCTGATGACCCAGATGAAATGCATGCGAAAACACTCCACGTTATGCGGACATCCTATGCTGTAGCGCTGGCTTCATTCGTTGCAGCTGTTTGCCTGTTTGCGTTATCTGCAACGATGCAGCCACCAGTTCGTGTCCGCCACCTTGACTCTCTATCGTCAGCTTCTCATGCTGTCGATGCACATCGCGATCAATATCCAACCACGTGGAGTCACATGCAGACGTTTGAGACGCATCTCGACCCGCTTATGAACAGCACCATGACCGCTGCACCACAACCTCCCGAAATATCAGAGCAGACACGTCCTCACGTATCTGTGCCGCCGCACGTGATGCCGTATGTCGTCATCGGCGTGGCCACGTCACCAAAGAATACGGGCCACCGCACCTGGATACGGAACACTTGGATGACCCTGCAAAACGTGCGAGCTGGCACAGTGCATGCCGTCTTTTTGATCGGCCTGCTGACACCTGGAGCAACTGCCCATCCACCAGCAGTGCGGAAGCAGCTGCGTACTGAACGTACGCGTAGTTGATGATAACTCCTTTTTGAGGTCGATTTGAAGCAGCTCACTGCAGATACCAGAGTGTCACAGTGCTACTGACTGTGTGAGAACACTGTGATGCAGACTATGACGAGCTGCAGACTAACACCTCCACGTTCGAATCACGTAAGCCGCGCTCCAGAGAATGCATTTGGCGACATACTGCTCCTCAACGCTCGGGAGACGAAGCCACCCGGCGAAAAGATGATCGGCTTCTTCAGATGGTGCGCCACTGCCTTCGGGTCGAATGGTGCTGCGTCTCCTCGTGGACAAGGCCGGTCGTCTGGGGAGCAAACGCGATACTGCGTGAAGACAGACGATGACACGTACATCCATACGGTGCGGCTCGAGCTCAATCTGCGCGCACTTTGGTCTGGCAAGCCCGACGGCCCCATGGCCGCCACTGTTGATGGCCGAAACACTCCTGGTGAACCAGGGCCTTACCAGTATGCGGGGGCGACGCTGTGGGCCTCATACATTCCAGCCACCTTTGAGGTCTGTGGCCATGGCATGGGCCCGAACATGGCCAACGGAGCCGCAAAGACAGAGAAATGCGCCGAGCGAGGCGCCGTCGGGCCGTTCCCATATGTGGCTGGTACTCTCGAAGTCCTTTCTCTTCCCCTTGCGGAATGGATGGTCGAGCAAGCCAGCGTCAATCAGTTCGTGCAGCGAGCGCACGCGAGGAATCCACACGCATGGAACATTGGCGAGGATACAGTCCTTGGTATGTGGATCCATCAGTCGCCATTTGCGATCACCGCTATGCACTGGGGCTGGGATAAGATACATGACCTTTGCTTCTTGTGCAAGGACAAAGCACAGTTGTGGAAGCCCATCACCGACCAGTCTGTTGTCATCCATATCAAGGGTCACCAGGCTTTCTGGGAGAACTTCGACGCCGTCCACCGCAACTTCTCGCAGCGCTGTCCATCCAAGTGCCTCGACACTGTACTCCCCTTCGACGTGCCCTCGCTCGCCGATCTGTGCAGCCGAAATGAGGCCATCCGCAACGGCTACTCAAAATGCAAACTGGTCCCCTGAGAACTGCTATACCACTTACCTGAGAGTGACGCCGCAACAAGGAAGCATCAAGAGGTGTTACACGCCGACCTAGGGTCCGCCAACGGGGGCACAGTGTCGACGCGCAGGAGCACGCTTGAGTGTTCGCTCGGTCGTCGGTCCGTGTACTCGCGACTGTGTTCGCTCGGTCCGTGCGTTTGTGGTGGGGCTGGGGGGCGGGGTGGCGCGCTTCGCGAGCAACATCCAACAAGTCAGCGAGCAGCTCGAGGCCCGGGATAGGCACCTAACGACCTAAGCGCGCGTTAAGGTAGGGGCGAAGGGGAGCAAGGCCGCAAGAGGCGGGGGGAGCTGGGAGCTCGCGCCAGCTCGCCCACGCCCTGTGCACGCTCGCACCCGCTGCCTCGCCCGGACCCGGGTCGCGCCGGCCGGCGCACGTACGATACACGCGGCGCGCGCGCGCGCGGCTGACGGGACGGAGGGTGCGTGTATGGAGCTTGCACCGGCGCGACCGGGTCGGGCTCGGGGCTGGGGCCGGGCGGCTGTTTTATAGCACCTTCGATGTAACCTACGTGTTCCCGACTTTAAGATCGCACAAATCGGCGCGCGCCGCCGTCCAGGTAACGACGTACGGGCGGAAGCCGCGTCCGGCAGTGGGCACTACTCATCGCGGGCCGGCGTTATCGATACATGCCTACAAGTGGGCACTACTCTTAGTCTGACTACCTCCGTCGTACGCCTCTCGTCGCGCGCTCGGCTGGACACGCGGCCGCGGCCCTTAAGCCTTAAGCCCCTCTGCGTGCACACGAGCTGTCACGTTAGCGCACTTCCGTCCAGTCCTTTTTCCAGACTGCCACCGAATCTAACCGTGTGGCTCCGAAGCAAACAGTTGCGCCGGCCGGTTTCCGCATCAGCGTCTTAGCAGTGTGGCGTTAATGTCCACATTGAGGCAGTGCGTGGCATGCAAGACGAGCTCACCATTACGCGCAAGAGGCCGATTGCATAACGGGCAGCAGCAAGGACAGCTGCGCAAGTGAAGTGGCACCCAGTCGGCAACGGACTGGGTGCAGACGCAGTGCGAAGGCTCGGGCATGACTGGAGCCGTCCGTGGTTGCACCGGCGGTGGGGCGGCAATGCTTGGCGCTTTACCTTGAGCGTGTCCTGAGGGAACACTACGCGGCGCCACGAATCGTGGCTTCTTGCCGCCGCCGCGTCCAGCATCCAGGGCTGATGGGCGGCCACGGGCCGAGGCTGCAGAGCGGCCTGGCGGCTCATCAACGCGGTCCGCAGCCGCCATGGCCACCTCATTCGACGTGCGCGGCTTCTTGAAGCCGCTAATCTTGCCAGGAGGGAGCGATGGGTTTCTGCGCTGTAGCCCGCCTGTCACGGCGGTGTTGACTGTAGCTGTACCCGCTCCTGCAGGCGCGGCCGCTCCTGCGCCCGCGCCTGTTTCTGCACTCGCGCCAGCTCCGAAAACCGTGTTCGATCCCGAAGCGAGAGCGGGAGCCGTGCCGGCGGCTGCCTTGCTGCCAGCCGCGGCGGCAACTCCGACTATCGTGCCGTTCGCAGTCTGAAATGCCTTGAGCGCAGACCGGCCCAAGTTTGTGGCGGCAGGCGCCCCAGGGCGTGCTGCAGTTCCGCGTCGTGGCGGTAACGCCCCGGCGATGGCATCAGCGCCGTCGTTGGCGTCGGCGCCGTCAGGAGAGCTGAGCAGCATCGCTCGCATACGGGCGACCGCCGCTGGGTCAGTGGCGACTGCGACGCCTTTCCCAGTGAGGAACCCGATTGTCGCAGGAAGCCGCGCGGGTGCAGCACCCGCTGCGCTGGCCGCCGCATGGCGTCGTGGCGGTAACGTCCCGGCGATGGCATCAGCGCCGTCGTTGGCGTCAGTGCCGTCAGGAGAGCTGAGCAGCATCGCTCGCATACGGGCGACCGCCGCTGGGTCGGTGGCGACTGCGACGCCTTTCCCAGTGAGGAACCCGATCGTCGCAGGGAGCCGCGCGGGTGCAGCAACCGCCGCGCTGGCCGCCGCGTGGGATGATTCAAGTGGAGGAGGTCCGAAGGGCGCTCGCAACCCCGAGCTGTCAATGCATGAAGCCCGCAAAGCGATGGGTGACGGAACAGAGCCCGAGCCGCCAGCTCCGCCCTCTGTCGGCGGTCCTCGCTCCACGAGCGGGGAGCTCGCGAACAACGCAGCCGCACGCGCGCGCGCGTCGGCACTCACCACCACCGTAGCGCCCTTGCCGGTCTTGAACATGCCCGGAGGGGGGAGACGGAGGGGAAAGTGGTGAGCGAAGAAGCCATTCTCAAGCCTTTTCTGGTGTGAAGGCTGACCTTCGCGAACGATCCAAGTTGTGTAGGTCTGGGGCGGAAGTCTGCCCCACTTTTCCTTTCGCCGCCCAAGTTCTCGAGGCCGCTTTTCTCTTCGGAACGCCAAAATGGCGATCAGCTTCATCACCTTCGTGCTGGCGAGCACGCTGTCCCTGGAGACGGCGGCGCCTGAATCGCATGCGCCCCGGCAGCTCGCTTCGGTCGGCTGCGACAACTGCTGCTTCAGAAACGACTGCAGTGTCGCCTTTTCGCAGACGACGCCGGGCGTGTGCTGTGGAGCGCATCCTTACAGCGTGCGCCGACAGACGGGCTGCTGCCCGATGGGCGCCTCGTGCGTCGCGTGCGGAAACATCTGGAAGTGCACGCAAGCATCGTACGTCTCGCGCTCAGGCAAGTGTAGCATCTGTCGCGACGACCAGTTGCGCGAGTGCATGTACAACCCGTCGTACGACCATTACCATTCCTCCTCGTCCTTCTCGTCGATGCTGCTCTTGTTGATCATCATGTGCGCACTGCTGGCCTGCTTATCATATGGGCAACGGGACGAGCCGGACTTTGTCGTCGTCCAGGGCGGCATCCCCGGCCAGTACGTGCAGGGCCCTGGTGGGCAGACTGTCATCGTCCAGGGAGGATGTACGCGCTCCGCCCTTGCCCAATTAACCACCGGCCCTCTTCTCGATCTCCTGCAGATTGCCGCCCCATACTGAGCGCTGCTCTCACCCTTCGCGTCGCAGATGGCGGCGGTTACGGCTACGGCGGCGGTGCTGGACTTGCGACTGGCGCCGCGGCAGGCTTTGTCGGTGGCATGATGGTTGGCGAAGCCCTCGACCATGGGGGCTACGGTGGCGGCTACGGTGGCGGCTACGGTGGCGGCTACGGTGGCGGTGCGCGTGCCCACCCTTGCACTCGAGCGCCCCCCATTATTCCTTCTGGCGCACGACCCTCGGCCGCTAACGTACCTTCCCTGTGCGCACATCTCTTCCGTCACAGACATGGGAGGTGGCGATTCTGGCTTCGGGGCCGATCAGTGAGCATCGGCCGTGCAATCGGCTTGCGAACGTCCCGATCGCTGGCGCCGTCGCCTCTCTCGGTGTACGCGTGCAAAGGCATCCTACTGCAAGCCTGCAAGGCACCTTCGTCGGCGATGTACCTTCGTCGGCGGTGTCCCTGCGCCATAGGCGTGCCATTCGTTGTGGTAGACCGAACCAAGCATGTGCGTCTTCGGCTATCCCACGCCCTTTTCAGAAAGTGGCGGGCGTGGTGTTCGAATTGAGCGTCTCCATTTGGCGCGGTGTGGCATGCAGCGGTCAGCGCCGGCCGCCGCGCACTGCTCGTCCCGTCGTCGCCCCCGCCGCTGCGCCACGCCCCGGGTCCCAGCCTTGAGCCTGCATCAGCCGAATCACGGAGAGCATGCGTAGCGCAGTCGCGTTCGCTATTTTGTGTCCCAGTAGGTCGTGTCGCTGTGATACTGCAGATACGCGGTGTCACGCTAATGAAAATGATAATTATCCGGGACGCGCCCCCGCCCCGGTGTCCCCGAAGCCGGGCCCCGCGCGCGCGGGATACCGCCGCACGCCCCGCTTTACGAATGCTCACCCATTAGGGTTTGTGGGGTCCCATGATTTCGCAGGTGGGGGTGTGAAATCACAGGAACCTATGAATTCACACCTACCTGTGATTTCACACACTTC
>Ga0164295_10004122_pt1 | contig 11576 bp, 13 predicted proteins | sample GEODES006metaG_FD_111798 | JGI IMG/M metagenome (GOLD analysis project Ga0164295, IMG submission 111798) | Oligotrophic lake water microbial communities from Sparkling Lake, Wisconsin, USA - GEODES006 metaG | ecosystem: Environmental > Aquatic > Freshwater > Lake | place: USA: Sparkling Lake...
GAACCCCACCCCAATCGCTTCATTACCCATGGCAAATTGGCAGCGCCCCAGCCTGGAAACCCTCTTGAACACAGCAGATTGGCCAAGAGTTGAGTGGCTCACCAACCACGCCGATGCCGACGGCGACATGGTGTTGGATTTGTTGTCCATCGGGTCCAAAGGCCGTCGACCCTTGCGCGGATTGATAGTGGCTGCTACCGGCGCAGGCACTGTCAGTATTGGACTTGAAGAGGCGCTAATGAAAGCCCAGGCCGCAGGCGTGGTGGTTTGGGTCAGCAGCCGATGTGTTTGGGGGAAAGCGCAGTTTTACGAGCCCAAACCTTGGGGTCAGGCCACGCCATTGAACCCGGCCAAAGCCATGGTGGCGCTTCGGATCATGTTGCTGGCCGAGGCGCGTTCAGTTGAATGAAGCCCACCCAGAGCCTGCATGGTCACCCCGCTGAGGGGGAAAGCAAAACCTAGGAAGCCAAGGCCAGCAAGGCGCGTGACTTGATTTCTTCAACGCTCCCTTGGCCGCTGATGGCGCGGTATTTGGGCGCTGTCGCGGGGTCGGATTGGGCCCATTGGGCGTAGTAATCGACCAAGGGGCGGGTTTGCGCGCTGTAAACCTCGAGGCGTTTGTTCACTGTCTCTTCTTTGTCATCGTCGCGTTGAATAAGCGGTTCGCCGGTCAAATCGTCGATGCCTGCGACCTTGGGAGGGTTGAATTTCACATGGTAGGTACGGCCACTGGCCACGTGGGCGCGACGCCCGCTCATGCGCTCGATGATGGCCTCGAATGGCACGTCAATCTCCAGCACGCAGTCGAGCTGGACACCGGCCTCTTTCATTGCATTGGCTTGCGGAATCGTGCGGGGAAAGCCGTCGAACAAAAAGCCATTGGCGCAGTCAGGGTGAGTGATACGTTCTTTGACCAGGCCAATGATGATGTCATCGCCGACCAAGCCACCCGCGTCCATGACTTGTTTGGCCGCCAAGCCCATTTCAGTGCCGGCTTTGACAGCGGCGCGCAGCATGTCGCCCGTTGAAATTTGGGGGATGCCGTATTCCTTGCAAATGAAAGTGGCTTGGGTGCCTTTGCCGGCACCGGGTGCGCCCAACAGAATCAGTCTCATTGTCGTCCTTGGTGGTTCAGCCCCGTCTTGGCGGGATGTTTTTTTTCAGTGGTGCCGAGAATAGCATGCGGTCTTGATGCCTTAGGGGCGAGTCGAAGCCTGAAGCAGCGACCGCACCCTTGCCAAATCTTCAGGGGTGTCGACGCCTGCTGGGCTGACGTGGTCTGACACATGCACGGCTATGTGATGACCGTGCCAGATGGCCCGCAACTGCTCTAAAGATTCGGCCAATTCGGTAGGTGCTGGCGACAGCTTTGGAAAGGTTTTCAAAAATCCGACACGGTACGCATACAAACCGACGTGACGCAGCACAGGGTAGGGCGGAAGCGCGTCAGTTTCGCCATCACGCCAAAACGGAATGCTGGCGCGGCTGAAATAACTGGCGCGGTGCTCAGCGTTCAACACCACCTTGACAACATGCGGGCTGCGCCAATCGGCGGCGTTGTCGATGGCGTGGGCCAAGGTGCTCATGCTGCAATCTGGGGAGCGGGCCAGCAATCCTGCCACGTCATTGATGAGTCCGGGATCGATCAGTGGTTCGTCGCCCTGCACGTTCACCACAATGGTGTCGTCGTCCAAGCCGAGTAAGCTGGTGGCTTCGGCCAGGCGATCGCTGCCGCTGACATGGTCGATGCGGGTCAAAAGAGCTTGCACGGCATGCGTTTGGCAGGCTTTCACGATGCGGGGGTCATCAGCCGCAACCACAACCTGTGACGCCTCAGACTGCCCGGCACGCTGGGCCACCCGAACCACCATCGGCAGTCCGTCCAAGTCGGCCAGCGGTTTGTTGGGGAGTCGGGTGGAAGCCAGCCGCGCTGGAATCAGCACGACAAAAGGGGGGTGCGCCATTCAGCGTTCCACTTCCTCATCGGTGAGGGTGCGGGCCTCGACTTCCAGCAGCACCGGAATACCGTCGCGTATGGGATAGGCCAAACGCGCGCTGCGTGACACCAATTCGTTCATCTCTGGGCGGTAAATGAGCGAGCCTTTGGTCACGGGGCAGACCAGCAATTCAAGGAGTTTTTTATCCATGGCGGGATGATAGTCTTTGTACATCTTGCGCGAGTTGGTTCAGCAAGGCATCGGGCAATTGGCAGTCCAGCGGCACCGCCCATGCTTGTGGGAAATGCGGCCACAGCTTGACGGCGTCTTTTTCGGTGCACAGCAGTTGTTCAGGCCGGGTGGATTGCCATTGGTTCAATGGCGCGTGGTCGGGCAAGGCGTGCGTGGCGGCCAAGGTCAAACCCTGGGCTTGCAGCGCTTGGAAAAACAACTCGGGCTGGGCAATCGCTGCCAAGGCTTGCACGGCTTGCCCTTGAAAGCTGTCGAGCGTTCGGGTCTGGCCTTTGCCGTTCACGGCCTGCGCCGACAGTTGCCGTGAGGCTGCATGGCTGTTCTCGAAAGCATGCAAACCTGTGTGCACCAAGTACTGTCGGGTTGGGCTGCGCGGGTGGCGAGGCCAAGGCTCGCGCAGCGGCCCAGCCGGCAGCAACCAGCCGTTACCCAAAGCGCGGTCGTCAAACACACACAAGGCGATGTCGTGCTGCATGGCATGGTGTTGCAAGCCGTCATCGCTGATGATGAGTTGCGTGCGGGGGTAGGCCTGCAGCAAGGCTTGGGCGGCCAAGGCACGTTGTCGACCCACGAAGACAGGAATTTTGCAGCGCTGCTTGACCAGGACGGCTTCATCGCCGACTTGATCTGCGGCACTGTCTCGCTGCACCTCCTGAACCCGCCGGTTGTCCACGCCATGACCACGGGTGATCACCCCCACCTGCCAGCCCCGTCGCTGGAAATAATCCGCCAAGTGCACAACGATGGGGGTTTTGCCGGTGCCGCCAACCACCACATTGCCCACCACCAAAACAGGCACAGGCAGGCGAATGCTGGCACGCCAACCGAAAAGGTAACTTTGATCATTCAGGAATAACCAAGCGCGACTCAAGAGGGTCAGCGGCCACAGCAACCGGGTCAACCAGCCTTTGGTTTGCCAGGACTGGCGCAGCAAGTGGGCAGTGGGGTGCATGGGTCAGGCGTGGTCAGTCAATGAATCGATGGGTATCACGGCATGGACTCGGTGCCTCAAGGCAGGGTTGTCGTCTGACTGCGGGTTTGCGCCGAAAAGGTGATTTGTTGCAAGCCGCTGCTTTGAGCGGCTTCCAGCACCAACATCACGGATTGGTGACTGGCCCGCGCATCGGCGCTGATAACCACCAACGGGTTACTCACCTCTTTCGCGGCCAATGCCAAGGCTTGCGCCAAGGCGGCAACGCTGGCGGGCACCACCGTTTTTTGCACCAGGAATTGACCATCACTGCTGACATTGATGCGAATCTCATGCGGGCGTTCTTGTTGTGGCGTGGTGTCGGCTTGCGGCAAACGCAAGTCGAGTTGGGTCAATCGGCCATAGGTCGTGGTCATCATTAAAAAGATGAGCACCACCAACAACACATCAATAAACGGAATCAGGTTGATCTCGGGTTCGGTGGATATGCGGCGCGCAAATCGCATGGTCAAACGCTCTGACGAGATTTGAAGAAATGCCGGACCAAGCGCTCGCTGTTGATCTCCAACTCCAGCACAAAATGGTCAACCCGAGCGCGGAAAAAGCGCCAAGCCACCAGGCTCGGGATGGCAATCACCAAACCAAACGCGGTGTTGTAGAGGGCCACAGAAATGCCATGGGCCAATTGCGCGGGGTTGCCGCTACCTGGGGCTTGTGAACCAAAAATCTCAATCATGCCCACCACGGTGCCAAACAAGCCCAGCAAGGGGGCCGCCGACGCAATCGAACCCAGCGCGCTCAAGTAGCGTTCGAGTTGGGCGGCCACGCGACGACCGGCTGCCTCCACTTGGGCGCGGACTTCGGCCTCGCTGGAAGAAGCTTGTTGCATCGCGGTTAATCCGGCACCAATGATTTCTCCCAAAGCTGAATGGGCCTTGAGCTTTTCAATGGAATCCGCCTTTGGAATCTGTCGCTGCGACAAGACCAACACCTCGTCGAGCAATTGGTCAGGGATCACCAAGTGTTGGCGCAGCTTGTAAAAGCGCTCAAAGATGATGGCCATGGCCGCAACGGAACAGGCCAGCAGCGGCCAAATCGGCCAACCAGCCGCTTGTATGATCCCTAGCAATATCTTCTCCTGTCAGATTGGATGGGGATTATGGCCCAGCGGACTGTTTTCACCCCCCCCAGCAAACCCCCATGAACACCGAGTCCACCTCCTCATTGTCGAGCCATGTTTGGACCGTCAGCGGTTTGTGCCACGCCATCAGCGACACCTTGAAGTCGCGCTTTAATCCGGTTTCGGTGCAAGGCGAACTGTCCAGCTTCACGCGGGCCGCCAGTGGACACTGCTATTTCTCCTTGAAAGACGATGCAGGACAAATGCGCTGTGCCATGTTTCGCCGCTCGGCCGAGTATCTGAACTTTGTGCCGCGCGAAGGTGATTTGGTCGAGGTGCAAGGTCGGGTCGGTTTGTACGAGCCGCGCGGGGAATTGCAATTGGTCGTGGAAGCCATGCGACCCGCCGGTGCCGGCCAACTGCACGAAGCATTCTTGCGGCTCAAAGCCAAGCTTGAGGCCGAGGGTTTGTTTGACACCAAGCGCAAGCGCCCCATTGCGCAACGTCCGCGTGCCATAGGCGTGGTCACATCCTTGGGTGCGGCCGCCTTGCATGATGTCGTCACCGCCTTAAAGCGACGCGTGCCGCATATTCCTGTGCGCATCGCCCCCAGTTTGGTGCAAGGTGCCGATGCCCCAGCGCAATTGGTGGCGGCCTTACAAGCCCTGCAAACCTTGCCAGATGTGCAAGTGATTTTGTTGGTGCGGGGCGGTGGTTCTTTGGAAGATCTTTGGGCCTTCAACGATGAAGCTTTGGCCCGGGCCGTGGTGGCTTGCCATGTGCCTGTCATCTGTGGTGTGGGCCATGAAACCGATTTCACCATCGCCGATTTTTGCGCCGACTTACGAGCACCCACGCCCACCGCCGCTGCCGAGTTGTGCGCGACTGAGCGCGCTTTGGATCTGCGTCTCTTGCAACAACTGCAAGACCCTCTCACGCAAGCCGTCCACAATCACTTGGACCAGGCCGCCCAACTGCTGGACCGCATCGAACGACACTTGGGGCGACCCTCGGGGTGGCTGCACCTGCAGCAGACAGCTTGCACGCACTTGTTCAACCGTTTGGGGCGTGGTGTCACCCAAAGCCTCAACCGCAAGTGGCTTAAGCTGCAACCCTTGGGTCCGCGATTTGAACGTTCGGCGACGGATATGCCCAAACTTCAACACCAACGGCTGGACACTTTGCAAGCTTTGCTGGGGTCCTTGGACCCGGCGCTGGTGTTAAAGCGCGGCTACGCTTGGCTGCAAAACGAGGAAGGTCGGGCGCTCAGTTCGGTCAACGATTTGTCACCGGGCCAATCAGTCCAAGCCAAGTTGACCGATGGCGAAGTCTGGATGAAGGTGCAACCAGAAGCAAAAACCTGAGGGTTGGCAAGGGTTGGGGACAGTGCGCTCTTGTACCAAAGGGATGGCGCTTTGGGAGGAGGCCTTGTCAGTTTTTAAACAAGGGGCCCTTGAGTTTGAAGCCTTTTTTGATGTTCTTTTTGGCAAACCAGCCTTGGTTCATCTCCAAGACAAAACGCACTGGTTTGTCCGAGCAATGAGACTCGGTGCTTTGCGGCTTCATGTCGGCCAAATTCACGATCGTGCCATCTTCATCCACAAACGCAGCGGTGAGTGGCAACAAGGTGTTTTTCATCCAAAAACACTGCTTTTGAGCTTGCTCGAAAACAAACACCATGCCCTCGTGGGTGGCCATCTCTGACCTGAACATCAGGCCAATTTCGCGTTGTGCGGGGGTGGCTGCCACTTGTGCATCGATTTGGAACATGCCGGCTTGCAAAACCACGCGGGGCAGGTTGGTTTGGGCCTGTTGGGACCACGATGAGAAGGACAAGCCAACGAGCCAGATGCTGATTAAAAAACGGGTCATGGTTGGGTCAGGGTCGATGGTTAGAATGAAAACAAAGGGGTATACAAAGCCTCATCCTTACTTCTACTGGAGATTCTCACTTGTACAAGCATATCAAGGTACCCGCCCAGGGCCACAAAATTACCGTCAATAAAGACATGTCGTTGACCGTACCTGATCAGCCCATTATTCCTTACATCGAGGGTGATGGCACCGGCTTGGACATCACGCCCGTCATGTTGAAAGTGGTTGATGCAGCGGTGGCCAAAGCCTACGGCGGAAAGCGTCAAATCCATTGGATGGAAGTTTTTGCAGGCGAAAAGTCCACCCAAATTTACGGCCCAGACGTATGGTTGCCTGAAGAAACTTTGGCTGCGCTGAAAGAGTATGTGGTGTCGATCAAAGGTCCGCTCACCACCCCCGTGGGTGGGGGGATTCGTTCCTTGAACGTGGCATTGCGACAAGAACTCGATTTGTACGTTTGCTTGCGCCCCGTGCAGTATTTCAAAGGCGTGCCTTCTCCATTGAAAGAACCCGAAAAAACCAACATGGTGATCTTCCGTGAAAATTCAGAAGACATCTACGCTGGTATCGAATACGAGGCTGAAAGCGATAAGGCCAAGAAGCTCATCAAGTTCTTGATTGAAGAAATGGGTGTCACCAAAATCCGTTTCCCCAATACTTCCGGCATTGGTATCAAGCCCGTGTCGCGCGAAGGAACAGAGCGCTTGGTGCGCAAGGCCATTCAATACGCCATCGACAACGACAAGCCCAACGTCACCATCGTGCACAAGGGCAACATCATGAAATACACCGAAGGTGGTTTCCGCGATTGGGCTTATGGTTTGGCCCAGAAAGAATTTGGCGCGCAACTCATCGATGGTGGACCATGGTGCAAGTTCAACAACCCCCGGACCGGCAAAGAAATCATCGTCAAAGACAGCATTGCCGATGCGTTCTTGCAACAAATTTTGTTGCGCCCTGCCGAGTACAGCGTGATTGCAACCTTGAATTTAAATGGCGACTATGTATCTGATGCATTGGCCGCGCAAGTAGGCGGTATTGGCATCGCGCCGGGTGCCAATTTGTCTGATTCCGTGGCCTGCTTTGAAGCCACCCACGGCACGGCCCCCAAGTACGCTGGTAAAGATTACGTGAACCCGGGTTCTGAAATCTTGTCAGCCGAAATGATGCTGCGCCACATGGGTTGGACTGAAGCAGCCGACCTGATCATTTTATCCATGGAGAAGTCCATCCTCAGCCGCAAAGTCACCTATGACTTTGCCCGACTGATGGACGGTGCCACGCAAGTGAGTTGTTCTGGTTTTGGTCAGGTGATGATCGAGAACATGTAAGGCCGCCACTTTGCTGGGTGCTTAAGCGCCTTGGGCGGCCAAGTTGGCTCGAAATTGCGGGGTTCTCAAACGAGAACCCCGTTGTTTTTGCTGATCTGCGTCGCCTGTATCAAGCGCTGGTGCGGCGATAACGCGAATGTTTTTGGCCATCCACCCCCGCGGCCCCTCCATGAGTTCATAGGTGACACTGGCGCCTTGTTGCAGGGTTTTGAATCCCGTCATCTCTACTTCGCTGAAATGCGCAAAAACATCCTGATCCAAATCTGATGATTCGATAAAGCCAAATCCCTTGTGGTTGTTGAACCATTTCACAATTCCGTATGCCATAGACCGCTCTCCATTTGTAAAAAAATAATACTTTTAAATGTAAAAAGAAACTTTATAAATTAAAATACATATCAATATTTTTGTAAAGTACTATTTAATTACTTGTTTATTTAAGTTATCCTGACAATGTGCTCTCTGAAGTCACATTCAGGAACTGCTCGATAGAATGACTGCATGCCCAGTAAATCCAACCAGCCCGTTGTCTCGCCAACCCAGATTTCCGATGGTGATTCAGTTGTTTTGGAGCGTCGCACCCAGCGGACCCAGCCGCCGCAGATGTACCAAGTGGTCATGCTCAATGATGACTTCACCCCCATGGAGTTCGTGGTTCGGGTTTTGCAGGAGTTTTTCAGCAAAGACCGCGAAGCGGCCACCCAAATCATGTTGAAGATCCACCTGGACGGCAAAGGCGTTTGCGGCGTTTACTCCAAAGATGTCGCCGCCACCAAGGTCGACCAAGTGCAAGATGCAGCCCACGAAGCCGGACATCCCCTGCAATGTTTGAGCGAGCCCGTTGAATAAATCCCCATCGTTTCCATATACAGTTGACCCTAAGCACGCCCCAAGGAAGAAATCATGATTGCCCAAGAACTTGAAGTCAGCTTGCACATGGCCTTTGTCGAGGCCAGACAGCAGCGTCATGAATTCATTACCGTTGAACACCTGTTGTTGGCTTTGCTGGACAACCCCAGTGCGGCCGAAGTATTGCGCGCTTGCTCAGCCAATATTGATGATTTGCGTAAATCTTTGTCAAATTTCATCAAAGACAACACCCCCCAAGTGGCTGGCAGCGACGAAGTCGACACCCAACCAACCCTTGGTTTCCAACGCGTCATTCAGCGCGCCATCATGCATGTCCAGTCAACGGGCAACGGCAAGAAGGAAGTCACGGGTGCCAATGTGCTCGTGGCCATTTTTGGTGAAAAAGATTCGCACGCTGTGTATTACCTCCACCAACAAGGGGTCACCCGCTTGGATGTGGTGAATTACATCGCACACGGTATCAAAAAGAGCGACCCGCAAGAGCCTGCAAAGAGCAACGAGTCCGCCGCGCCTGAGAACGAAGAGGCTGCTGAAAAGTCTGAGAAAGCCTCCCCCCTTGAGCAGTTCACCCAAAACCTGAACCAACTGGCCAAGGACGGCAAGATTGATCCGCTGATCGGTCGCGAATATGAGGTGGAGCGCACCATTCAAATCCTGTGCCGTCGTCGCAAAAACAACCCGCTCTTGGTGGGCGAAGCCGGCGTGGGTAAGACAGCCATTGCCGAAGGCTTGGCTTGGCGCATCACACAAAAAGATGTTCCTGAAATTCTGTCCGAAGCCGTGGTGTATTCCTTGGATATGGGCGCATTGCTGGCCGGCACCAAGTACCGCGGCGACTTCGAACAACGCTTGAAAGGCGTCCTGAAGTCCTTGAAAGACAAGCCCAATGCGGTCTTGTTCATCGATGAGATTCACACCTTGATCGGGGCTGGTGCAGCCTCTGGCGGCACCTTGGACGCTTCCAACTTGCTCAAGCCAGCTTTGTCCAGCGGCCAACTCAAGTGCATTGGCGCCACCACCTTCACCGAGTACCGCGGCATTTTTGAGAAAGACGCGGCCTTGAGCCGTCGCTTCCAAAAAGTCGATGTGGTCGAGCCCACCATCGAACAAACCGTGGATATTTTGAAAGGCTTGAAATCACGCTTTGAGGAACATCACAGTGTGAAATACGCCGTGGCTGCCTTGCAAGCGGCTGCAGAGCTGAGTGCCAAGTACATCAATGACCGCCATTTGCCCGACAAGGCGATTGACGTTATCGACGAGGCGGGTGCTGCCCAGCGCATTTTGCCGGCCTCCAAGCGCAAGAAAACCATCAGCAAGTCAGAAATTGAAGACATCGTCGCCAAGATCGCGCGTATTCCGCCTGCCAGTGTGTCCAATGATGACCGAGGTAAATTGCAAACCTTGGAACGCGACTTGAAGAGCGTCGTTTTTGGTCAAGACAAGGCATTGGAAGTGCTGGCGTCTGCGGTCAAGATGGCGCGTTCTGGCTTGGGTAAAGCCGACAAACCGATTGGTGCTTTCTTGTTCAGTGGCCCCACAGGTGTGGGTAAAACCGAAGCCGCCAAGCAATTGGCATACATCTTGGGCATTGACTTGCTACGCTTTGACATGTCGGAGTACATGGAACGTCATGCCGTAAGCCGCCTGATTGGGGCACCTCCCGGTTACGTGGGTTTTGACCAAGGTGGCTTGTTGACCGAGGCCGTTACCAAAAAACCGCATTCCGTGTTGCTCTTGGATGAAATAGAAAAAGCCCACCCCGATATCTTCAACGTCTTGTTGCAGGTGATGGATCACGGCACCCTCACTGACAACAACGGTCGCAAAGCCGACTTCCGCAATGTGATCATCATCATGACCACGAATGCAGGCGCAGAGACCATGAACAAGTCCACCATTGGCTTCACAAATGCGCGGGAACCCGGCGATGAATTGGCCGACATCAAACGACTCTTCACCCCTGAATTCCGCAACCGTTTGGATGCCACTGTCAGCTTCAAACCACTTGATGAAGTGGTCATCATGCGCGTGGTTGACAAATTTTTGCTGCAACTCGAAACCCAACTGGCGGAGAAGAAAGTCGAAGTCACTTTCACAGACGATTTGCGCAAGCATTTGGCCAAAAAAGGTTTCGACCCCCTCATGGGTGCGCGTCCGATGCAGCGGCTCATTCAAGACACGATTCGCAAAGCTTTGGCCGACGAACTCTTGTTTGGCCGACTGACAGAAGGCGGGCGTTTGACGGTCAGCTTGGATGACAAAGAAGAAGTTCAACTCGACATCCAACCCTTGCCGAAAAAAGAGTCTCGCGCCTCGAAGTCGGAACCCGCTGAACCCGAAGAAGCCGAGGCCAGTTGATCGTGGCTGGACACAGCAAATGGGCAAATATCCAGCACCGCAAAGGTCGCCAGGATGAAAAAAGAGGCAAGATTTGGACGCGGGTCATTCGAGAAATCATGGTGGCTGCGCGCTTAGGTGGTGGTGACTTGGATACCAACCCGCGCTTGCGCATGGCGGTTGAAAAAGCCAAGGCGGTCAATATGCCCGCTGACACCATCAAGCGCAATATCGACAAAGCCACTGGCAACTTGGAGGGCGTTCAATACGAAGAAATTCGTTATGAAGGCTATGGCATTGGTGGTGTTGCCGTCATGGTGGACACCATGACCGATAACAAAGTGCGCACTGTGGCCGAAGTTCGTCATGCCCTCAGCAAACACGGTGGCAACATGGGCACGGAAGGCTCGGTGGCTTTTCAATTCAAGCACTGCGGACAACTGATTTTGGCGCCCGGGACGTCTGAGGACAAAGTCATGGAAGTGGCCTTAGAAGCCGGTGCGGAAGATGTCTTGATCGATGAAGAAGGGGCGATTGAAGTACTGACGCAGCCTCAAGATTTTGAGGTGGTGAAAGCGGCTTTGGATCAAGCTGGCCTGACAGCAGGCATGGCCGAAGTCACCTATCGCGCGGAAAACACCATCGAGTTGAGCGAAGAAGACCAGATCAAAATGCAAAAGATTTTGGATGCGTTGGAAGATCTTGATGATGTGCAAGAGGTCTATCACAACGCCGCACTATGAAAATTTTGGTTATTGGCGCTGGCGGCCGTGAACATGCGCTGGCTTGGAAGCTAACTCAATCAGAACAAGTGCAAATGGTTTATGTGGCGCCGGGCAATGCCGGTGTGGTTCGCGATAAAAATCTCCAATTGCTGGGTATTTCTGACGTTATTGGTCTGCGTGAATGGGCGCAACAAA
>Ga0164295_10004123_pt1 | contig 11575 bp, 8 predicted proteins | sample GEODES006metaG_FD_111798 | JGI IMG/M metagenome (GOLD analysis project Ga0164295, IMG submission 111798) | Oligotrophic lake water microbial communities from Sparkling Lake, Wisconsin, USA - GEODES006 metaG | ecosystem: Environmental > Aquatic > Freshwater > Lake | place: USA: Sparkling Lake...
AGAATCTTTAATCAGCGCCAAAAATCACACAGCAGGCGGCGAGCGCGAGGATCGGCACGCAGAAGAAAAGAACGCGCAGCACTTCAATGAGCTTGCGCGAATGCTGCGGGTAGTCGTCCGGGCAGTGACGAATTTCGAAATCGGTGAGCAAGCCGGCGACTGCATCCTCCTGCCTGACGTACCAGCTACGCGCCCATTTCTCGATGCCGTATGAGTTATTGGCGTCATAGCTCGCGACGAGATAATAGATCGGCTCGGTGCCATACATCTCCGGGTCGAGGTTGGCGATGGGTAGCCTCGCATAGTAGCTGAGCAGCGGCTGGTTGAAGACCTCCGCGACGGTCGAGATGAAGGTGAAGGCGAGCGAATTCATCACCGCATCGAATCCAGAGGTGCAGGCGCACGTGATGCAGCATGAGACGGCCACGATGGACGAACCTAATCCAAATTGGATGAGTGGGATCGCAATTACCCACCATTTGCTGTCGCCCTTCTCGCCCTTGAGCGGCTTGAACCACGTGTTGAAGTCACGAAAGCGCAGCAGGCGCTCGACCGCCGCAAAGTCGACGAAGTAGACATGAACGACCACCCACACGCAGCACACCAGCTGCAGCAGGGTCAGCACGAAGGGCAAGCCTTGGCCCGGCTGTCGCCGCGCGAGGACGCCGAAGACGTTCTCGTAGAAGAAGGTCTCGCGCTCCAGCCTTCGAAATTCGACCGCACCCGCGGTGCTCGATCCATCTGTCGCTCTGGGGAGCGGCAGAGAGAAAGCCACGTCGAGACCGATGCAGACCTCGAGCGCTGCGCTGCTCAGGGTTGTGCCGGAGGAGAACGAGGGCGGCGTGCAGTCGCTGCCCTCCGATGGTAGACACTGATGAGCCAGGGTCGCGGCGGCGAAAGTCCCAGTGGGCGTAGCGGCGGCTGTAAGCCTGCTGCCGGCGAGCACCTCGAGCCATTTGATGGCCACCGCGCTCGGTCGTAGGCAGTCGACAAACAGAGTCTCCGAATCGACGACAGGCGGGAAGAAGAAGACAAGCGAGGCGAGCGCAAAGGTTTGCGAGGCGACAATGAAGAGCACATAACCCCAGAGCAGAAGCATCTGTGGGTTTGTCCTCGGCGACAACGAGTACATGTCAACAGTCGCGTTGGATGCCAGAACAAACGCCGTCGCATACACATCGCGCGTGAGCTCTAGCTCCTCTGTTCCACGCGGTGGCAGGGGGTGCGGTTTGGCAGGGTCCATGTCTTCCGTGGTAGACTGCGACACCCCCACCTCAGCTTCTGGGCTTTCGCTTCCCGCCGTCATTGCGCGCGTGACGAAGGTGGGGCTCACCGGGACTGCTTGCTTAACCTCACCAATGCTGGAGGTTTCCATATTGAGGAAGCTAAGGAGGACTTTGGGCGGCGAGTCTCCCGCCAACGTGGCTACGTTTTGAAGGTATGCGTTCAGCTCGGCTGCCCGCTTAACTCGACTCTTCGTGCTTCGCAGCAACACACTCTTGGCGACCGGGAACACTTCCGGTAGGCCAAGCTGTAGCCTCCCGACATCTATGAGGAATCGCAAATCCCGATGTAACGCGAGGAATGCCGAGAAACGCTGACGCGAGGTCACCTGGCCGCCATCGGGTGTCGTCGTGATGATCAAGAACTCGACGTGGCCACCGTCGGCTAGCGCATGGCCACACACCACGGGTCGAAGAGCCATGATGTTTGATGACGTGAATAATCAGATAGATGTTCCGGTTTGTTGTACACAGAAGCCGCCGGGCTGAGGTTTAGAGTTTCTGAACAGCTTCCTTCACTTCAGTTCTGTATGTTCCAGTCAGTTCCGAGAAAGTTCCGAAGAGTCGACCTCGCCAAACACACCTCCTCGCGGTCATGTTAGCATCGTCGCTGACAGCATTTCTATCATTCACTGCTCCTGCTACTTTCATCGCGTCACAAGCACGCTCCACAGCACGGCTGGCATTTCCGCCGTCGATGGGCCTGCCTCGACTGCACGGGTCGCCGCAGTCTCGCTCCCCGCTGGTGAACTTCTTCTGCTATGAGGCTGGCATTGATTTTGAGATGGCGCCGTCCCGGCCATCGCCACACCCTTTCGGGCAGGTACCATGCCTCACAGACGACGATGGCGTCGTTGTCTTCGAGTCTGGGGCGATTCTCCTCTACCTCATGGATACTTACGGCTTCAAGGGCGACAAACCGACTAAGGCCGAGAAGGCCGCAATGACCTCGTGGGTGCTTTGGGCGAACGCCTGTCTGGATGGGCTCTGCTTTGGCGCTATTCCGGGCGACCACCGCGTTCGCGGCACCTCCATGGAGCGTTCCGACCTCAAGGCGGTCGCGACTCTCGAGACCATCCTTTCCAAATCTGAGTGGCTCGTTGGTGGTCGCTTCTCTGTCGCTGACGCGGCTGTGGCATCATACCTCAACTACGTGCCCGTCTTCTTTCCAAACGCAGACCTGAGCAAGACCCCCGCGATCGCGGCATACATGTTGCGCTGCGCGCAGCGACCGGCGTTTGCGCAGGCGTTTGGGGAGGATCATACAGAGCTCGTGCAATCGAAGGCCGAGGAATGGCTCGACGCGCCGGCGGCGGTCGGCGGTGGAGGTGGACCTGTAGATATGTTCAAGAAGATGTTCGGCTGAGCCGTGCGAGCTGTGCTGCCCACGAAGTGCGGTGGGGAAGCTGGGCCTGCATGTTGCGTAAGACGTGTACCATACGCGCACTCGGGGTGTCACGCGAGGATTCGTCACCGGTGCATTTCCGGGTCGGAGACGTGCGGTCGGGTGGGCCGGTCAGACTTTACAGCTCACACGACGACCTCAAAAGCAGCGCAGTAAACGTAGTAGTGCGAGTGTAGCGCCAAGGCGATGGTTCAGCTGGATAAATGTACTATTCGCGCGAATGATGCGCGAGCTTGAACGCGACCGTCGTAGCTCGTACGGTTCGTTCGCCGCCGAGCCGCGCGAGCGCCGTCCGAGCTCCAGGGCTCGTACGCATCTGCCGTGCCCATCAGCCATCTCCCCGGCCGTGTTACTCCTGTAACCGAACTGTGACAGCATCCAAAGCCAAACTAGGATGTGGGCGGCACGCAGCCTCTTTGCGGGCCATCCCGGCGCCTAAATTGTTCTACCCGTGCGGCGCAACGCTATTACGTCCGGTCTCAGCTCCAGTTTCCAATTTCGTTCGCCGACATGATCTGTCGCACGTTGATGAGGCAGCCGCACGCAAACTGGCGTAGCCGCGGGTGATCTAAGGCGTCGGCGAATGGCATGGAGGTGGCGCCGGCTTCAGCTTGGGGCCTCCCCGCCGCAATTTGCTGCAGCTGTGCAAGGACGCCACTCGTCTGGAGCAAGGTGACCTCATTCAAGCCCGTCATTTGATTCCGGATCGCGCCGAGCGCGTACATGACCGTGAGAGGGCTTGCGCTTTGCGCGTGTGGCAGAAGCCGCTCGAAGGAGCCGAGCGTGCGAAACGCGTGGAGCGTGGCGTCAGCCGCCTCATCGACGTCGTGCGTCGACAGGTTCCCAATGAGCAGGAGAGTGGCCTGCGTCACGCGCTGGTCGGCATGATCGAGCAGTCGGACAAGCGATTCGAGCGCGGGACCAGCACGCATCGCCGCACCGATTGCCGCACCATCGTCTCGACATGAGCTGTCGAGCAGGACGGCGAGATGCATCACTGCCGCAGCGATGGCCTCGCCATCGTTGCAGGCCGTAGCTGCAGCCAGCGCTTCGATGAGTGCGCCAACAATCGATGCTGCCGGTGGCCACTGCAAGACTACGTTGCGCGGAGTCGTGGGACCCTCGAGCGATTCCTGTGCTGACACGAACGTGGCGCTCGTCGTCGGCCGGTCCGATCCCGACTCCACGTCGCCAAACTCACACCAGGGCAGCGCGCCCGCGTTGAAGTCCTCCATGGCCCGGAAGGTCCCGCCGTTGTTTGCGCTCTCAACACCGTGTGGACCACCCGCGGGCCCTCAGATTGGCCACAACGACATCCTGGAATTTTGCGGTTCGGCTTGTGTGCTGCAATTGTTGAGCGTGCAAACGGTTTTGACGAGATCGTGCAATTTGTTTTGCAACGTCGAACGTGCATGTAAAAACACCTTCGACGACGCGACACGAAAACACATACCGGTACCGGTACCCACAAGGGCTCAACTTTTCACATGTCAATCGCAGTCAAGACTCGGCCAGTGGAGGCTCGGCCGGCGGAGTCGGCGGCAGCCTGCTGCATCCTTCGCCACGCATGGCCACGCAGGCAGCGGTCCACTTCGATCAAATTTCGGACTCGACCTTCTTCTTAAGCTTGCGGCTGCTGATTAATTTGATCCTTGCTCGTCATCAGCCGCCACGCGCGCCCGGGCAGGTTCGTCACGAAGCCGGTTGCTTCCTTCCAGCTCACGGACCCGTCCTTGTCCTCGTCGAGCTGATCGAGGGCGAGCCGGAGAGCGACGCGGACCGCGATCGCAGAGCCGAAGGCGGTGAGGAAGGCGCACACGAGCGGCATCGGGTGTGCAAAGGAGGAGCGCTCGAGCAGAAGTTGTACCGAAAGCCGACCCCACCGGGCAACCAAGCCCGTGTAGCCGCCGTACGTGATCGATTTAGAATTGTTGTAGGCAACCATGAAAGCCGCCGAGGCTAAGGTAAGCCACATCGCCGCCCACGACATTTCTTTGGCCCGTCGCAGCTCGTAGCGCACGCGCAGCGCCTGCGCGACGACGAAGGCGAGCAATCCGGTCCCAAACGAGGCGCGTACCGAGACGTACTCGAACTCGAAGTGCGACCTCATCATTGCGATCAGTGAGGTGGCCTCAGTGACCCCGGAGACGCCCGCTGAGCACTGGAGGTTCACGATGGCGTGGGTGGAGATGAAGATGCACAGGATTGTGCTACTGAAGCATGCTAGCTGAAGCAGCAGGTACATGTTTCGAAGGGCCGTCCACGCACGGGACTTTTTAACGTCGTCTGGTGCCGACTGCAGTGCGAATGCGTCCTTGATCGCCGCTGCTGCCACAAGTGCGGCAGGCGTTCGCAGCGAGTTGAAGAAGTTCACTCCGTCGCTTGCGAAGGACTTCAAAACAGCGGACGAGGCGGCGGCGGAGGCGGTGGAGGCGACCGCGGAAATGGTGGAGAGGGCTGGAGCGACTAAGACGACCATCGCGATTGCGCAGTTCACAGAAGAGTAACGGAAAAAATCCGATGCCATCTCGATGTCTCACACTGGCCACAAGAAGCGATCAACACGAAAGTCTTCACAAAGGATTTCACACAACCGTAGCACCGGCTGTCGCGTCTGTCGTGTTAACGTTCACACAACTCGCACAACAACGCCGCCGAAGGCGAGCAGCGCACGAGCGCCTTGTCACCGTCCCATGGGGATCATCGGCTTGCTCGATTTCGTGCGGCCGGCGTGCGAGCCGGATGTGCACGTTGGGCGCTTCCGCGGGCAGTACCTCGCGGTAGATGCCTCCGGCTGGCTGCACCGCGGTGCGCACTCTTGCTCCTCCGACCTTGCGCAAGACAAGCACACTGAGCGCTACCTGGGCTTCTCGCTGCGGATGATCGCACTTTGCCGTGAGCACGGCGTTGAGCTGCTCTTCGTCTTCGACGGAGCGCCGGCTGTCATGAAGGCACGCACCAACGCGCTGCGCGCAGAGCAGCGCGAGGCGGCGCTCGCACAAGGTCATCAGCTGCTTGCCGAGGGCCATCGCACAGAAGCGAGCGCCGCCTTCGGCCGCGCCGTCCGCGTGACAGCGGCGATGCGCCGCCGGCTCATCGCGGCGCTTCGAAAGCAGCGTGTCGCATTCGTCGTCGCGCCCTACGAGGCCGACGCGCAGCTCGCTTTCCTGGTGCGTGCCGGCCACTGTGCCGCAGCTATCAGTGAGGACTCGGACCTTCTCGTGTACGGGTGCCCGTGCGTGCTGTTCAAGCTCGATGCGTCGGGACACGGCCGGCTCGCGCTCTTCGACAACCTGCGCCTCGCCGAGCGCGACGGTGTGCCACTCTTTGACGGCGCATGGCCAGGCGAGTGGCAAGCGTGGGCCGAGACTCTCCTCGTAGACCTCGCCATCCTCGCAGGCTGCGACTACATGTCCGGCGTGCCAGGCGTGGGCGTCAAGACGGCGCACGCGCTGCTGCGTGAGCATCAGAGCCTCGAGGCGTGTCTGTCTGCCGCCCTCCACAAGCGCGGGGGTTTGGCAGCCACACTCGCCGCCGGATGCAGCAGCGGCGGCGGGGGCGCCCGCGCACATGAGCGCGCGGAGCTGCTCGCCGACTTGCTCGACAACGCGAACCTAGTGCGGCAGACGTTTTGGCACCAGCTCGTGTACGACCCGACGAGCGCGCGCGTGGTACCCCTGCGCCGCGACGGTGCGCCGCGCTCACGCTGCTTCCACCTCGGCGAGCCGATCGAGGCCGGCCTCGCGCACGCCATCTGCATCGATGCCACCGTGGATGCGGAGACGCTCGAGGACGTGAGTAGACTATTCGAGGGTCTACCGCCACCCGCCCCGCTGCCGCCGTGCGCGTCGCTGCCGGCGCCTGCGCAACCGCTGCCACCAGCCGCATGGTCCTTCGCGTCCGTGGCTGAAGTGCCTGCGACCGAAGCGGCCGCGGTGGAGGAAGCTGCCGGAGTCGCGCCGGCCGAGGTGGTGGCGGTGGCGGCGGCGATGGAGGCGGTCGAGGGGGAAAGGTTTCAACAACCAGCAGAGGCGCCAGCGCCGGCAGCGGGCACACTCAAGACCGATGGTGATGAGCACGAGTACGAGCACGCAACGCAGCGGGGCATGCTCTCGACCCGCACCACTACGGCGCGCCTTGCCGCTGCCGTGGCCCCCGGTGGCCACGAGCCTGCCAGAGCCGCACCAGCGGCTCCGAATGAAGGACGGGCGACCACCTCGCGCTTCTTCGAAGCGGCGGCCGCGGCAGCATGCGATGTAGGCGTGCCACACGGACCATCGGAGGCTTCCGCGGCGTTCTCGTGCTTTCGCAATGGCGTACCGGTGCACGGCCAAGCGCAGCCGCCGCGTGCACCGCCTCAACCGCCGGCTCAACTGCCTCGACCATCGCCAGTGCCGCCTCTGCGTGGGCCGGCACGATCCTTGCCATTTGGCGACGGTTTGGATTCCCCACAGATCGTGCCACAGGTTGCATGGGTCGACCTGGGTCACGCGCGCAGTGGTAGCGCAGGCGGATCATCGCAGGCGGTAGGAGACTGTTCGGCCATCTCTGCCCGGAAGACGAGCAGCGGCTTGCGGCTACGAGTCTCGCAGGTGCCATCCATGACAGCTGGCTTCCTCAAGCGCTTCCGGCAGGGCGCGCCACCGCCACCGCGGTGAGGGGAGAGACGGCGGCGTGAGCATGAGACGGAAGGCGGTGCACAGCTCCGTGCATAAACGCGCCCTTCGTGTGCCGTGCAGACGATGAACGGCCGCTCGCGGCCCGCCGGCGGGCACGCCCGCGCGGGGAACGTGTAGGTAAGACGTGCGCGGGTACCCGGCGATGCGGATCGAATCACGCGAATCGCTTACACTTCTTATCGCACGACCGGCGTGCGCGGTCTTTTTTGGGGTCTGCGGAGTGCGGAGTGTTGGCGCGGCGGGGCGCGCGCGATGAAACTCGCTTGAAACTTGCGCTGTGGAGGCTGTACCTGACGGTTGTACTCCACTGAAAGGTCGGACGCGGTCACGTACACAAGTAACAAGACGCGAGGCGGATGACATTTTTGACAACGACGAACAGACGCGCACAGGAGTACCCGACCGCGGTCGTGGGACGGTATCACACAACGTAAATCTTGAATGGGGCGCGCACAGCGCGTGTCTGGCGCCCAGTCGGGCGGGCCCTCGCGCAACGACGCTGCCGCCTGGGGCGTTGGAGCGGCTGCCACTCGCTCGGCAACGTCAGCTTGGCATCGCATCGACTTTGATGCCCGAATCGTGCAGGTTGCGCGCGATTGTCATAGCATCCGCCCGCTCCTGTACCTCGACTGTGAGTGCCTTCTTGATGATCTTCTTGGCGCGCGAGCTCGCTTCGGGTCCAAACGGCGTGTGCGCGCCCTTACGGATTCGGATGTGCAGCTGTGCCATCGACTCGCCCCGGAAGGCTGTGCGGTTATGCAGTAGCTCAAAGAGGAGTGCGCCGAGCGCCCACACGTCCACAGGTGGACCGAGGTAGGGCATGTTTGCGATCAGCTCAGGCGCCATATACGCCGGCGAGCCGCATACGGTGCGCAGCCGCTTGCCATCATGGCACGAGGCGAAGCCAAAGTCGACGAGCCGCACCGCCGCGCGCGTCCGATCAGCAAAGATCAGGTTGTCGGGCTTAACATCCCGGTGAGCGACTCCGAGCGCATGCATGTGACCGAGCGCACATGCCACCTGGCATGCAATCTTGAACGCCTCGAGCTCGGGAAGCCCCATGCCATGACCCTGCGCATGCAAGTGCTTCTGGAGGGAGCCGCCCTGGCAGTACTCGAGGATGGCATGCAACTCATGCTCCGACTCGAACGTTGCGACCAGATTCGCCACGTGTACGTGCGCCGACGGTTGCAGCCGCGTCAGAGCGTCAAGCTCAGCCCGAACGTCTTTGAGGGCGGCCGCGGCCTTGCCGCCGCGTGCGCGCGTCTGGAAGGTCTTGACCGCCACCTCCTTGCCAGTGCTCAGATGGCGCGCGCGGACCACCTGCGAGAAGGCGCCGGAGGCAATGGGGCTCTCTGACTGGTAGCCAAACTGCAGCAGCACGTCCGTTGCGGAGCCGTTTTCGCGCTTCGTCAGTGCTTTATGAGAGCGATGCGTGCCGCTACCGCCGCCAGCGCCAGCCACACTTGCGTCGCCAGCGGCGGCAGCACGGACGCTGCTCCACGCCCGCCCCGTGCCGCTTGCCCTGGCGCTCGGCGAGGCGGCGGCTTCTACAGAGGGTGCGCCCAAGCCCGCACCTCCACACGGATTGAAGAGTCGATCCTCGGCGTTTGCAAGCGCGGCTGCATACGCGTCGAACTCTCGCCCATGCCGCTCCTCCACGCCGATGCCCGCCGCAGCGCTCGCACTGCTGGTCGGTCGTGCGACGCTGCTGGCGCTGCCGGAAGCGGAAGCGGGCCGACTCGCGTGGGTCGCAGCCTTCTTTTGAATTTGCTCGGCTACCGCGCGATCGATCCTGTCGCTCACGCTCTGGGCAGCCGCCGCCAGCTCGTCGTCGCTGCCCTTTTGAGGAGGCTTCGTAGGCGGCAGGCGCGCAGACGGTGGGCGCGTAGACAGCGGCAGCGCAGACTGTGGCCGGCGCGCCGCTGGTTGCTGCTGCTGCTGCTGCTGCTGCTGCTGCACTGAAGTATGAACAGGCGCCTGTTCATATGGATTAGTCGCCTTTTCATACTGCTCGACATCGATGTCGCGGGGATCAACGCCGCCGCCGAGGCGGTCAAGGAAGAGCGCGTGCTTCGCCGCCCGAATTCGTGCGCGCGCCGCCATAGCCGCGGCCAGTATGCCAGCAGCGGTGTCCGCCGTCTCTGGGTCAGCTGCATACGAGGTCAGCGCTCGCGCTCGTGCTCGCTCTTGGCGCAAGGCCATCGCTGGACTTCCTGCTGCCGTCGATAAGCCTTGATGGCCGCTACCGAGAAGCGCCGAGGATGAGGCGGAGCGGTGAGAGGCTGCCGGGCCAGCGCACACGACCGTGCCACTGTTCAACGTTGGGGTACTTGTGCCGCCATCGCCACTGCCCACGGCTCCTCCCGTAAATCTGGCTGTGCCGCCGCCTGCTCCTTGCTGCGACGGTGCGCAGTTCGGCGCGGTGCCTATGCGTAGCGGGTTGGCTCCGCGATTGCGCTGCCCGATGTATCGGAGATGAGGCGAGTTGAGCGTCGTGGCCTGCTTTGCCGCTGCCGCCTGCTGCATGCGCCGGCTGACTGCCTGATATGCCAATGCGAGCTGCTGATTGCGTAGGAGTACGAGGTGATCCGAAACCGTGAGCCCATTCTGACTCATGGGGCGTGGGCCGTCCGTGCGGAGCAAAAACGTCCACACCTCAAAGACCGCAAACACAGGACGGCAACCGTTTCACTTTTGACGCAAGGGATTGCCTTTTTGAGACTACCGGTACGGCACTTTCAGGTTCGTCTGAGTGATCCGTGTGTTCGTGTGTGTTCGTGTGACCCGTGTGTGTCCCACTTTCAGTCAGTCTGTCACCCCGGTCCTTCACAGCTAGAGCTACTTTGCGGAAATCGGGCGGGCGCTACGCGACTTGCAGATTGTTCTTGAGGTCAAACAAGTGCGCCTTCCACATGCCAGGCGAGAAACAAAAGTGCGTGCAGTCGCAGCATGTGTCCCAGTTCCACCCATTAGGCCGGTGCGTGCAGTTGCCAAAGTGCCAGCGCCAGCGCGGCCGCGTCAGGTCGGCAAAGGGCAGCAGCTTGACGTGCGGGTACTTGCCCGTGCCGAGGACCTCATGCAGTGCGCGGTTCTGCTTGTTGACGTTGAAGTCCTCCACAGGTGAGCACGCGCAGTTCTTGTCAGTGGACTTGTCTCGCTTCTCCCACTCGCCCGTCGACGAGCGCAGCATGCCAACGCCGCGCTCGTCGGCCTCCTTGAAGTGCTGCGCGCCCGTCTCGCGGAAGAGCACCGCGTTCCCAGTGCGCGTCGCGTGCTGCTCGAATTGCGCAAACGCCTCATGAAGCTCTTTCTTGTACTTGTTCATGTCGTCGTAGTGTAAGCCCCAGTTGACGACAATCACGTCGCCGGTCTGCAGCGAGGCGGCGACATCCTCGGGCTGGTAGTTGACCTGGCGCGAGAAGAGCATCTTCATGCCCGTGCGCGCCTTTTGGGGCAGCTTGGGCGGCATCTTGCGCTTGCCCATCTTCCACAGGTACTCGTTTTTCTTAATGAAGTTGAGGAACGCGTCGTCGGGTGGCTCTTCGAGCTCCTCCTTGCGCAGCATGCACTGGAGCGCGTTGTAGAATTGCTCCATGACCGAGTCGCCCATGATCAGCAGCGTCTGGTTTGGAAGCATGTTGGCCAGGTCCGTCAGCGTTGCCTTGGGCAGCGGCTGCGAATACACGTCCGCCGCCTCGAGCCGCTCCTCAGAGGGCCACAAGCTGATCCTTGGATCGTGCTTTCGGATGGTACTCGTCGGTTCGCAGTATTTGTGCTCGATATACTCGATCTCGCCCACCACGCAGTCGCCACGGATGCCGCCTGCCTGCCAGTTGATGCGTGGTTGGAAGGCGAGCTTGGCCCACGCCGGCTCGAGGCTGCGCAGCTTCCTCGTGCACGAGAGCTCCGTGCAGAGTGGCGAAGGTGGCGGCGGCGGCACGAGCTCCACTTGAGGCGGTACGGCGGCAGCGGCGGCGGGGGCGGACGCGGTGGCAGCGGCGATGGCGCCGCTGTTGGCCAGCCCGGCCGACGCCGGCAGCACATGTGGGTCGATCCTGGTACTCGACGGGGTGCCCTCCACCAGCGAGCCGAACGATGGTGTAACTATCGTCACGTCCATACGCGGCAACGAATCGTGGACGATCAGGAAAGTGCACACGAGGATGATGCCGACGACGGCGGGCGCGCGCTTCATGTCGCGCGTG